>JADMIO011460703.1_pt1 | contig 16378 bp, 14 predicted proteins | sample 8958161 | NCBI WGS metagenome assembly JADMIO01 (sample SAMN16585339, study PRJNA669376) | soil metagenome | isolation source: Crop rotation soil | place: USA: Cullars Rotation, Alabama | collected 2011
CCAACACCGCCATTTCTGAAAGCATAGAATCGATGACTTCAAAATGAGCTTGCTCCTCATTCAAATCATTCAGCGGCAGATAACGTTCTTCCCTGTTCTGATCGATGATTGCTGCATGACGCTGACTGAACGTGCCGCGCGCTGAATCCTGACCTGACAAGCGCACAGGAAATCCTTCCAAAAGAAGCGAGCCGAAGGCGAGCGCCTCTCCCATGGCCCAGTCGATATTTTCGCCTGTGTCGATCATTTCACACCGGCTTTGCAAAAGGCGCTGCAATGTCTTGTGTGCAATTACCTCTTTCGGCAAATAGCTGAGCCGCGTGCCGATACGCTTGAGGATATTAAGATCAACAGCCGTTTCGCCCCTCCGGTCGCCTTCGCCCGGAAGTGCGAAACCTGCCCAACGGCCATCCAGCCAATCTGCCTTGTTGGGCAGATAATTTCCGGCTTCATTCATTTCAGTTTCGAGCTGTTCGCGAAAAGCTTTTGTCCAGCCTTCGGCGTCGTCTGCCGTGATTGTGCCTTCGGCAACAAGTTTATCAGTATAAATTTTCACGACCGTGGGATGTTCACGGATACGCTGATACATCACGGGTTGCGTGAAGCTGGGCTCGTCACTTTCATTGTGGCCGAAACGGCGATAGCAGAACATGTCAACCACCGCGTCTTTATGAAATTTCTGACGAAACTCAGTGGCAATTTTAGTGACATGCACAACCGCTTCCGGATCATCGCCATTCACATGGAAAATGGGCGCTTGCACCGATTTGGCGATGTCGGAAGGATAAGGCGAGGAACGCGCATGAATCGGGCTTGTCGTAAAGCCGATCTGATTATTGACCACAAAATGTAACGTGCCGCCCGTACGGTGACCTTTGAGGCCCGAAAGACCAAAACACTCAGCCACTACGCCTTGGCCCGCAAAAGCGGCATCGCCATGTTGCAGCACGGGCAATACCTGACTGCGCGTCACATCACCGAGCTGTTCTTGCTTGGCGCGTGCCTTACCGAGCACAACCGGATCAACGGCTTCCAGATGGGACGGATTGGCGGTGAGCGAAAGATGCACTTTGTTGCCATCGAATTCGCGATCAGACGATGCACCCAAATGATATTTGACGTCACCCGAACCTTCGACGTCGGAAGGATTGGCCGAACCGCCATGAAATTCGTGAAAGATAGCGCGGTAGGGTTTACTCATCACATTGGCGAGCATGTTGAGCCGGCCCCGATGAGCCATGCCGAAAACAATTTCTTTCACACCCAGATGGCCGCCGCGCTTGATCACCTGCTCCATCGCAGGCACAAGCGCCTCGGCGCCATCAAGGCCGAATCGTTTGGTGCCGGTATATTTTACGCCCAGAAATTTTTCGAAGGTTTCGGCTTCGATCAACTTCTGCAAAATGGCTTTCTTACCTTCGGGCGTAAATGTGACTTCTTGGCCAACGCTTTCAAAGCGCGCTTGTATCCATGCCCGCTCGGTGGGATCGGCGATATGCATATATTCAACGCCGATACGCGAACAATAAATGCGCTGCAGCGCTTCAAGGATCTGGCGGATACTTGCGGTTTCAAAGCCAAGCATATTGTTGAGAAAAATCGGCCGGTCGTAATCAGCATCTTCAAAACCGAAAGTCCTGGGATCGAGATCGGCGTGTACTTCCGGCTTGCGCAAGGCAAGCGGATCAAGATCGGCTGCTAAATGCCCGCGTACGCGATAGGCTCTGATCAACTGAATGGCGCAAATGGAATCACGCGCCGCCGCGTTGAGTGCTTCGGCAGAGACAGGCGCACCTTCTTTTACAGCTTTATCGGAAATGCTTGTGCGGATTGCTTGTTGGGCGGCTGGCCAATTGAGATCGAGCGCGCTCACGAGCTCGCCATTGGCAATGATCGGCCAATCTTTGCGCGCCCAAGGTGCGCGTTCGGTTTGAACTTCACCGTTTGCGCGCAGCTTTGCAAAATAGTCGCGCCAGTCCGCACTGACCGACTGCGGATTTTCAAGAAAACGGGCGTACAGCTCTTCTATGAAGGCCGCGTTGGTGCCGGAAAGAAAAGAGGTCGTGTCCCGCACTTCGCTCGGGCTTTTCTGGCTCATCGCTTTGATGCGCATGGCTTCTAGCATCCATGCGCATTCCTTAAGGGTTCACATGCCAGAAACCTGGCATGGCGGCAGTTATCAGGTCTTTAAGACGCTTTTAAGACCTCAACCAAGGTGGAACCCAGCGCCGCCGGTGAACTGGCTACTTTAATCCCGGCTGACCGCATGGCCTCCATTTTACCTTCCGCTCCCCCCTTGCCGCCGGCAATGATGGCGCCCGCATGGCCCATCCGACGCCCCGGCGGCGCCGTGACACCGGCGATAAAACCAACCACCGGCTTCTTGATTTTCGAGGCCTTCAAAAACTCGGCCCCTTCTTCCTCGGCTGTGCCGCCGATTTCGCCGATCATCACAATCGACTTCGTTTCATCATCACGCAAGAACATATCCAGGCAATCAACAAAGTTGGTGCCGTTGACCGGATCGCCGCCAATACCGATGCAGGTTGTCTGGCCAAGGCCCACAGCTGTCGTTTGCGCCACTGCTTCATATGTAAGCGTGCCGGAGCGCGAAACAATGCCCACCGAGCCACGTTTGTGAATGTGGCCGGGCATGATGCCGATTTTGCATTCGCCTGGCGTAATCACGCCCGGGCAATTGGGGCCAACAAGGCGCGTATTCGAATTGGAAAGCGCGCGCTTAACGCGGATCATATCGGTCACCGGAATGCCTTCGGTGATGCAAACGGCAAGTGCTACGCCCGCATCAATGGCTTCCAAAATCGCATCGGCAGCAAACGGCGGCGGCACGTAAATGACGCTTGCGGTTGCGCCGGTTTTGCGCACGGCTTCTTCAACGGTGTTGAAGACAGGCAAACCAATATGCGTCGTGCCGCCTTTGCCGGGGCTTGTGCCGCCAACCATTTTGGTTCCGTAAGCAATCGCCTGCTCGGAATGGAATGTGCCTTGTTTGCCGGTGAAACCCTGGCAAATGACTTTGGTATTTTTATCGACGAGTACGGCCATTACTTGGCCTCCTTCACGGCTTTGACGATCTTTTCAGCCGCATCGGCCAGATTCGCACCGGAAATAATGGGAAGGCCGGACTCGGCCATGATTTTTTTGCCTTGCTCAACATTCGTGCCTTCAAGGCGAACGACAAGCGGTACCTTCAAGCTGAGCTCGCGTGCTGCCGCCACCACGCCGTCGGCGATGATGTCGCAGCGCATGATGCCGCCGAAGATGTTGATAAGAATGCCCTTCACATTGGGATCAGACAGAATGATCTTGAAGGCAGCCGTCACTTTTTCTTTGGTGGCGCCGCCGCCGACGTCCAAAAAGTTGGCAGGCTCCATGCCGTAAAGCTTGATGATATCCATGGTCGCCATGGCAAGACCTGCGCCGTTGACCATGCAACCAATCGAACCATCGAGCTTGATGTAGCTCAAATCATATTTGGATGCTTCGACTTCAGCCGGATCTTCTTCCGTGATGTCGCGCAACTTGACGGTTTCGGGATGACGAAAAAGCGCGTTGTCATCGAAATTCATTTTGGCATCAAGACAGATGATATTGCCGTCAGCCGTAACAACGAGCGGATTGATTTCAAGAAGACTCATATCTTCTTCGACAAACGCCTTGTAGAGATTTTGAATAAGCGTTGTGACCTGTTTGACTTGATTGTCTTCAAGGCCAAGCGCGTAGGCGACTTTACGTCCGTGGAAAGCTTGAATGCCTGAAGCCGGATCAACGGAGAAGGTCAGAATTTTTTCCGGCGTCTTTGCAGCAACTTCTTCGATGTCCATGCCGCCTTCGGTGGAAACGATGAAGGAGACGCGCGATGTGGCGCGATCGACAAGAGCCGAGAGATAAAGCTCGCGTTTAATGCTGGAGCCTTCCTCGATGTAAAGCCTGCGGACTTCTTTGCCTTCCGGACCCGTTTGATGAGTGATGAGCTGCATGCCCAGCATGCGCTCTGCTTCTTTTTTCACATCCTCAATGGATTTGACGACTTTGACGCCGCCGCCCTTGCCGCGTCCGCCCGCATGGATTTGTGCTTTGACAACCCACACGGGTCCGCCCAAATCCTTGGCTGCCTTTTCGGCTTCCGCGACTGAGAAAGCTGGAAATCCCTTAGGGACCGGCACGCCGTAGCCGCGCAGGACCCCTTTGGCCTGGTATTCGTGAATATTCATGTAATCCGACCGGATGATGGGGGCGGAAATTTCTTCCCGCCCGCGCGTGAGAACCCAATTTCAACGGCGCGTTTATAACACCCGAACGGGCGGAGGCAACCGCCCTTAGGCCAAAAAGCTGCAATAATCGGCTTTGGACGCCAATGAGCGCCCTATTTCAGGCCTTCAGCGAGGGATCGATCTTGCAGCAGGCTTCCACCAGGCCTTTGACGGCGTTAACCGACGTCTCGAACATCTGCTTTTCTTGCGCATTCAGCTCGATTTCGACGATTTTTTCCACGCCGCCTGCACCCAGCACGGTGGGCACGCCCACATACATGTTCTTCACGCCATATTGGCCGGTCAGATGAGCGGCGACGGGAAGCACGCGCTTTTGATCCTTTAGATAGGATTCGGCCATCGCAATGGCTGAAGCTGCAGGTGCATAAAAAGCAGAACCGGTTTTTAGAAGGCCCACAATTTCCGCACCGCCATCGCGGGTCCGCTGAACAATGGCGTCAAGTTTGGCTTGTGTTGTCCAGCCCATCTTGACGAGATCAGGCAAGGGAATTCCCGCCACTGTGGAATAACGCGTGAGCGGCACCATGGTATCGCCGTGGCCGCCGAGCACGAAGGCTGTGACGTCTTGGACGGAAACACCAAATTCTTCGGCTAAGAAATAACGAAAACGTGAGGAGTCGAGTACGCCTGCCATGCCCACAACCATGTTGTGCGGCAGACCGCTTTTTTCACGCAGCGCCCACACCATGGCATCAAGCGGATTGGTAATGCAGATGACAAAAGCATCGCGCGCATATTTGGCGATACCTTCGCCGACAGCGCCCATGACTTTGAGATTGATGCCCAACAAATCATCGCGGCTCATGCCAGGCTTGCGCGGCACACCGGCGGTGACGATCACAACATCAGCGCCTGCGATGGCTTCGTAACTGCTTGCGCCCGTCAGAGTGGCATCAAAGCCTTCGACAGGCGAGGACTGCGCCAGATCAAGCGCCTTGCCTTGCGGGACGCCATCCATGATGTCGAAAAGCACGACATCGCCGAGTTCTTTCATTCCCGCAAGATGGGCCAGCGTGCCGCCAATTTGGCCTGCGCCCACGAGAGCAATCTTGTTACGCGCCATGTCAGTCTCCGGATGTTCTCTTTAAGAAAAAGGCTTGGTGAGCGGCTCAGTAGCGCGAATCCGCCCCCGAGCGCAAGGCGGCTTAAATCTGGCCGAAAAGCTTAAGGTTTAATCCTGTTCTTCGCGCTGGCCTGCCGCCAGATAATCAGCCGATTGCATTTCGGCCAGGCGCGAGACGGTACGGGCAAATTCAAAGCTGCCATCGCCTTGCGGGTAAAGGGCATCGGGAGGGACAGCGGCCGAACAGATAAGCCTTGTTTTGTTTTCATACAAAGTATCGATGAGTGTGACAAAACGCTTGGCCTCATTGCGCTTTGCAGGCCCCATTTGGGGAACGTCATCAAGCACAAGTGTGTGAAAGCTACCCGCCAGTGCCAGATAATCGGCAGCGCTCAAAGGCCGCTCACATAATTGGCTGAAGGAAAAACGCGCGGCCCCGTCGGCGGCGGCCGGCACAAAAACTGTGCGCCCTTGCGCCACAGGCAACTCAAATTCCAAGATCTCATGTCCATGGGTGAGATGCGCAAAAGCATGGTCAAGATGCGCACGCGCTTTTTCATCCAAGGGCGTGAAATAAACGCCGTCATCGTCCTCTGTTTTTTCCTGGCGGTAATCAATTTCGCCACCGAGGTGGACCACTTCCTGGCGCGATTTAAAAAGAGAAATAAAAGGCAGAAAAAGCTGCCGGTTGAGACCACCTTCATAAAGCGCGTCGGGCGCGCGGTTGGACGTCGCAACCACAACCACGCCAAGCGCATACAGGGCACGAAAGAGCCTGCCCAATATCATGGCGTCGGTGATGTCGTTGACCTGGAATTCATCAAAGCACAAAAGCCTGGCTTCTCCCGCAATAATGCGCGCCACGGGGGTCACCGGATCATCGTCAAAGCCCGTGCGCGTATCGGATGTACGCGCACTCAAGCGCTGGCGCTCGGCATGAATGCGCTGATGCGTTTCAAGCATGAATTCGTGAAAATGCACGCGCCGCTTTGGCAAAAGGGGTGCGGTTTGAAAAAACATGTCCATGAGCATGGATTTGCCTCGGCCCACATCGCCGCACAGATAAAGCCCCCGCGGTGCGGGTTCGGGCTTGCGCAGCTTAAAAAAGAGTTTGGCAAATAAGGAGGCGTCACGCGGACCCTTGCGATAGGCAGCAAGCCTGTCATGCAGATCCTGCAAATGAGAAACGGCCAGCGCTTGCGCTTCATCACGCGCAAGCTTGCCGCTTTTCAAAAGTGCGGCATAACGCGCGCGCGGATCATCTGATGAGGACAAGGAAATTTCAGCTCCCCGGCACAATCATTGGGACGAGGTGTCACTATGGAGGTATTTACGCATAGCCTTGTGAAGCACGATCCTAATAATCCTTACTCGCATAGCAGCCTTTTTCTTTGTCTTCCTTCACAAAGACTTCACAAGTTGCGACCGTAAGCGCGCCCGGCCCCATGTCACGCAAGGATTTGGCCATATCATCGACAAGCGAATCCAATTTCGCACGTGATACGGCATCAGGAACACCTCGGTTACATTCGCGCATCATGCGGATATGTTCATCGCAAATGGGAATGCCGACTTCGCCATTACGGCGGCAGACATAATTCTTGATCGCGAGAAGACGATCTTTGTCATAAATCGTATCGGGGTCTTTCTTGCGCCAATCGCTCCACGTGTCGGAGTCATCACGCGCATCAAGAACAGCCGTTGCCGTGTCCATTTTGCGGAAATAATGCAATCCGCTTTGACAGGCGACCGCCTCTTTATGCTGCCATTTGACAGCGCCCTGATCATCGAGTTCGCGCGTCTTGTAAAGGGTGTAGCCATCCTTATCGGTGGACATGCTAGCGCTATCAATCTGCAGCACACCGGAAACGCTCACCCAGGATTCGGCAAAAGCCAGCGTGGAATAAAGAAGGGCGACAGCACAGAAAAAAACCGGCATACGCATGAGAACCTCCCCCTTGAGGAAGCTTCACTTTAGCGCGTCGGACGCCTTGCGGGAAATAAGAGCTTAGCGGCGCTCAACCATCTTCTTCTTGATTTCGGCGATGGCCTTGGCGGGGTTAAGCCCTTTGGGGCAGACATGCGCGCAATTCATGATGGTATGGCAGCGATAAAGACGGAATGGGTCTTCCAAATCATCAAGGCGCTGGCCGGTGGCTTCATCGCGTGAATCGCTGATCCACCGATAGGCCTGCAAAAGTGCGGCAGGCCCCATGTAACGCTCGGCGTTCCACCAATAGCTTGGGCATGAGGTCGAGCAGCAAGCACACAAGATGCATTCATAAAGCCCGTCGAGTTTTTCGCGGTCTTCTTTGCTTTGCTTCCATTCCTTATCAGGTGCAGGCGTCGTGGTTTTCAGCCAGGGTTCGATGGCGGCGTATTGGGCATAAAAATTGGTGAGATCAGGTACAAGATCTTTCACCACCGACATGTGGGGCAGCGGATAAATGGCGATATCGCCTTTGACTTCATCACAGCCCTTTGTGCAGGCAAGCGTATTGGCGCCGCCGATATTCATCGCACATGAACCGCAAATACCTTCCCGGCAGGAACGGCGGAAGGTCAAAGTGGGATCGATTTCATTTTTAATTTTGATCAGCGCATCGAGCACCATGGGACCGCAGGCCGCCATATCGACTTCGTAAGTATCCACACGCGGATTTTCGCCCGTGTCGGGGTCGTAGCGGTAAATCCGGAAATTGCGCACATCTTTCGCACCGGCTTCGGCCTTATAGGCTTTGCCTTTTTTGACTTTGGAATTGCGCGGCAGCGTGAACTCGACCATGGAGCTGAACCTTTTTAAGAGAATTTTCTCATTTCGATTTATTTTTGGCGGTACAAATTTCCGTCATTTTTGACATACGCGCACCGACATAAGACATATCCACGCTCGACATGCGCGCGCGCAAAGCGCCGGCGGCACTTTCATCGTTGCGAACGATGGCGGAAAAAAGCGCAAACTGATCGGCATTAAAATCGGCCTCTGCCCTATCGGCCATGCACATGCAGGCCTCATTAGGCAGACCAAGCCGTTCCTTGCAGGCCGAAACAACCGGCCCGCGCTCATAGGCGTGCGCTTGGGCGGTAAGCCCAGCACTTATCGAAAAAAGCAGAAGAGCAAAAACACGACGCATGTCGATTGTCTTTCCCGTTTCGCTAATAAACGCGCGCCTTCGGCTTGATATATTGAATATCATTAGACAGCGTGTAGGTGTGCACCTCACGATAACCAAGGCGCACCTCGCCCTTTTCGCTGACCCATGAGAGTGTGTGCTTCATCCATTTCTCATCATCGCGATCAGGAAAATCTTCCCGTGCATGCGCGCCGCGGCTTTCTTGGCGCGCAATGGCGCCTTCCACAGTCACAAGGGCCTGCGATATAAGATTGTTGAATTCGAGTGTTTCAATAAGATCCGAATTCCAGATGAGAGAGCGGTCTGAGACGGAAATGTCCGGCATAGCCTCATAGACGGCGCGTACTTTCTTGCGCCCTTCTTCTAAGACCTCGCCGGTACGGAAAACGGCGCAGTCTGCCTGCATGGCTTTTTGCATGCGAAGCCGCAAATCGGCTGTGCGCGTTGAACCGTTCGCGTAACGGAAATGATCAAGACGGGCGAGCGCTTCATCGCAAGCATCTGCTTTGAGATCGCCATGATTGGTACCGGGCTCGATAATCTCGGCCGCGCGGATCGCAGCAGCCCGGCCAAATACGACAAGATCGATCAGTGAATTCGAGCCGAGCCGGTTGGCGCCATGTACGGAAACGCAAGCTGCTTCGCCTACCGCCATGAGACCCGGCACAACGACGTCTTTGCCGCCTTCGGAGCCGCTCAAAACCTCGCCGTGATAATTGGTCGGCACGCCGCCCATATTGTAATGCACGGTCGGCAAAACGGGGATCGGCTGCTTGGTCACATCAACATTGGCAAAAATGCGTGCCGATTCCGAAATGCCCGGCAGGCGTTCATGAATGATGGCAGGATCAAGATGATCCAAATGCAAAAGGATGTGATCTTTTTCCGGTCCCACGCCGCGGCCTTCGCGGATCTCCACCGTCATGGAACGTGACACGACATCGCGTGATGCTAAATCTTTGGCCGAGGGCGCATAGCGTTCCATAAAGCGCTCGCCATTGGCATTAACAAGATAACCGCCCTCGCCGCGCACACCTTCGGTAATCAGCACGCCCGCGCCATAAATACCGGTGGGGTGAAATTGCACAAATTCCATGTCTTGCAGCGGCAGACCGGCGCGCAGCACCATGGCATTGCCATCGCCCGTGCAGGTATGAGCCGACGTGCAGGAGAAATAAACGCGCCCATAACCGCCGGTGGCAAGAATGGTGGTGTGGGCGCGAATGCGATGGAGCGTACCATCTTGCATGTTGAGCGCCAGAACACCGCGGCAGCGCCCTTCTTCCATGATCAGATCGAGCACAAAATATTCAATGAAGAAAGTCGTGTCGTAACGCAGGCTCTGGCCATAAAGCGTATGCAAAATGGCATGTCCCGTGCGGTCGGCGGCAGCACATGTGCGCTGGGCGATGCCTTCGCCAAAACGCGTTGTCATACCGCCGAAAGCGCGTTGGTAAATCTTGCCTTCTTCCGTACGCGAAAAAGGCACACCGAAATGTTCAAGTTCATAAACAGCGGCAGGCGCTTCACGGCAGAGATATTCGATGGCGTCCTGATCGCCAAGCCAGTCGGAACCCTTGACGGTGTCATACATATGCCAGCGCCAGTCATCCTCGCCCATATTGCCAAGACTTGCCGAAATGCCGCCTTGCGCTGCAACAGTATGACTGCGTGTGGGAAAAACTTTTGTGATGCAGGCCGTTTTCAAACCGCGCTCAGCAGCACCCAGTGCTGCACGCAGGCCTGAGCCGCCCGCGCCTACGACAACAACATCATAAGCATGATCGATGATTGGATACGCCCGAGAGTCCGCCATGCGCCTTTTAAGCTCCGAAGCTAAGTTTAAGCACCGCAAAGATGCATGCCAGGCCAAGACCAAAGCAGATCAGGGTGTTGAGAATGAGAAGGGAAATTTTGAGCGCTTCGCCGTGAATGTAGTCCTCGACGATAACCTGAATGCCAAGCTTCAAATGCACAAAGCCCACGATTAACAGCAAAAGCATGAGAATGGCGGCAACGGGTGAGGCAAAGAAAAGACGCGCCTCTGCATAATCGGCACCAGCCAGCGAGGCGATACTCACCACGAACCAGATAATGAGCGGAATGAGCGCGATGGCGCTCAACCGTTGAAGCCAGAAATGTTCAGTGCCTTCTTTGGCGGCACCAAGACCGCGCACGCGCGAGAGCGGTGTGCGCATTTCAGAATTCTTGCTCATAATTCGCCGCCCCACATGCGCAGGCCATAAGTCCAAGCAAGCGCTGTAAGAATGAAAGTTAAAACAACAACGAGCCAACCCGAAAGGGTGGCATTGCGTATCTCAAAGCCGCGGCCCACATCCCACACAAGATGGCGCACACCATTGAGGGTGTGAAAAATGAGAGACAATGAAAAGCCGAAGAGAATAAGTCTGCCCAAAATGGAGCCCATGCAGACTTGCACTTGTTCATAGGCTTCAGGTCCCGTCACCGTCGCTATCAACCACCAGGTCAGAAGGAGCGTGCCGAGCCCTGCACCCACACCGCTCATGCGGTGAAGAATGGAGAGAAGCATGGTGAGCGGCCAGCGATAGATCTGCAGGTGGGGCGAGAGCGGGCGCTCAATCCTTTTCTGGGCCTCAGCCATATGACCGTCCTGAAGTTGCAAGTTGAGGTGGGACAATTGCCTTAAGAAGCTCTTCAAACCAAGCCGCTTTGAGGCGCGAAGCAGGAAAAAATCTCGCCCGGATATTACGGGCCGTCACGCTCAAGTCAAACCTTGGGCGTGAGGGGGGAACTCAAGGCCTGCGCGGCAGGAGGAGCCAGGTATCGAGATCAAGAATGACCGCCTCATGATAGTCTTTGCCCACCCCCATCAGCGGAAAGTCCGCGCAGGGATGATTTTTGGCGGCGATGGTGCGCACACGCAGTGCCCCCACGTCAGTGCGCCCTTTGAGAGGCGCTTTACCGAGTATTTCCGACCACGCATAAACCGTGTCGCCCGCAAAACACGGGCTGACATGGCGTCCGCCATTGATGGCCGCAATATGAAAGGCATTGGCAAGGCCGTTAAAGGAGAGGCTGCGCGCCAGCGAAATAACATGGCCGCCGTAAATCAGGCGCTTGCCGAAGCGGCCTTTTGATTGCGCAAATTGATCGAAGTGAACTTTTGCCGTGTTTTGGTAAAGCCGTGTTGCAATCATGTGTTCTGCTTCTTCGATGGTCATGCCATCGACATGATCGATCTTTTCGCCCACCTCATAATCGTCCCACAGATGCGCACTGCCGGAGAGTGCCGTGTCATAAGCCGATAAAGTCAATGTCGTGCTTAAAGGGGTTAAATTATCGGGGCTCACAAATTCGGGCAGATCGGGCACCTGCGTCTGCGGAGCGGGCGCACTTTCATCGCGCTTGTTGACCATCACCCAGCGCACATATTCGAGTATTTTTTCCTGCCGCTGATTGGTGCCTGTTGAGCGCACATAAACCACGCCCGTTTTGCCGTTGGAATTTTCTTTCAGCCCGATGACTTCTGAGCGCGCAAACAGTGTGTCACCCGGATAAACGGGTGCTAAGAAACGGCAATCGGCATAACCAAGATTAGCAACCGCATTGAGTGAAACATCGGGAACGGTTTTGCCAAAAACGATGTGAAAGACAAGCAGATCATCAACGGGCGCCGTGCTGAGGCCGAGAGATTGCGCAAAGGCAACAGAGGAATTGAGCACAAAGCGCGTACCGTAAAGCGCTGTGTAAAGTGCGACTTCGCCTTGGTCAACGGTGCGCGGTGTTGCATGCACCAATTTCTGGCCGAGCTTGAAGTCTTCAAAGAAATAGCCGGAATTGGTTTTGCCTGTCTTGCCCATAGGTCGTTTCCGTTTATGCCGCAGTCTGCGCTTTGGCGATCATGTCGGCGATCGCCACAACACGGCGCGCGCTTTCTGCATGCAAAAGCTCAACCATTTTGCCGTCCACGCGCAACACACCCTTGCCTTTGGCTTCGGGCGCATCAAAAGCGGCAATGATGGTGCGGCTCCAAGCAACTTCTTCGGGCGAAGGACTGAAGGCGCGATTGGCCGCATCAACCTGACCGGGATGGATCAGCGTTTTGCCATCAAAGCCAAATGCGGCACCTTGTTTACAGACCTCTTCCAGACCTTGTGCATTGTCGATTTCGTTATAAACACCATCAAAGCAAAGAAGGCCGTAAGCACGCGCTGCCAAAAGGCCAAGACCTAAAGACGTAACTTGCGGCAGACGCTCGGGCGTGTGGCGGGCATATAATTCCTTCACGAGATCATTCGTGCCTAACACCAACGCAACAAGACGTGAATCTTTGTCGGCGGAAGCTGACGCGATTTCACGCGCACTGAGCATGGCGATGGGTGTTTCCATCATGATCCACAATTTCGTATGCGCAGGCGCGCCCGCGTTATTCATGCGTGCTTCGATATCTTTGACATCCGCATTCGAATTTATCTTGGGCACCAAGATGGCATCGGGCCCGGCACTCGCCGCCATGTCGAGATCGCGCTGCCCCCATTCGGTGGAAAGTCCATTGATGCGCACGACAATCTCGCGATTGCCATAGCCGCCGCCTTTCAATGCCTCGACCACTGTCGGCATGGCGGCATCTTTGGCATCGGGTGCCACCGAATCCTCGCAGTCAAAAATCAGCGTATCGGCGGCAATCGTTTTGGCTTTTTCAAGCGCGCGCGGATTGGCGCCGGGCATATAAAGGACAGAACGGCGCGGACGGGCGACAGCGCGGGAGGTGGCAGCCATGGTTTCCCCCATTTGAAAGGCTTTGGCGATACCGCCTCTGTTAGACTATCCCTCAAGAACTCACAACAGGGCTTAGGGTTGATGGCAAATCGGCGAAAGAAAGCGCAAAGCACCAAGACGGCCAAGCACTTAACGCCGCTGGTGCTCATCATCTCCTCTGAGGTCGCTTACGGTCATGTGGGCGCGTCCGCCACTGTCCCCGCTTTACAAGCACTCGGCTTTGAAACCGCGCTTTTGCCGACGGTGATCTATTCAAATCATCCCGGCTACGGGCGCTTTGCAGGGCAGGTAAATTCGGTGAAAAATTTGCAGGCGCTTTTCGATGAACTTCACGCGCTTGGGGTGCTTGAGCGGGTATGCGCCGTGCTGACCGGATATTTTAGCGCGCCCGCTCAAATCAAATTTGCAGCGCAAATCATCGATGACTTAAAAACGCGCAACAAGAATATCGTCTTTTGCTGCGACCCTGTCGCCGGCGACAATGGCCATCTTTATGTCAAAGAAAATGTTGTACGCGCGATTGCAAAATACTTTCTTCCCCGCGCCGATATATTGACACCCAATCATTTCGAGCTTGGTTATCTCACGCGTCAAAAAATGTCGTCTCTTGATGATGTTCTCAGGGCTGCCGCCTCCTTGAAAATTTTCGACGTTCTTGTGACATCTGCCGCAAATACAAAAAAAGAAATTGCAACATTTCTTGTCAGCAACGCACCACCCACCGCAAAAGCGCTCATCACTTGGACGCACCGTTATGCAACAGCTCCGCATGGATTGGGTGACAGCATGAGTGCGCTTTATCTGGGCTGGCGGTTACAAGGACAAAAACCTCAAGCTGCACTCACGCGCGCGCAAGCCGGGTTGAGCTGTCTGATTGACACCGCCGTCAAGACAAACACAAACGAGCTTAAGTTCGCCGGGCAAGCGCTCGCGCTTGCCCGGCCAAACCTTAAAAAATTCCGGACTGAGATTTTTAAGCCGATTTCTTGAGATAGCGGTTGATCAGGCTCTCGGCAATCTGCACCGCATTTAACGCTGCACCCTTGCGCAAATTGTCCGATACCACCCACATGCTCAAGCCATGCTTGACCGTGGGATCTACGCGGATACGCGAGATGTAGGTTGCATAATCGCCCACGCACTCAACCGGCGTCACATAGCCGCCGTCTTCGCGCTTGTCGATAACAAGACAACCGGGCGCTTCACGTAAAATCTCACGCGCACGCTTGTCAGTGAGCGGCGTTTCAAACTCGACATTCACCGATTCCGAATGTCCGACAAAGACCGGCACGCGCACACAGGTGGCCACAAGTTCAATGGCGGGATCGAGAATTTTTTTCGTTTCAGCGACCATCTTCCATTCCTCTTTGGTCGAACCGTCTTCCAAGAAGACGTCGATGTGAGGAATGACGTTGAAGGCGATCTGTTTCGTGAATTTTTCTTTCTCAACCGCATCATTCACGAAAATCGCGCGCGTCTGTTTGAACAGCTCATCCATACCCTGCGTGCCGGCGCCCGACACCGACTGATATGTCGAAACGACGACGCGTTTGATTTTTGCAACATCATGCAAAGGCTTGAGCGCCACAACAAGCTGGGCGGTCGAGCAATTGGGATTAGCGATAATATTGCGCTTGGTGTAACCGCTCAGTGCGGAGGCATTCACTTCCGGCACAATGAGGGGCACGTCTTTGTCCATGCGGAAAAAAGACGAGTTGTCGATGACGACAACGCCCAAGGCTGCGATCTTGGGACCCCATAATTTGGATACAGAAGCGCCTGCAGACATCAACGCAATATCGATGCCTTTAAAATCGAAATTTTCGAGCGCTTGGACTTTGAGGGTTTTGTCGCCAAAGGAAATTTCTTTGCCTTGGCTCGCCCGTGAGGCAAGGGCCACCACTTTGTCGACCGGAAATTCACGCTCGGCCAATATGGCGAGCATTTCACGTCCGACCTGACCCGTCGCGCCGACAATCGCGACATTATAACCCATCACACCGCTCCGCTTTCTAAGGCCGCTTAACCAACGGCCGCTTCCATTTCACGCAAGATTGCCTCGCCCATAACCTGGGTCGAAACCTTTGCCTTACCCGGTTGCATGATATCGGCCGTCCGCAGGCCGCCATCCAGAACACGCTCCACCGCACCTTCGAGAAGGCTTGCATCCTCACCAAGATCAAAGCTGTAACGCAAGGCCATGGCAAAACTCAAGATGGTGGCGATCGGATTAGCCACACCTTTACCCGCGATATCCGGGGCTGAGCCATGCACCGGCTCATAAAGGGCCGGAATTTTTCCCGACGCCTGGCGCGCACCGAGCGAGGCCGAGGGTAACATGCCAAGTGAACCCGTCAGCATGGCCGCTTCATCCGACAGCACATCGCCGAAAAGATTATCGGTCACGATGACGTCAAACTGCTTGGGCGCGCGAACGAGCTGCATGGCACAATTGTCGGCATACATATGTTCAAGCGCGACATCGGTGAATTCCGCATCATGCAAGCGTTGGACTTCCTCGCGCCAGAGAATACCGGATTCCATGACATTGGCTTTTTCTGCCGAGGTCACTTTTGAGCCGCGCTTGCGCGCAAGCTCAAAGGCCACACGCGCCACGCGTTCTATTTCATCGCTCGTATAGACTTGCGTATTCACACCCCTGCGCCGGCCGTCGGGCAAAGTGGTGATGCCGCGCGGCTCGCCGAAATAAACGCCGCCCGTCAATTCCCGGACAATGAGAATGTCGAGCCCACTGACGATTTCAGGCTTTAAGCTTGACGCATCGGTAAGCGCTTTAAAGCAAATCGCCGGGCGCAAATTAGCAAACAGCTCAAGCTCCTTGCGCAATTTCAAAAGTCCGCGCTCGGGCTTGACGTCAAAAGGCAGACTATCCCATTTCGGACCGCCCACCGCGCCTAAGAGCACCGCATCGGCATCGCGCGCCTTTTGCAGCGTGGCATCAGCAAGGGGAACGCCGTGCGCGTCATACGCAGCGCCACCGACCAGATCTTCCTCGACGTGGAAAGAGATGTTTCGCTTGGACGAAAACCAATCGATGATCCGGCGCAATCTTTCCAGCACAGTGGGATCCGAAGCTTGGAATTCACGTGACTTGAAGTCGCGGC
>JADMIO010647567.1_pt1 | contig 16375 bp, 19 predicted proteins | sample 8958161 | NCBI WGS metagenome assembly JADMIO01 (sample SAMN16585339, study PRJNA669376) | soil metagenome | isolation source: Crop rotation soil | place: USA: Cullars Rotation, Alabama | collected 2011
GGCCAACAAATAACATGAATATAAAAAGAAGGGGCAAAGAGAGAATAAAATTTACCAATGTTGTAATGACTGAAATGATGGGGAGGATTTGTGCAGGAAACAGTGACTTTGTAATAAGATGCCCACTGCTCACCACACTCGAGGTTCCTTCCACAAGAGCGCTTGATGTCCAGATCCAGGGCAAAAGTCCACAAAAAAGAAAAACTGGATAATTAACTTCAGTTGGCGTCCTCATATAATAATGAAACACCAGAACATATACCAACATCAGACAAAGCGGATTGAGAATAGACCAGAGAAATCCCAAAAGGGATCCACGATAACGTGCAGCGAGATGCCTTTCGGTAAGTGCGAGAACAAGCGGTCGATATTTCAAGACTTCGCGAATCGTGTCGCTAATATTCTGTCCAGCAATAGTCGTCGACGTCATCCTGCTGCCACCTCCCATGTGTGTGGAGGGACATAGGTTCCCGCATATTGGATGGCGGACCGAACAGCAAACTTCACTATTCCTTTATGATAATCATAAGGGTAACCATCCTTTCGATGGACCGCGACATCGAGGGTATAGGTTCCATCGACTAATCCGAGTCGAGGAGTTTTATACGCAACCACTCCTCCACTTTTAAGTGCCGGAAGTTTAAATCTTTCTATTTCAGTGTTGGTCCCGTGTGCTACAAGGCCGTCAGTTCTATTGAGTGAAATACCAAAAACCAGCTCGCTCTCAATATCAACTGGAAGCTTCTCTCGAATCTGATATTCGATTTCAATGAGCGCAGAATCTTCGGTATGAAATACAAAATGTTGTTCACCATTTGCTGAAAGCAACCGAGCTGAGACAATTTCGATTTCCCTGCTCCCCCAACGCAGTGCTTCTTCCTTCGCCACGGTATCAGGAGACTTTATTTCTTGCAGTGCTTTGTTTCCTTTCAGCTCCTCTTCCTCCCCATGCTCTACAAAGCTTCGATATTTGTCGATAACACGGCGTGGTTCTCCTCGATCCTTTACTTCTCCCCCATGAAGCCAAAGTGCTTCGTCACACCACCGCTCTACCGCATCAAGATCATGTGTAACAAGGACAAGTGTTTTACCTGCCTTTCGAAGTGCTGCAATCTTGTCCTTACACTTTGAAACAAAGGCTGCATCACCCACGGCAAGAACTTCGTCTACCAAAAGTACATCGGGGTCAGTATGAACGGCGAGGCTAAAACCAAGACGCATAAACATTCCCGACGAATAGGTTCGAACCGGATCGTCGATGACCTGCTCAAGCTCAGCAAAATGCACTATCTCATCAAATCGCGCATCTATCTCGGCGCGAGAAAGTCCATGCATCACACCACCCAAATAAAGATTCTCCCTTCCAGAAAAGTCAGGATGAAAGCCAGCGCCCAATTCAATCAGCGCTGCAAGCCTTCCATTGACGGAAACAACTCCCTTATCCGGTTTATATATTCCGGTGATTAGCTTCAAAAAAGTCGATTTACCGCAACCATTTCTTCCAATTAGTCCTACTGAAGCGCCTTTTGGAATTCGAAGGGTGAGATCACGAATGACGACGGTGGTGGAAGCTTCCCTCTCCTCAGCTTTCTTGGAAAAGCAAGAGAGGATGGCAGACTTTAATGTTGAGTAGCCCTTACGTCCAGTAATCGTGCGCCTTCGAAAGCTCTTCGAGAGCCCTCGTATGTCGACAGCATATCCATTATTAACCGCCACTATTTTCCTTTAATTGAATCAGCGCTGTATAATACCAACGTAAGGAAGGTTTCGATACCGATCAGCGTCGTCCATACCATAGCCCACAATCCATTCCTTTCCTGGGTAATGGAATCCGATATAATTTGGAGTAATTACGTCAGCAGTGCCGGGCGGTGGCGCCCGTTTAATAAGCACGGCAGATCGAATATCGATTGCTCCCATTTTCTTCAGGGCATCGTACAAGGTAAGGAGCGTACGACCCGTATCACAAATATCATCAACAATGAGTATATGGCGGCCTTTTGCGGGTACCGATTCTAGGCTTACCTTAACCTCGGCAGTTTGCACCTCGTTTTCATCGGCTTGATATGCCCATGTCCGAGCCGGAGCAATTTCAATAGATGACTGAATTTCGCGAACAAGGTCTGCGAACATGAAAATACCTCCGCGAAGTACCGGAATTGCAATGACATCTGTATGAGAATCTTTCCAAACTCTTTGGCACCATTCATTTACTTGGCCACCCATTTCTTTAACTCTCTGAGCAATTTGCTCACGACTAAAAATGGATTTGTAACGTGCTTGGTTCATACGATGGGGGCTATTCCCACTAAAAAATAAAGAGGCATCAAAGCTACGCGTTCTACCATAGCGACAAGACAAACTCAAAGAATTGAGATAGTTGTATTATTTTTTACGAACTACTGAGGATTGGCGAAAGGGTCAAAGGCTCTATATTATGGGCAATATGAATAAACATCCGGTCTATGTCTTCTTACTGCTCGTCAGCCTTAGCTTCAGTACATCCTGTAAAAATGTTGATGACAAAACAGTGGGCAACATTAAGAAACAGGCAGAGCAGACATTGAAAGACGCGCAGAAGGGCATCCAGGATCTCACCCCCGGCGTGAAGTCGATGACGATTGATGAGCTCGAGAAGCTTTTTGTTTTTGAGTACAAAGTCGTCGATATCGACGGTGAAAATTCTGCTGAGAAGATTCAAAATGTCCTGAACTCTATGGGGCGTGAACGATGGGAAGCATATGCTACAAATCCAACGAGTATGGGAGTTCGCATGTATTTTAAGCGAAGACCAAGAACGTATCTTGAATACATTCCGCGTGGATTAATCTGGTAAAGGCTCATGGATAAAATTCTTAAGCAAATAATCGTTGCGGCTTTATTGCTCACGGTTTTGAGTGGATGTGCAACTACTCGTAAACCAATCCCAATTGGATTTGTGCCGCAGGGAGCTTACGTAACAACCGAGGATGAGCAGTACGGTCAAACAGTTCTCGCAAAGCTTTCGGAGCAATTCAAACTTGATCAGGATGACAGACATATTAATCGCGTAAGAGATATCGTTGATCGCCTCGCCAAAGCTGCAGGCGCTGATAATAATCCGTGGAACGTGTATGTGTTCAACGATGACGAAGTAAAAAATGCTGCAGCCACGCGTGGAAATTATATTTTCACTTGGACCGGCATGCTTCGTTCCGTACAAAACGATGGCGAACTTGCAACTGTACTCGCACATGAAATGGGTCACGTACTTGCTGGACACACAATGAGCGATCCAGCCGAGGAAGCGAACAGTATGATTTCCGGTATCGCAAGTCAGATTGGAAGAACAATTATTGCCCAACGTGGCGGCGATATTTTGGGAAGTCTCGGTGAAGCTTTGATTAAAGCATCCATGGAAGCCCTCCTCGTAAACCCAGAAGCTCGCCGTAAAGAGCTTGAAGCAGATGAAATTGGTCTATTCCTTATGGCTGACGCTGGATACGATCCACTGGATGCAACTGAATTTTGGAGCCGTGCTCAAAACGATCCATCCTTTGGGGGCACTCCGCTTCAATTTCTCTCGACCCATCCCGGCTCCTCGGAAAGACTTAAGCAGCTTTCGAAATACATTCCCCATGCGGAAGAGAGATACGAAGCGACTCGTTTTCGAGCGAGGCCGAATAGAGAACGTGCACCTAGAAGAAAGGGCATACCGGCTCCTTTTTAAACCATGGAGCGCGGACGTCCACGTCCGCTTTTTTAAGAAGCGGACGTGGACGTCACTAGTGTCCGGTAGAAACAGGCTACGAACACTTAAAAGCGCGGTTTTTAGCAGCTTTCCGTTTATTTTTCGATTTGAATTTCCGAAGATAGTTTTTAAGGTCTCGCGCATTTAAAGCACAGTGTTCATTGAAGAAGCGGACGTGGACGTCCGCGCTCCAAATTAACGAGAAATTATAATAATTTACAAATGTCCCAACAAAATATTAAAAAAATCCTTAACCTTCCGTTGAGGCAGTCCGATACGTAGATGCGAGTGGTCTAGAAGGAAAGTATCTAGAGACTCAGAACAAGGATGTTTGAAAGGTAGTATCATGGAAGTTAAAGATGTACGGGGTGACCTGCCCATTGTGGGTACCCCGGGGAGCCAAACTCCCAAACCAGCAAGCGATAATCGTAATAATAACTCCTCTGAAAGTGTTTCGAGCGCAGCGTTAACCGCTGACGAGGTAGAAATTACCTCGAATTACGCGCCCGCTGTACGAAACAGTGAAAGGAGTCAATTTAATACGGTTATCTCCGTAGTTAACGTTGCTTCAGAAGCAACAGATTCACTCAATAAGATCGTAAATAGCCTTGATGGTCTCGCCAAACAGGCGGCGACCGAAGATATTTCCGACTCTCGTCGATTGACTCTGCAACATGAAGCAAACGACTTAGTCCAAGAAATTCGGAAAGCAGTGCAAGTGTCAGCCCCTAACGGGACGAAGCCTCTTGCCGGAGACAAGATACGAGTTGAGGTCGAAGAGAAATTAGGCAAAGTACTCGAATTTTTGTTGCCTGATCATTCGTCTGATAATCTTGGTATCTCGTCCGTGAATTTCACGGCTAAGGAGTCCATCATTAAGACGCAAACAACGATTGAAGCTGCCCGACGACAAATCGAACAGCTACGCAATGCGGTGCATAAAATTCACCGCGATATTGCAAGCGCGGTTGAAAGTTCAGATGCGACTCATAAAGTCAAAGACACCTCAGTACGTGAAGTTGATGTCGCCCTCGTCCTCGCCCACGACACGAACAAGGATATTGGGAGCAACCCGCGTGCTGCCCTCAACTCGATTGGGCAGAGCAGTACTCTTAATCTGCTCGATTAAAAGCGCTCCCGCCGAGGATTCTACCGCATGTCCGATTCGGTAGAGACCTCCGCGACCCGTCTCAAATTTTAAGCTTTCACACTTGTGTATCTTTTGATCCGCTTTCACTATGAGCTATTAATCCCTCCATGGATAATCACCCAACGAGCCCTGCAATTGGTAAACGTGCAATACACGCCGTGCTCATCGGTATTATTGCAAACTCCTTTCTTTGTGCTTCAAAGATTCTAGGTGGAGTTTATGGAAATTCCTATGCGCTTATCGCCGATGGGGTCGAATCAGCTCTCGATATTTTTTCATCCCTTATTGTCCTTGGCGGATTAAAAATAGCACTCGCACCACCCGATGAAAGCCATCCGTATGGCCATGGAAAAGCCGAATCGCTTTCCACTGTCGTCGTGGGTCTCATACTTTTGGTGAGCGCTTTGGCACTTACCGTCGAGAGCATCAGAGAAATTCTCACGCCACAACATGCTCCAGAATCGTTTACACTCGCCATCTTGATCGCCGTCGTCGCAATTAAAGATGTGGTTTCAAGGTTTGTGGGACAGGTTGCAGATGAGGTTCAAAGCACCTCTGTGCAGGCAGACGGTTGGCACCACCGCGCAGACCTTTTCACATCGGCAGTCGTATTCTTAGGCATTAGTATCGCCTTAATGGGGGGTCCCGGTTATGAAGCCGCTGATGCTTACGCTGCGCTCGTTGCTTCAGCCATAATTGCATTTAACGGATGTCGGATGTTATGGGCTGCCCTCAATGAAATAATGGATTCCTCGGCACCTCACACTTTACAAGAACAGGTTCGTGCACTTGCAAAAACTGTTGAAGGTGTCATGGACGTTGAGGAATGCAGAGTAAGAAAGAGTGGCCTCGGTTATCTTGTTGACATTCACGTCATCGTCGATGGAAACATTTCAGTTCGAGAGGGGCATGATGTTGCACGCGCCGTTCGACGCACGCTTTCACGTTCGTCCCTTTCTGTGAGAGATGCCCTGGTGCATATTGAACCATTCGAAAGAGTATAATTCACTCCACAATGACTACCGGTTTTCCCTTTTCAATTCGCTTGATAACAAAAGGGAGCCCTTGAATGTCTCCGTTTTTGTCGAAGTACCAATCACCAAAAATTCCATGGAATTTCGCTTCATATAAAAATTTGCGTTGATCCTCACCACTTTGAATCGCCGCATCAAGGGCACGAAATGCTTCGAACGTTGATACGAAGATACCTTCAATGCTTTTAAGGTCACCAAATTCCTTGTTGAACTCTTTCATTAATTCTCGACCGTCACTGTTTAAAATTTGGCTGAACGGTGGAAAATCTACGGAAACCACCCCTTCTGCTAACAATCCTGCACGCTCGAGAAAATTTGGTGTTGCTCCCATATAAGCCGTAAGCACTGGAACTTTCCAATTGAGCTCTCGGACATGTTTCATAACGAGCGCCAACCCGGCTTCCGCCTGCGTAAATACGACAAGCGCATCGACTTTTTGACCCATCATTTTTACTATTGATGTGCGCAAATCCCCTGCTTCAGGTAAATGACTCTCGAAAGTCAATTGAACCGCACGTCCTTTCGCCGCCCTTGTAAAAGCGTTCACGAGGCCTCTTGTGTAATCAGTTTCCTCATTCAAGACCCCTATTTTCTTATGTGTCCTTTGCGCATATTCAAAAAGTTTTGCAGATGCAAGTTCGTCGCTCGACCAGGTCCTAAAAATGTAATCGCCTGCCGCACTGATTTCCGGCGCCGAGGCACTTGAGATCATAACGAGTGTTTTATTTTTCTCATAAAGGTTTGCGGTGGACAGAACTGTGCTACTACATGCGAACCCCGCCACGTATTTTAGGTGAAGAACATTAATAAACCTTTGAGCCACCGTTACAGCATCTTTTCCATTGCACTTATCATCTTCAAAAATGAGTTCATAGCGGCCCTGAGCGAGCTTCTTATTCGCAAAAATCATCGCATTCCTTAGATCGGTACCGTAAGTTGCGGCTTCTCCCGTCAATGCGGTTGAAATTCCAATCTGGACACGTGGTTCAGCAGCGACGAAACTGCTCAACTGAGCGAGGACACCAAAAAACAGGATAAAAATCGTGATTTTCATGCCATCTCGCATACCAGATGTGTCCTCTGTTCGCAAAAGAAATACAATGACGCACTCACACCCGCGTGCTACATTTCTGCGCGGACAATAACGTAATTGGAACCCTTTATGGCATGGTGGCTCTGGCTTCTCATCGGAATCCTCCTGATTTTGAGTGAATCAGTCATTCCGCTCGCATTCTATCTATTCTTTTTTGGCGTGAGCGCATGCGTACTGAGTATTTTACTTGGGCTCGGAGTGCCACTCTCAACTGAAATACAATGGGTTCTTTTCCCGGGCCTCGCGGTTCTTTTGATCTTAGGCCTCAGGCGGTTTGTCGCGAAGCCGCACGTGAACGGTAGCTCGACAGATATGTCGTCGCTTATCGGAGACGTCGGACTTACACTCTCTGGAATTCCTGCTGGAGGAGATGGACATGTTGAAGTGCGCGGAAGTCAGTGGGGCGCAAAAAACGTTTCTACCACTTCACTTGGCTCGAAAGCGCGAGTAAAAGTAGTAGGAATGCATGGTTTAACGCTCGACGTCGTACCTGAAAAGTAAATAATGACAATTCGGAGCTCTTTATGACCCCAGGAGTAATAGTTTTTGTTGTCCTCGCTATCGTGGCGATCATCATTATTGCCAAGCTTGCAGTAGTCGTCCCCCAGCAGAGTGCTTATATCGTGGAACGACTCGGAAAGTATCATTCAACCCTTGGCGCCGGATTTCACATCCTTGTGCCACTTGTTGATGTCGTTCGTTATCGTCATTCGCTCAAGGAAATGGCAGTCGATATTCCTGAGCAAGTTTGTATCACACGAGATAACGTTCAGGTGGGTGTCGACGGCGTTTTGTATCTCAAAGTCATGAACCCCGAGCGCGCGTCATATGGTATCGAGAATCTAATGTTTGCTGTAAGTCAGCTTTCTCAAACTACACTTCGTAGTGAAATCGGAAAAATTGAACTTGATCGTACTTTCGAAGAGAGAGCTCATATTAATACTCAAGTTGTGTCAGAGCTTGATAAAGCCTCTGAATCGTGGGGAGTGAAGGTTCTTCGGTATGAAATCAAAAATATCATGCCTCCTCAGGACGTCATCGCCGCAATGGAAAAACAGATGCGAGCAGAGCGAGAAAAGCGCGCTGTCGTTCTCACCTCAGAAGGTCAAAGAGACGCGGTCATTAACAACGCTGAAGGTGACAAACAACAGGTTATTAAAGCCTCCGAAGCGAATAAGCAACAGCAAATAAACGAGGCGGAAGGTGAAGCTGAAGCAATCCTTGCGGTGGCTCGCGCAACAGCGGAAGGACTTCGTGAAGTTGCATCGGCCGTATCAGCAGCTGGCGGCTACGAGGCGATGCAGCTCCGCATTGCGGAACACTACATTACACAATTTGGAAATCTTGCAAAGGTTGGCAACACCATGATTGTCCCTGCAAACCTTTCAGATGTTGCGTCGATGGTTGCGACCGCAACTCAAGTGATCGCGAAAAAAGATTCGATTGTCAGCAGCCGATAATCATTATCTCGCAATATCTTTAAGCCTTTTAACGGCTGTCACTGATCCGCCGTCATCCTTAAGATCAGGAGTCTCTAAGATATAGGGAATGTGTTTCAACTTCGGATGATTCACAAAAGCCGTAAGCGCTTCAATTCCGATAAGTCCCTCCCCTAAAATTTCGTGGCGATCCTTTCTACTTCCATGCGCAGTCTTACTATCGTTCAAGTGAATTGACCAAATTTTATCAATACCGAAATGCGTCTCAAGCTCCGAAACTACCTCTTCAAGATTTTTCTGAAGGTCATATCCACTTGCCCACATGTGCTGCGAATCAAGACCAAAACCCACTCGCGATTTATCCTCAACCTTTTGATAAATTGCAGAGAGATCTTCAAATCGGTCGCCAATGATTTTTCCAGCCCCTGCTGATACTTCAAGAATAAGACGCGCACTCTTTGGCGCGCGCTCCATGATTTCGTTAATGGCGTTTGCGGCTCGGACATATCCAATTTCCTCGTTTGGTTCGTCTTTCATGCTCCCTACATGAAAGATTACACCCGCTCCTTCAATTCGCGCATTAAGGTCGAGATAATGACTGAGCGATGCCCTACACATCGCCTGCATTCGCGTATCGGGATTTGCCAAATTGATAAGATAAATTGCGTGGAAAAAGATTTTCTTTAGCTTCGAGCCAGCGACTTTCTTCAAAAAGGGTTCTTCTACTCCTTTCGGGAAAGCGGCTCCATTCCATTTCTGGGGTGGAGAAGGATGACATTGAAAAGTATTGATATCGAGATCAATGGCACGCTCAGCTGCGCAAACAAGCCCGCCACTACAAGAAACGTGACATCCTAAGAAGCGCTCACCTACATTTTCACTCACCATGCCAAATGTCCTCCAAATCCTCCTTCTTGAATAACGGCGAGCTGGTCTCGGAGGTCAGCGACCTGCTCGTTCCAATATGCAGGGGTTCCAAATTGAGGAAAGACCCGTTGAAATGCAGGATCATTCCAGCGACGGGCAATCCACGCAGAGAAATGTATAAACCGTAATGCTCGAAGCGGTTCTACAAGAAGAAGTTCCGAACGATTAAAATGTCTCAACTGTTCATATCCTTCAAGTACATGTTCCATCGTCTGAACGGCATTCTGATCTCTTCCGCCAATAAGCAGCCACAAATCTTGTACTGCTGGTCCTCGTACCATGTCATCAAAGTCAACGAGAAATGCCCCGTCTCGTCCCCACAATACATTTCCAAAGTGACAATCACCGTGAATTCTTTGCGACTTTACCGGCTGAAAAAGTTGTTCACTCACTTCGCAAATGTGGTTCACGATATTTGAATAAGCGGGAATGAGATCTGGAGGGAGTGCTCCACTTCCCACCAAATATTTTAGGTTATCCCTACCATAAACTTGAGGGGATAGGTGCAGACGTGCATTGGTTTCTCGAGAAGCACCCACAAGATGCACTCGAGCAATCAACCTTCCAATTTGTTGCGCCTGGTCTGGTGTCAGTTCATCGGGCGATCGGCCCCCCCGCTTTGGAAACACCGCAAAGAAAATGTTTATTTCTTTATCAGTAAGAAGCGTTTCTCCGTTCGACTCTCGAAGAGGAGCAACTGCAGGAAGCTCTCCTCGTTCTAGATCTAATAGAAAAGTATGTTCCTCCAGAATTTGTTCCTTGCTCCATCTTCCAGGTCGATAGAATTTAATAATTCGAAATTTATCACTTGGACTTTTTATTTCGCCTTCAACTTCGACTTCGACTTCGTATACCCTATTCTCCATGCTATTGAGCTGGATAACGCGACCTGTACATTTGACCCCGAATAGTTCAACGGCCCGGAGAATGCGATCGGGCGTAAGCTCATAAAAGTACTTAGTCTCTGCTGATTGTTCTCCAAGAAGAGAAGGCATATGATGCAAACGCATTTAATTTTCGTTGGGTCAGCACTGTACCTCAAGTGGGGCCTTTGCTGCTATGAGATGGAAACAAAGATTTCTGAACAAATCCAACCGGTCAAAGTAATTGCTTCTCCCACGTCAGAGGATAAATCTGAGAAGTCATTAGATTCCGAGCTAAAAATTCGTTCCTGGGACAAGAGAGAACGTACTGTTCGCGCACTAAAGACATGGGGAATTCTCTGGGCAGTTATGGTCCCGGCAATTTTTATCCCCGTACTTCATTTCTTGCTTGTGCCTCTGCTTTTTTTTGGTGGACCTTTAGCTGCAATTTATTTGTACCGGCAGGAAAATCAGATTCAAAAGGGGGAGCTTCCCTGTCCAGCCTGCAACAATCCTATACAAATTAGCAGCGGTCCAGTTTCGTGGCCTCTTCATACACGGTGTGGAAGCTGTCAGAGATTTATAAGGCTCGAGCGATCGATCTCTCAGAATTAAAAATAGATTATAAATAGAAGTAGTTACGCCTCAGTCTTAGGCGAGGACCCTTGTTCATTTTCTTAAGTTATTGCAGCGTGTTAGTTATATTCGTGAAGCAAAAATTCGATTTTAGACGATATGAAAGATGAGTATCTCTCTTTCCATTGAGGGAAAGTTGTATGGCTATTGATCCCAAGGAATACGGGAAGAACGCACTGATTGTTCTCGGAGCTTATTTAGCTCTCAGTGCGGCAAGTGTTCCCCTTTTGTGGTCAATGAAGATTTCAGGTCGATTTTTTCTGCTCGCCGGTTGGTCTTTTCTATTTCTTATTGCCCTGTCTGCTCTCGTTGCATCAACAGTCTGGATGATCCGGACAAAACTTCTTATTTCGAAGGAAGACCGAATTTCGATGGATGCTGTTCGTAGAAGGCTCCGAGCTCTTGAATCAATGGAAAAGGATCTTGCCCAGTTTCTCAATGACTTCGACGAACGTTCAAGAAAATATTTTCACGCCACCTCTCAGAAGAGCGTGCACACATATTTCAAGCTCCGTAACATCGATATGGCTCTTCAAACATTCTTTGAAACTGCCGGGCCAGTTCGCGAAGGCAAAGCAAAACCCGGTTCAACTTCCTTTGACATTATTGATGCCGCACTTGCTGGAAACTTTGAATTTGCTAATTCCGTTCTTTCGGGCGAAACACAAAAAGAACAGCTTCCCTTTCATTTGCTCGAACAGAAGGTAGAAGAGCTTAAAATAGCTCTTCAAGACTCAGTGCGTGATATTGAAAGAGAATTTCGTTCGCTGCCAAAAACTGTAAATTAATCTTGGAGCGCGGATGTTCGCCGTCTGCTTCTTTGTGCGGGCTTGCGTGCCCAAGTTCCAACTCCACTATGAATCCTTACGCGCCCATTGACGGGGAAGTGCGTATGCTTTTGCTGATTTATCTGCGGCGTTTCTATCAGGCTCGAATATCGGAAGTTTATTTAACGTTGGTGTATAAATTCGCCAAAGCTCCTCCGCCGAACTTACGCACATTCCTAAGTCTCGGATCAATCCATCATCAAGCCTATATATCCAACTGTGAACCGAAAGTGACTGCTTTCGTTCCCATGCAGCTTGCACAATTGTCGTCTGACAAACGTTGACAACTTGTTCGATGACATTAAGCTCGCATAGCCGGTCCGCCTTTTCAGGCTCAGATGCTAACGAGTCCATCAATGCTCTATGCTTTATCCCCACGTCTTGAACGTGCCGCAGCCAATTTGAAATTAGCCCGAGGTTTTGTTTGCGAAGCGCCGAAAGGACACCCCCACAGCCATAATGACCACAAACGATAATATGTTCGACCTTTAATACGTCTACTGCATACTGAATAACAGAAAGACAGTTGAGATCAGTGTGAACAACTACGTTAGCAACATTTCGGTGAACAAAAATTTCTCCGGGAAGGACATCCACGATTTCATTAGCGGGAACTCGGCTATCAGAGCATCCAATCCAGAGATATTTTGGACTTTGTTGCTGAGCAAGCCGTTGAAAAAAAGTGGGGTCCCTTCCTTTAATTCGATCAGCCCACGTTCGGTTCCCTTCCAGCAAGTTTTTTAGAAAGCGCATGTATCTTTAAAAAAAATAATTCGCTTCTATACTAACAGGTCTCTTGCTAAAAAAGAATTATAGTTATGGGTAAGCCTATTGCGCTGTAAATCCCCCATCCACCTTTAGATCTGTTCCTGTAATGAAACTTGAAGCAGGCCCGCCGAGAAATAGCACCGATGATGCAATTTCTTCCCGTTTTCCAATTCGACCTATCGGATGGAGTGAACTCAAATGCGCTTTGGTCTCCTCTTTGCTTCCACCCGCAGATACAAATCTATCGAACATATCCGTATCGATCGCTGCTGGGGAAACCGTATTCACACGAATTCCCTGCTTTCCATACTCAAGAGCTGCCGACTTCGTTAAACCGATTACTGCGTGTTTACTCGCTACATAAATCCCAACAGTCCCCATGCCAACTGAACCTGCAACTGAAGCATTATTGATGATTGACCCACCTCCATTCTTTAACATGAGCGGAATTTCATACTTCATGGCGAGAAGAACTCCTAAGACGTTGACGTCAAAAACTTTTCGATACTCTTCTTCCGATTTTTGATGAGTTTGTAAACCGAGTACTTCTTCAACTCCTGCGTTATTGAACGCTGCATCAAGACGCCCGAATTTTTTTTCGGTCTGTATTAGAACATTTTTGACGTCATCCTCTTTGCTCACGTCCGCCGCGACAAATAGAGCTTTTCCACCAATTGCTGCTATAGCCTTAACGGTCTCCATCCCTTCTTTTTCGCGGCGTCCTGAAACAACTACCTGGGCTCCTTCCTGCGCAAATGCAATCGCCGTTGCTTTTCCTATTCCCGATGTTGCACCAAAAACGAGTGCTATCTTACCTTCGAACTGTTTCTTCGTCATATTAATGCTCCTAGTTTCCAAAAAATTTAATCACGTGCGTGCGATGCAGCAGAGAGGATCAATGCTAGAAAAGCTTTACTTGCTTTCCCTTCCCGGTCCGAATCCGAAGAAAACATTCGTTCTTTTGACGGGACAATTTGATAGTTCGACACCTGTTCGATCTTTTGTCTTGGCACAGCGTGAAATTTAATTGCATCCAAGGCAATTACTGACATCAACAGAAAGCTCACTACGACACTCGCAAAAGTAAGCAAATCACGCTGGAGGGGATCAGCAGAGCTAGGCGCTTCATTTTCTAAGCAGCTATCAAGAAATTTAATTGTACGTGTGCTCATAAATAGTAACCCTCTACCTGTCAATATTAGTTGACTGGTCGGTCAAGTGTCAATAGCCTCTAGCTAGTATTTTTATAGTTTTTGTAATATACTAATAAATAAGGACTTTTTGCTTCCTTGCATATAAGTGACCAGTCAATTATACTTAACAGATGGACTTGGCGAGCACGATACCCGGTACACGAGATAAGCTGTTACAAACATCCCTTGAGCTTATGTGGACCAATAGCTATGGGACGGTGAGTGTCGACGATATTTGCAAGAAAGCGGGCGTAAAGAAGGGAAGTTTTTATCATTTCTTCCCGTCAAAGAGCGATCTTGCAGTAGCCGCATTTGAGGAAGAATGGGCAAAGAAAAAATCTTGGTACGATCGAATTTTTTCTTCGAGTTTAGCGCCACTCGATCGGTTTAGGGAATTTTGCAGAGAAGCGCTCAAGCAACAAGAGCTTAAAAAATCTGAGATTGGCTACGTTTGCGGTTGCCCTTATACCACCATTGGATCGGAACTCTGCTCCTATGATGATTCCGTGCGTTCAAAAGCCACTGAAATAATTGATCGAACTCGTCAGTATTACGAAAGCGCCATCCGTGAGGCCATTTCAAGAGGAGAGATTCCTCCCTGTGACCCGGCAAAAAAGTCCCGAGAGGTTTATAACTATATGATTGGATGCCTAATGCATGCGAGAATTGCTAATGATATCGATGCCCTTTCGGAATTAGAATCAGGAATTCTCCACTTACTCAAGCGAGATGGCTGAGTTTAGCTCGTAATGGTTTGCAAGATAGCCAGAGAAGTGTACTATCTGGTCCCATCATGAGCGTTACGCGAATACTTAAAAGTTTTCTTACGATATTTACAGTCGCCGGGATTTTTTTGGCGCTGACGCATGTTCAACACGTCGATTCTCAAGATCCTAACACTCAAAAATGCGAGCTTTGTTTAGTTTTAAGACAGCTTGCTACGGGCTTGAGTCCGACCACGATTATCGTCTTGGCCAGTAGTTTAGTTGCACTTGCTCTTCTTCAAAGAACTCCCTCTTACCGTCAGATATTTGTTTTCAATGTTCGATACTTCTCGCACACCGCCCTCGACCCTCCTCAGGCTTAGCTCCTCCTCTCCCACCTATCCTATTAATTTGGTTTTCATCGCGGTGTCGTTTGCTATTACACGTAACGCGCCGTTAACAATCCAGGACGCTTATGAAATATGGAATCTTAGGAATGCTCCTTTTTGCGAGTATTGCGCAACACTCACTTGCTCAGACCACAGAAAGCTCGGCTGATAATATAAAGTCTCAAATTGCACAGCTACAAAAAGCAGTAAAAAGTCTTACGGAAACCGTGAAGATTCAACAGAAGAGAATTACAGAGCTCGAGACCGCTCAATTGCAGGTAAATTCGAAGGAAGCTTCAAATACTCTTTCAAGCAATGAAGCTACGAACATTTCTACGGGACGGGATACATTCAAACCATCGGGAAACTATGTTCCCGATATTGGAGTTGTTGCTGATATCGTCGGAAGTGCTACCCAAAGAAGCGATGACGAAGAGGGTAACGACCGCATAAGCCTTCGTGAACTCGAACTTATCTTTGGCCATGACATCGACCCATATGCACGATTAGATGCTGTAGTCACATTTTCAGATCAGGAAGATCCCGATGTTGAAGAGGCTTACGTTACCTACTGGGGCTTGCCTTGGGGAGTGAAAGGAAAAATCGGCAGGATGAGGCAACGAATTGGAAAGGCATCTGCTACTCACCGAGACGCTCTCGATACTGTTGACGAGCCGTTTGTAATTCAACGTTATTTTGGAGCAGAAGGGCTTTTCAGAAGCGGCGCAGAACTGTCGGCGTTCACGCCACTTTCGTTGGACGATTTTACGAATGAACTTGTAGTTGGAGTAATGGAAGGAGGAACAACGGACGGAGATTTATTTTCGGACACAAGGAGACACCCAACTCTTTATTCTCACATGGCGAATTTTTGGCAGCTGTCCGATGCAAATTCTGTCGAACTTGGAGGAACCTACCTTCTTGGCTCAAAGAATGCCGACTCGCATCTCGATCTCAGCGCGTTTGGGGTTGATCTCACATTTCTTCACTATGCGTCGGCAATTAATAAACTAAAGTTTCAGAATGAGATTTATCTGCAGAATAGAAACTCGACGGAATTTACAGATGTCGATGGCACACTGTTACGTTCCAACTCCAATCCGTTTGGTTTTTACACCCTCCTGGACTACCGACTTTCGGAACGTTGGGGCCTGGGTACTCGTTACGATTACCTAGAACCGACGAATATGGGGGAATCTTGGCGAAATTCCGAAAATGGCTACAGCGGTTATCTCACTTTTTTTGAAAGCGAATTTGCGAGGTGGCGATTTCAGTACCAACGCGCGCGGCTTCTTGAAGGTGACGATGACAATCGCTTTTTCTTACAAGGAACGTTTGCCATCGGAACGCATAAACACAATTTGAACTAAGAGAGGAAATATTTTATGAGAAAATTCTTAGTATTCATTACCTTCTTTGCATTCGCTTTCGTTTCTCCTGTTTTTTCCGATGATCGCTTGAGGATAGTAGCAACCCTTTCGACCTTCGCCGATCTCGCTAAAACTATTGGAGGAGATCGTGTCGAAGTCACTTCCATTGCGTCCCCGCGCTTCAATCCACACTTCATTGAGCCCAAGCCGAGCGATGTACTTAAGCTTAAAAGGGCAGACCTCTTTATCCAT
>JADMIO010960118.1_pt1 | contig 16375 bp, 15 predicted proteins | sample 8958161 | NCBI WGS metagenome assembly JADMIO01 (sample SAMN16585339, study PRJNA669376) | soil metagenome | isolation source: Crop rotation soil | place: USA: Cullars Rotation, Alabama | collected 2011
TGCAACCGGCTACATCCAGGGCTATCTCGTTGCCGGCGCCCGGCCCGAATGGCTCGCAACCCCGCAAGGAAAAGACATCGCCATGCGCTGGCTGCGTGCGACGATGAAAGGCCGCGACGTCGCGGAAAAGGACTTCAAGGCGGTTGCCGCCTATGCGCAATCCAAGCTGAGCCTGAGCGAAAAGGCCACCAAGGACCAGTGGGACACCAACACGCGCCCGATGGCAATCGACAAGGTCTACTATGACGACTTCTGCAGCCTGAGCCGCTGGGCGCAGGGCGAGAAAGCCACCGAGGGCCCGATCGATTTCAGCAAATTGACCTGGGGTGACGGCCTGAAGGCGATCAATCCCAAGCTCGTCGATGCCCATCCGCCGCCGTGCTGAGCTGAAGCAAAGAGTCTGAACAAGACATGCCGGTTCGCCCGGCATGTCTTTTTTTACGCACCCCCCGCCGCGATGAACAGCGAGTCCAGGTCGGGCTGTCGCTCGATCAGCTTCTGCTCATGCAGAAATCTGGCGAGCGTCCCCACGACCTTGCGGTTGATGTCGTTGAGCCCGTACGGCAGCGGATCCCCGCCGAACTGGTCGAACGTTCTTTTCCAGTGGCGCGCCCCCCAGGGCATCATTGTCGCGCCGAGCCGGCGCGCATAGGCGCGCGCCTTTGCCTGCTCATAGGCCTCGAACAGCACGCGGGGCAATCCGGGCAGACGTTGCAAGACATCGCTGTGGATCACGACGACATGATTGATCGGATAGATGCCGAAGGTCCGCAGATAGGCCTCTTCCGCTGCCTGCGCATCGGCAATCAGACTGCGCAATCTGCGCGCGCCCGTGGACTTCCGGTCGTCGGCGGTCTGCGGCGTCAGCAGCGCATCGATTTGCCTTCGGCGAGCAGGGTCTCGAGATCGCCATCGACCGCTTCAAGCGTCACGCCCGGCAGCGCCGCGAACCGCTGCTTGCCGCTCACCACCCAGCGCAGCTCCTGCCACTGCACGCCATATTGGTCGGCAAGAATTCCGCGCGTCCAGACAGCAGCCGTCATCGAGAAATCGGGAACGCCAACGCGCTTTCCGCGCAAGTCCGCCGGCTCGCGCAAGGGGCTGTCCTTGCGCACGTAGAGCGAAGAATGACGGAAGGCGCGATAGGGAAATACCGGGATTGCGTGCAACCAGTCGGCGCCACGGTCCTTGAGCATCAGGTAGTTGGATAGCGAGAATTCGCAGGCTTCGTAGCAGCGCTCGGTGAGCATCCTGAGAAAGACGTCGCGCAACGGCGCCGTCGCATAACGGATGTCGATCCCGTCCCGAATTCCGGCCAGTCCAAGCGTATGTTCGTAATCGCCGCCTGTGAGCTCGATCGCATCGGGCACGAACCACCTACGTGAATATCGGGCTCGGCGCGTTGCGCGGCCGCATCAAATCCTTCGCGACCGAGCAGAGCCTGGTGACGCCCTCCTCGAGCACCCCGTCGCCCAGGAGCCCGAAGCTCACCCGCAAGGTGCGGGGATTGACGTGCGACGCATAGAAGACTTCGCCAGCGACGAAAGCGACTCCGCGGCGAACCGCGCGATAGTACAGTTCGGACACCTCGGTGCCTTCCGGCAGCGTCACCCACAGGCTCAGACCGCCCTCGGGGCTCCCGATCAGCGTGCCGGACGGCATGCCTGCCGACAAGCTGCTGATGAGCTTGCGCTGCGTGGCGGAGTAACCTCGTTTCATCCGATCGAGAAACTTCGGGTAGTTTTTACGCGCCAGGAAGCGCGCCATCGCCTCCTGCATGATGCCGGTCGTGTGCAGGTCGCTGTGCGCCTTAAGCGCCAGCAAAGGCCGCCGCGCGTGCCCCGGTGTCACGACATAGCCGAGGCGTGTGCCGGGCAGAAACACCTTTCCAAACCCGCGGACAAAGAAAACATTGTCGCCCGGCTCCGAGAGCGACCGAATGGACGGGACCGGAGAACCTGAAAAACGCAGTTCGGAATTGTGATCGTCCTCGAGGATCGCCACGCCATGCTTGCGTGCAAGTGCAAGAATGCTACGGCGCTTGTCGAGGCTCGTCGTCACGCCGGTCGGATTCTGGAAGGTCGGATTCGTATAGATCAGGCGCGGCCTGTGCCGCGCCAGATGACCTTCGAGCTTTTCGATATCCATGCCGTCGGATTCGACCGGCACTTCGAGGATCCGCGCCCCGAAGCTGCGCAAGGCATTGATCACGCCGTAATACGACGGGCGCTCGACGATCACCGGCGATCCGTGTGGCACCAGCAGCCGGACGACCAGTTCGATCGCCTGCTGGGCGCCCGACGTCACGATCACGTCCTCGGGCGCGATCGTCAGTCCCTGCGGTGCAAGATAGTCGACAATCGCACGGCGGAAACTGATCCGACCGTTCGGGGGGTCGTAGGCGAAATAAGGTGATAGACCATCGGCCACCACCGACTGCAAACAGGTCTCGAATTCCCTGGCGCAATCGGCATCCGGCGCCGGATAGTTGGTGGTGAACCCGATGACGCCGGGAGCGTGCGAGAGCTCGTACAGGCGCTCCGACAATAACGGCCCTGCGGTCGCGGGTTCGGATCCGCGAGCCCGCCTGGCGCCTGTTCCGTACGGTGCACGGACATGCGTTCCGCCGCCCGCGCGGCCTTCCACAAAACCCGCCTCGGCCAGGTCTTTGTAGGCCTTGGCGACCGTCATGTGGTTGATGCCGAGCTGCTCGGCGAGCCGCCGCACCGGCGGCAGACGCGAGCCCGCGGTCAACTCGCCCGCCGCAATGCGGTCAATGATCTGCTCGTGCAACTGGAGGAAGAGCGGTTGGCCATTGCCCTTCGACAGCGAAATCCCGAAGGCGCTCGGTTCGATTACCCGCCGTGGATGCCTCTGGCCGTTCGCCATGCGACGCCACTCAATACAAAAACCTTGTATGAATTTTTGTATTACTACGAGCAGACGCGGGCAAGGGAAATTTGCGCGGCGGCCCGAACAAAAATCGATGTCGTATCTCGCCTTCGCAACTTGGCGGACGCTAGCAGATTGACCGACATACAAATCGCATTGTAGCGTTTTGATTGCAGAAGAGCAGACACTGGTCGCACTCTGCGTGGTGTAGACGGGACGTGGAGTGTGTCCGATGGCGGTCGCGAAAGGACTCAAAGTCGTCGGCTATTTCGACTGTGAGGGCGGCGGACAGGTGGTTGTCCGCAACAACGTCGCTTATGTCGGGCACGTCAAGCCACCAAACGGCACAACGATCATCGACGTCTCCGATCCCGCGAAACCGCGCGAGCTTGCGAATATCAAGGTCCCCGAAGGAACGCTGTCTCACAAAGTGCGCGTCGAGAACGGCGTCATGCTTGTCAACCGCGAGGTCTTCCCGATCGGCCGCATCGACCCTGATTTCAAGGGCGGCCTCGAGATCTTCGACGTCAGCAACCCGTCGAAGCCAAAACGGATCACGACCTGGGCATCGCGCGGCATGCATCGTTTCACGTTCGACGGCCGCTACGTTTACGGCTCGCCGGAGCTCGACGGCTATCTCGGCAACGTCGTTTCGATCATCGATTTCCAGGACCCGGCAAAGCCGCGTGAAGTCGGACGCTGGTGGATGCCCGGGCAATGGACCGCCGGCGGCGAAAAACCGGCCTGGGAAGGCACCGCGCATCGTTGCCACCACCCGATGCGCGTCGGCAACCGGCTCTACACGAGCTACTGGCACGGCGGCTTCGTCATCCTCAACATCGACGACATCACCAAACCGAAATTCGTCTCGGGTCTCGACTGGAGTCCGCCGTTCCCGTGGCCGACGCACACCGCGCTGCCGGTGCCGTTCCCGCTGCGCGGGCGCCGAGTCATGCTGGTAGCCGACGAAGACGTCGTGCGCCTCCCCGGCCCGACATCGCCGGCCTTCCTGTGGCTGGTCGATATTAACGACGAGACGAGGCCGATTCCCTTCGCCAGCTTCCAGGTCGCCGAGGAAGACGGCTCGCCGAAGCAGGACTACACCGGCCTGCATCAGTTCTGCGAAGACATTCGCAGCACTGAAATTCCGATCGCGTGGTTCGCGCACGGGCTGCGCGTCGTCGACATCGCGAATCCGCACGCGCCGAAGGAAGTCGCGTCGTTCATGCCTGACATTCCGAACGGCGCAAAGCGTGTGCAAAGCAACGACGTGTGCTTCGACGATCGGGGTTTTATCTACCTGATCGACCGGTCGCGCGGGTTGCACATTCTTGAAAGGGTATAGAACCGGTCCCTCAAAACGTGGGGCGACGATGGAGTTGGTGGGGTTATGAGCGTCGTTATTCGTAATGCCCGAATGCGGGGCCAGAAGCAGCTGATCGACATCGCGATCGAAGGCGAGAAGATCTCCGCCGTCGGCCCGAAGCTCCCGGCGAAAGGGCAGAAGGACATCGACGCGGCGGGGAGCCTCGTTCTGCCGGGCTTTCTGAACCTGCACTACCACGCCGACAAATGCCTGCTCGGCGAGATCATGCGGCCGAACGTCTCGGGCACGCTGCCCGAGGCGATCGAAATCACGAACGACCACAAGCGCAACTACGATCCGGCCGAGGTTGCCTCGCGGGCCGTGCGCACCATCGAGACCGGCGTCAAGAACGGCACGTCATTCTTCCGGCTGTTTTGCGACGTCGGCACGATCGGCGGGTTGAAGGCCGCGCGCGGCCTGCTGTTGGCGCGCGAAAAGATGAAAAACTACGCGACCATCCAGGTCGTCGCCTTCCCGCAGGAAGGCATCGTGCGCGATCCGGGCGCGGCCGAGCTGATGGATGAGGCGATCAAGGAGGGCTGCGATATCGTCGGCGGTCTGCCCTGGTACGAATACAGCGACGCCGATGCACGCGAGCACATCGACATCTGTTTCGATCTTGCCAAGAAGCACGACCTCGACATCCATATGCTGGTCGACGACACCGACGACGCGAATTCGCGCAGCCTCGAATACCTCGCGATCAAGACCATGCGCGAGGGCTTCCAGGGCCGGGTCGCCGCCAGCCACTGCGGCGCGATGGCCGGATACAATGACGTCTACGCCGCCAAGGTCATCGACATGGTGGCGGCTGCGGGCGTCACCATTTCGGTCAACGCGCATATCAACTTGGTGTGCTCGGCCCGGCTCGATCGCGAGCCCAGGCGCCGCGGCTGCGCGCGCGTCAAGGAGCTGCTCGCGCGCGGCGCGAATGTCGTGACCTCGCAGGACGACGTCAATGACCCTTACTATCCGTTCGGAAAGCCGGATCCCCTCGAGTGCGCCTCGATGATGGCGCATGTCGCGCAGCTCACTTTGCCGCACGAGATCGAGCAGGTGATGGACATGATCACCGTCAATGCCGCCAAATGCGCGCGGCTGAAGGATTACGGCATCGCACAGGGCATGACCGCCAACCTGGTGGTGGTCGGTGCGCCGTCCACCCATGAGGCGCTGCGCGTGCAGCCGCCGCGGCGGCACGTGTTCAGAAAAGGCCGGGAGGTCGCGCGCTCCATGCTCAAGCAGGAGCTTCTCTCGTGACTGCCTCTGCCGCACGCGTCATTCCGATACACCACGCTGTGGCGCAGGCTCAGGAATTCGTCCGCATCAGGAGTGTCGACAAGGTCTTCAAGACACGCGGCCGCGTGCTGAAAGCGGTGGACGACGTGACCCTCGATTTCCGCGAAGGCGAATTTGTCTCGATCGTCGGCCCGTCCGGATGCGGCAAGAGCACATTGATGATGATGGTGGCGGGGCTCGTTCCGGTTTCCGCCGGCGAGATCTCGGTCAAGGGCGAAACCGTCCGCAAGCCCTTTACCGACGTCGGCGTCATTTTCCAGCGCGATGCCCTGCTCGAATGGCGCACGGTGCTCGAGAACGTGCTGTTGCAGATCGACGTCCGTCGCCTGTCGCGCGGCAAATACGAGGCTGCCGCCCGGGCGCTGCTTGAGCGGGTCGGCCTCGCCGGGTTCGAGAGCGCTTATCCGTGGGAGCTTTCCGGCGGCATGCGCCAACGCGTGGCCTTGTGCCGCGGGCTCATCCATGATCCGAAGCTGCTGCTGATGGACGAGCCGTTCGGCGCGCTTGACGCGCTGACGCGCGAGCAGATGAACCTCGACCTGCAGCGGATCTGGCTGGAAAACCGCAAGACCATGCTGTTCATCACGCACAGCATCTGGGAAGCGATCTTTCTGGCCGACCGCGTGGCGGTAATGAGTCCGCGGCCCGGCCGCATCGCCACCGTGATCGACATCGACCTGCCCCGCCCGCGCCGGCTTTCCGTGCGCGAAAGCAAGCAGTTCGGTTCCTATGCTGCCCTGATCCGCGAGCAATTCCAGGCCTTCGGGCTGCTGAACGAGGATTGACGACGTCATGTCGACAGATGCCGCCACGCCGCGTCCCGACAAGCTGCCCTGGACGGCGCATGTCGCGACTTATCTTTATCCGACGCTGGTGACGCTCATTCTTTTTGTGATCTGGGAAGCCGTCACGCGGGCCGGTTGGGTGTCACCCCTCATCCTTCCGTCGCTCAGCTCGATCATCCAGACGGCCGTCGTCAAGTTTTCCCTGCTGATGCAAATGAGCGCGATCACCACGATGGAATTCGTGCTCGGCTTCCTGCTGAGCGTAGCTGTCGGGCTGCCGCTCGGCGCGATGATCGTCTATTCGCGCCCGCTCGAAACCGCCTTCTATCCCATCCTGGTCGCGTTCCAGATCGTGCCAAAGGCCGCGGTTGCCCCGATCTTCATCGTCTGGCTCGGCACCGGACTCTCGTCCAAAGTGCTGATTGCGTTTGCGATCGCATTCTTTCCGGTCGTGATCGACACCGTGGTCGGGTTGCGCTCCGCGCAGCCGGAAACGATTCATCTGCTGCGCTCGATGGGCGGCAATCCCTTGCAGGTGTTCTGGTATGTGCGGTTCCCAAACGCTTTGCCCGCGATCTTCGGCGGCCTCAAAGTGGCAAGCACGCTCGCGGTGGTCGGCGCGATCGTCGGCGAGTTCGTCAGCGCTGAAAAGGGATTAGGCTACCTGGTGCTGGTCGCAAACGGCGAGCTCGACACGCGGCTGGTCTTCGCCTGCGTGCTCGTGCTCACGCTGCTCGGCATCATCTTCTATTTTGTAATCGAGATCATCGAGAAAATCGTGGTGCATTGGCATGTTTCCGCCCGCCAGCTCGAGGCTTTGGGCGGAGGGAGCTAGATAGGGAGGATGGTCATGGCAAAACATGAACAGACGAAGCTGACGTCACGGCGCGCATTTCTCCGCAATACCGCGGGCGCGGGTCTCGCCGTAGCAGCCGGCACGCGGATCGGGCCGGTGCACGCCGCAACCGAAGACATCCATTTCCAGCTCGACTGGATCGCGTTCGGCCGGCACGCGCCGTACTACACCGCGCTGGAGAAGGGCTTCTACGCCAACAGGAACCTCAACGTCACGATCGCGCAAGGCAACGGCACCATGCAGGGCCTGCGCACGCTGATTGCCGGCAAGGCGCAGTTCGTTTTCCAGGATCTCGGTGTGATGATGGCGGTGCGCGCGAAGGAAGGCGCCAAGATCCGGGCGCTCGCCTGCCTGTACCAGAAATCGCCGCACACGGTTTTCTTCATCGAGGGCAAAGGCATCTCGAGGCCGAAAGACCTCGAGGGCAAGAAGATCGCCTTCTCGCCCGGCGATTCACCCAAGTTGATGTTCCCGGCCTTTGCGAAGGCGAACGGCATCGACGAAAGCAAGCTCAGCTGGCTGTCGGTCGACCCGAACTCGAAGAACGCCGTTCTCCTCAATCACTCGGTCGACGGGATGATCACTTATCTCTTCACGCTTCCTGTCCTGCAGAAGGCCGCGCAGAACAACGACAAGATCGGGACGCTCGTTTATTCCGACTACGGCGCGGACTTTTATTCCAACGGCCTTGGCGCCATGGACGACTACATCAAGCAAAAGCCGGAGACGACGCGCAATTTCGTGCAGGCCACGATGGAGGGCGTGAAATACACCCTCGCCCATCCGGAAGAAGCCGTGCAGATGCTCAAGAAGCACCAGCCGCAGCTCGACGAGAAAACGGCGGTGCAGGAAATCGCGATCATCCGCAAGCTGAGCAACGCCGACAATACTAAAGGGCCGCTCGGCTCGATCACGAAGGAAAAGATGCAGGCGACGCAGGACCTGATGGTCAAGTATCTCGACCTGAAGGACCCGCCGCCGATCGCGGACACCTACACCAACGAGTTCCTGAGCTAACGAAGAAAGGTTTGGCCATGGCGAAAGGAAGCGACGGAAAACCGCTCGACCTCATCGTTCGCAATGGCACGCTGGTCATTCCCGGCGTCGGCCAGATCAAGGCTGACGTCGGGATCGCCGGCGACAAGGTCGCCGTGATTGCCGACAACCTGAAGGATGCCGGCGCCGAGACTTATGACGCCACCGGGGGTACGATCCTGCCGGGAATTTTCGACCCGCATATACATATCGGCAACGAGCAGTCCTACGAAAGCGAGGCCGAGACCGAGACCCGCGCGGGAATCCTCGGCGGCGTCACCAGCGTCGGAATTTTCCTGCGCAGCCTGGAAGATTCCTACTTCGATCACCTCCCGGCCTTCGTCAAGGCGATGGACGAGCGCAGCTACGTGGACTCGGTCTTCCATCCGCAGATTTTCACGGAAAAGCAGATCGAGGAAATTCCGGGCTACGCCGAGCAGTACGGCATTCGTTCGTTCAAGTTCTACATGTCGGGCATGCCGGGCATCGTGAAGTCGATCACCGATGACGTGCTGCTGCACGGCTTCCGCACCGTCGCATCGCTCGGGCCCGACGCGGTTGCCTGCGTGCACTGCGAGACCGGCGCGCTGATCGATGCCGCGCGCAACGAGCTGAAAACGCGCAAGCCCGAGGGCACGCTGAAAGATTGGGAAGACGCCCACCCCGCCATTGCCGAGGCGCTCGCCATCCAGACCGCGCTCTATCTCGCAAAAGTCGCCGGCGCGCATCTTTACGTCGTCCATCTCTCCAGCCACCAGGGCCTTGATGTGGTGCGCGCCGCTCGCCGCGCCGGCCTGCACTTCACGGTCGAGACGACGACACCTTATCTCGGTATCAACAGCCTCGATCCCAACGGCTTCCTGGTGAAGATGGTCCCGCCCGTGCGCACGCCGGAGCACCAGACCGCACTGTGGCAGGGCTTTCTCGAAGGCTCGATCAACACCGTCGGCACCGACAACACCTCGCGGGCGCGTGCGACGAAAAAGCCGGAAGCGGGCCTGCACGGCGCACGGCCTGGTCTGCCGGCGCTCGGCACCCACCTGCCCGCGCTGTTGCACTACGGCCGCCTGCGCGGCGTCCCGCTCGAGATTCTGATCGAGCGCGCAACCCGCTCGCCGGCGCAGGTCTACGGCATCTACCCGCAGAAGGGCACGATCGCGGTCGGCTCCGATGCCGATCTCGTGGTGGTCGACCTCGAAATGGAAAAGGTCGTGCGCGCGGCAGATTTGCAGGGCATGTCTGATTTCTCGCCTTTCGAGGGCAAGACGCTCAAGGGCTGGCCGGTTGCCACGATCAAGGCCGGCAAGATTATCGCGCGTGACGGCAAGATCGTCGGCAAGGCCAACGGCCGCTACCTGCCGCGCAAGCCGGCGCCGGCGCGGCATTTCGAGTGGTTCAGAAGCGCGCAGGCGTGATGGAGACGGGCCGTGTGCTTTTCTGCGTCCAGCAATGCTTCAGAGCCGCAGCAGGCGACGCGCATTGCCGCCGAAGATCTTGGCCTTGTCGTCGCGCGAGATCGGCGCGGCCTCGAGCCAATCGGTGCCCATCTTGTTCGGCGCGAAGGGCCAGTCGACGGAGAACATGACGCGGTCGACGCCCATCTCCATCATGCTGCAGACGAGCGCGTTGGTGGAAAAGTTGCCGCTGGTGGTGAGATAGAAGTGCTCGCAGAATTTCTCGCGGAACGAGCCTGCCGGATTGCCCGGCCGGGACAGGGTCTCGTCGATGCGGCCGAGCAGGAATGGAATTCCTTCGCCGAGATGACCGAGAATCACCCTGAGCTTGGGATAGGCATCGAACAGGCCGCTGAGCACCATGCGCACGCCCTGTGTCGCCGCCTCCACGGTGAAGCCGAGCGCGGGGCCGACCAGCTCGGGAAACTTCGAGAGATAGTCCTTGTAGTACACCTCGATCACCGCCGGATGCGGGAAGGATGGGTGCAGATAGATCGGCACGTCGAGCGCGGCGGCGCGCTCGAAGATCGGCCAGAAGCGCTTGTCGTCGATGAACAGCCCGTTGGTGAGACCGTGAATCATCGCACCTTTGAAGCCAAGCTTGGTGATGGTGCGATCGAGCTCGTCGGCGGCGGCCTTCGGATCGGGCGTCGGCAGGATACTGAACGCCGCAAAACGCTTCGGATTGGCCTTCACGATTTCAGCCAGGCGATCATTGGTCTGACGCGACAGCTTGGCCGCCGGCTCCGCTTCCATCTTCTGCGTGCCGGGCGCGCCATGCGACAGCACTTGCACGTCGATGCCCGCTTCATCCATTTCCTTGATGCGCAAATCCGTGATGTCCTGCAGCCGCTCTTCCACCTGCGAGAGGCGCTTGCCTTCGCGGCCGGGAAAATGCGCGACCAGTTCGCGGTCCCAGTAATGTTCCTCGAGGGCGACAACAAACGGCGCGAAGCGGTTGCTCATGTCGGATTTTCCTTCGTGATGGCGCGGCACCGGTTATATCGGCCCGCATACGCGCAGGCCATATCCAGTTTCGCAAGGCAGCGATGAGCATGGGCAATTCCTACCAGGACAATCTTGCCGCCGCCGCGAGGCTCGCCCACGTCGCGCCGCTCGGCTCACTGCGTGAGAAAGTCGATCCAGGCCACGCCGCTCTGATCGTTATCGACATGCAGAACGACTTTTGTGCGCATGGCGGACTGGTCGACAAAGGCGGCCGTGATGTCTCGGCGGCACAGGATATGGCGCGGCATTTGCCGACGCTGATCGAAAGCGCCCGCAAGGCGGGCGCGCTCGTCATTTTCGTGCGCAGCGTCTACACGACGGACAACAACCGCTATCTGTCCGATGTCTGGCTCGAACAGGCCGCGCGCAAGCAGGGCGGTGGCTACACGCAGACGCCGGTCTGCCGTGACGGATCATGGGAGGGCGACTACTACGGCGACGTGCGGCCCCTGCCCGGCGACATCGTCGTGACCAAGCATCGATACAACGCGTTTCACAAGACCGATCTCGACACGATCCTGCGCGCCAACGGTGTGCGCACTATCGTGATCACTGGGGTGTCGACCAATGTCTGTGTCGAGTCGACTGTGCGCGAAGGCTTCATGAATGACTACTACGTCGTGCTCGTGCGCGACGGCACCGCAGCCTATTCGAACGAAGAGCACGAGATGACGGTGCGTAACATCGACCGCTTTTTCGGCGAAGTCTCAACGATCGAGGAATTGCGCGGCATCTGGTCCGGGCGAAACGCCTGAACGGACAAGCCGCATCAACGCAAGGCAGGACGGCAATGGCGGTTGAAGTTCTCAAAGTCGAATTGAAGTCCGTATCGGACGCCTCGGGACTTGAAAAAGCCATCAGCGGCGGGGTGTTCAAGGCCGACGACGTCATTGGCGTGATCGGTAAAACCGAGGGAAACGGCGGGGTCAACGACTTCACCCGCATCCTCGCTGACCAGGCGTTCCGTCGCGTGCTGCTCAGGCACGGCAAGCGGGACGAGAAGGTGGTCAACCAGATCCCGATGGTGTGGTCCGGCGGCTGCGACGGCGTCATTACCCCGCACGCCACGGTCTTCGCGCGCAACGACAAGAGCGGGCCAACCTCGAAATTGAGGCTGGTGATGGGCACCGCGATGAGCGCGGTGCTGCTGCCGGAAGATATCGGGCGGCCGGCGATGGTCGACAAGGTCGCCGCCGCCGTCAAAGACGCCATGCGCGATGCCGGGATCAACGACCCGAAGGACGTGCATTACGTGCAGACCAAGACGCCTCTTCTTACGATCGATTCGGTGCGCGATGCTGAATCGCGCGGCAAGCACGTCGCCTGCGAGGTGCACGACTCGATGGGCGTCTCCAATGGCACGACCGCGCTCGGAATCGCGGTCGCGTTGGGCGAGATCAAAATGCCGAAGGCCGAGGAGATCTGCCGCAACCTCGACCTCTATTCGTCAGTCGCCTCCTGCTCGTCGGGTGTTGAACTCACACAGGCGCAGATCGTTCTTCTCGGCAACCGAGCCGGCGCCGGGGGCCGCTACCGCATCGGCCATTCCGTGATGAAGGACGCGCTCGACATCGACGGAATCTACGAATCGATCCGCGATGCGGGCCTGCCGCTGCCCGAGCGTGCGCGCGCCAGCGACCTGAACGGGAAGCTCGTCAACTGCTTCATGAAGTGCGAAGCGGATCGCCGCGGCACGCTGCGCGGACGGCGCCAGATCATGCTTGATGATTCCGACGTTCATCACCACCGGCATTCGAAAGGCGCGGTCGGCGGCGTCGCGGCGGCCGCGATCGGCGATCCAGCTGTCTTCGTTTCGGTCGATGCCATGCATCAGGGTCCGCATGGCGGCGGCCCCGTCATCGCCATTGTTGACGTCGGCGAATAACATTTCGCATGCAGGGTCTCTGGCGGAAAACAGCAAGTGAGCTCGCGACGCTCGTGCGCACGCGCGAGCTCAGCCCGGTCGAGGTTCTCGATGCCCACCTCGCGGTCATAGATCGGTTCAATCCCATGCTGAACGCGATCGTGACGCTGGTCGCCGATCGCGCACGCGCTGATGCGCGCGCGGCGGAGCAGGCAGTCACGCGCGGCGACAAATTGGGTCCGCTGCATGGCCTGCCGATCGGCATAAAGGATATCGTCGCAACCGCGAATATCCGGACGACCTACGGCTGTCCGCTCTATGCAGACAACGTTCCTGCCGAAGATGCCGAGGTGGTCAGGCGGCTGAAGACAGCCGGCGCGATCGTGCTCGCCAAGACCAACACGCCCGAATTCGCAGCAGGCGCGAACACTGTCAACGCGGTGTTCGGAGCGACGCGCAATCCCTGGAATACGACCCTGAGTCCTGCCGGATCTTCAGGGGGCTCGGCCGTCGCCGTTGCGAGCGGCATGCTGCCCATCGCGCAGGGAACGGATTTCGGCTGCTCGGTGCGCATTCCCGCGGCGTTCTGCGGAATCGTCGGCATCCGTCCGACGCCCGGCCTCACGCCGAACTTTCCGATGCCGCTCGCCTGGGACCCCGGCCAGGTGCACGGCTCGCTCGCCCGCACCGCCGAGGACGCCGCAATGATGCTCGACGCCATCGTCGGTTTCACCCGTCTTTCCCCGATTTCGGTTGCGCCGCCCTGGCCGAGCGCTGCCGGGATCGTGAGCAAGGCACGCGACGCCAAGGGGCTGCGCGTCGCTTTCAGCCGCGACATCGCCGGCATCGGCGTTGATTCCGAGATCGAAGTGATCTGCCGCAAGGCGGCAACCCAGCTGCGCGAGCAAGGCGCAACCGTCGACGAGATTGATTTCGATCTGTCCGAAGGACGCGGCCCCTACAAGACCTGGCGCGGGGTCTGGATGGTCGGCCAGCAGCTCGCAAATCTCGAGCGGCTCGATGCCCTTGGCGAAAATCTCAAAGGCAACGTCAAATCTGGGCTGACGCTCACTACGACCGACATCGCGACGGCCGAGCGCATGCGCTTTGCGCTGTTCCAGAAAATGCGCGCGCTCTTCGAGAAATATGACCTGCTGCTCACGCCGGCCGCGCCCGTGAAGCCCTACCCGGTCGAATGGAATTTCCCGAAAGAAATCAATGGCAAACGGTTCGACGATTACATCGACTGGGTCGCGCCAGGATTCCTGATCACGCTGATGAGCCTGCCGGCCGCGAGCGTGCCTGCCGGCCTCACCGCCGACCGGCTTCCGGTCGGATTGCAGATCGTCGGGCCGCGCTTCGAGGAGCCGAAGATTCTTGCGCTGGCGAAGCTTGTCCAGCAAGCCAACCCGATCGGCTGGCCGCCCATCGTAGGATAATCGAATTCGGGCAGACTGCGATGGTTTCCCCCGCTCAATCCCGCGAAAGCGGGAATCCAGCATTTTGACCCTGGGTCCCCGCTGTCACGGCGACGAACGGGCAATAATCCAGATGCTATCCACCGCGCAGATAGCGATAGGCAGCACGGATATTGAACGGCATCCACTCCTTGTAGCGCGGCATCGCGGCATAATCGGCGAGCACGACATCGCGCGCGGCGGCATCTTCCGACCAGCCCGCCCCGATCGCCTTGTCGGCCACATCGCGCACCGCCGTGAGAAGCTTTCGAAACTCCGCCAGTTCTTTCAGTGTTGCCGGCTGACCGTGACCAGGCACGACGGTGGTCACATCCATCCGTAGCACACGGTCGAGCACAGCGATCCAGCCATTGAGGTCACAATCGCCGAACCACGGGAACCGTTCGTAAAAGAAAAGGTCGCCCATGAAGATAACGCCGGCCTTTTCGAGATGAATGACAACGTCGCCGTTGCAATGCGCCGGCCCCCAATAGTCGGCCCGCACGACATCGGCCGGCAATATGAACTCCATCCGGTCGGCGAAAGCCTCCGACGGCGGCACGATCGTCAGCGGTGCCGAGCCGCCCACGCGCTCGGTGAACCAGCCGCGCTCCTTTTCCGGCACCAGCTCCTCGAAATTGCCGCCAAAGAACATTCTCACTTTCGCCAGGGTGTCGCTGACCGTCGCGCCTTCGGGGCGCAATGGCCCCAGCTCGTGCTCGAGCGCCTGCAGTGTTTTCTCGTGCGCGACGATCGGCACATCGGCGAAGGCGACGTTGCCGGCGACGTGATCGAGATGGAAATGCGTGTTGATGAGGGTACGGACCGGCGCCTTGAAGGAGGCGCGCAGCGTGCCACGGAATTTCTCGCCGAGCGCACGATTCTGCTGGGCATCGATGACGATCAGGCCAAGCGGCGTCTCGATCGCGCCCGCGTTTGAATCGCCGCCGGCGCCAATCCAGGCATGGACGCCGCGTCCGACCGGCCTGAGTTGCGCTTCAGTCATGCGGCGTCAGTGCGCGTCCCGCTCATCGGTATACCAGGACGGTTTTTCCGGATAATGCGGACCGTCATACATCTCGACCACCACCGTTTCCTCGCGCGCGATCGCCGGGCCGTGCACGTTGCCTTTCGGGTTGCAGTAGAACGAGCCGGCCGTCAGCACGACGCCGGTCGAGGTGTATTCGTAGCGGCCCGACAGGCAGAACATGAACTGGTTCGACGAATGATAGTGCGGCTGCGGAATGCCGGCGCCCTTGTCGAACTTGATCAGCGCGATCGAGGCGCCGGTTTCCTCGTTCCGCCACAGCATCTTTTCATGAATGCCTTTGAGCGATTTCTCGCGCCACGGAATCGAGTCGGTCTTGATGAGAAGCTCCTCAAGCTTTGGCATGTTTTCGGGAAGCTTTGTCATGAAACACCCTGACGCTGCATTTTCAACCGGACGCCGAAGGCCTCCTCGGCATTGAGCTTGCGAATTCGAAGACGGGTCTCTTCACCGAGGTGCCCAAGGTCATGCTCCGCAGTCGGCGCACCCATCGGAAACGGCCAGTCGCTGCCGAGCAAAACCCTGTTCTCGCCGATCGTCTTGATGATGGTCTCCAGGAACATCGGCGAGTGCACAAGGCTGTCGACATAAAAACGGCGCACGGCTTCGAGCGGCTTGAGCGGCATATCCGGAATACCGGGCCGCCTGGTCGCCGCGCCGCGCTGCCAGCGCCCGCACAGGGCCGCGACGCATCCGCCGCCGTGGGCGAGAATGATGTTGAGGCCCGGATAGCGCTGCATGACGCCGGCGAACACCAGATTTGACGCCGCGATCGTCGTTTCGACCGGATTGCCGAGCAGGTTGGTGAGATAGAAGGGGTCGAGCCGCTTGTCGGGCGTCGAGCCCGGGTGAATAAAGAGCGGAAGCTTGCGCTCACTGAGGATGCGCCAGAGCGGATCGAGCCTTGCGGAGGCATAGGACACGTCATTGGCGTCGGTGCCCAGCTCGGTACCCATGACCACGCCGGCCCAGCGGCCGTCAAGAGTTGCCGCAATAATGGCGGCGACCTCGGGCGCCTCGACCGGCAGATAGGCCAACGGCCGCAGCACGCCGTCGTGGTCGCGGCAGGCTTCAAAAAGGCCCTCATTTACAAGCTTCGCGTAATCAAGGCAGTCCGTCTCGCTCAGGTCGGGACGAAACAAAGGCGGCGGCACCGATACAACCGCGCCGTCGAGATGATCGCTTTTGACACGGTCTGCGAGCTTGTTCACGTCGCTGAGCGGATGCAGCAGAACGCCGTGCGCGCAGATTGTCAGTGTGTCCGACGACGCGCGCATGCCGAAGGCGCCGCGCGCGCCCGCTGCCACGACC
>JADMIO012720396.1_pt1 | contig 16369 bp, 11 predicted proteins | sample 8958161 | NCBI WGS metagenome assembly JADMIO01 (sample SAMN16585339, study PRJNA669376) | soil metagenome | isolation source: Crop rotation soil | place: USA: Cullars Rotation, Alabama | collected 2011
CTTTCCCCAGCTGTATGCGACCGTCAGCGTGCGCGGCCGTCCGCCCGCCGCCACCCTGCCCCCGCTCAACGTGTCGCTGGTGCTCGATCGGTCGGGATCGATGCACGGAGAACCTTTCCGGAACATGTTGCTGGCGGCGGAAACGTTCGTCGGCCAACTGCGTGACGGCGATCGGTTGTCGGTCGTCGCGTTTTCGGACGGGGTCTATCTGGCGGTTCCCCCCGTGGTCATCGACGCCAACAGCCGGAACCTCTCCGTGGTGGCCATCCGGTCCCTCTCCGACGGCGGCGGCACCTATTTCTCGGGCGGCTTGTTGGCCGGATTGGCGCAGGTGTTCGGCGCCTTCAACCCCTGGCAGATCAACCAGGTGATTCTGTTTTCCGACGGACAGCCCAACATCGGCATCACGAGCAGCAGCGAATTGAGCCGCATTTCCGCCCGGGCGGCAGACAGCGGCGTGGCCGTGACCACCATCGGCTTCGGCATGGCCCACGACGAGCTGCTCATGCAAGGCATCGCCGACGCCTCCGGGGGCAACTACTACTACGTCGACAGCCCGGCGGACATGCCGCGCATCTTCCAGCAGGAGGCGGGGGCCATTCTGCGTAGCGCCGCCCGGACCACCGACATCGCGCTGACCCTACCGCCGGGGATCCAGCTCGAAGAGGTGATCGGGTACGACTACGTGGTGGCCGGCAATCAGGTCTACGTGCGCCTCGGCAGCGTGCCGCACGGCGAGGAGCGCTACGCCACCTTTCGGTTCCGCGGCGGCACCGGGGGACAGATGCCGATGGGCGTCGTCTATTCCGACCTCGCCCGGCGCGGACGCTTCGGCGTCGGCTGCGGGCCAACCTACGAGGCGGCGGCGGGCGGGCACGACGCGTGGGCGCTGGAATTGGCGGGGCGCGCGGAGGCGGCGTCGGGGCTGCAGGCGTCGATGGCCTGGGCCGACGAAGGGAGCGAGGTGTTCGTGATCTCGCAAATCGGCTACACGCGCGGGCTGATCGCCGGTATGCGGGATCGCCTCGGGCCGCAGGCTCTGACGGCCGAGGACAACATGCTGCTCCAGGCTCAGAGCGAGCTCGGGCTCAAGGTGGCGTCGGGCGCAGCGAGCTCGCTGCTGGGGGGCGGCGTGGCCGGTCTGTTGAGCTTCGGGAAACAGCAGGCGGTCAGCAACGGGACCACCGCCGTCGCCTACAAGGTCGACAAGACCTTCAGCCCTCGGGCGCGCACCGCCCTGCAGGTCAGCTTCGAAGGCCTGTCCGGGTTGCGCTACGTCGAGCGCGGAACGCCTTATCACCCGCGCGACCAGGACGCGAGCATCCGGTTCAAGCGGGCACGCTGGAAGAGCTATCAGATGATGCGAACGCGCTGAGAGTCGCGGGAGGTTCCGAGCCCCTCTGGGGGGTCCGAGTCGCTACGAGACGGTCGCGGCGCCTCCCGCTCAGTGGCGGGACGGCCCGCGCGCGAGCGCCATGGCCGCAATCTCTTCGATGAATTCGGGGTACTGGTGCCCCGCCTCTTCGGCCGCCCACGCCAGATCCTCGCCGTCTGCCAGATACGGGTTCGGGTTGGCTTCCACGATGTAAATGGCGTCGTCGTGCGCCAGTCGCACGTCGATTCGGCCATAGTCGCGAAGCCCCGCCGCTTGATAGGCGCGCAGCGCCACCTCTGCCAGCCGCTGCCGCACGTCGTCCGACAGGTTCTGGGCCACGGCGTTCTGGATGCCCTTGCTCTCGCGGTACCGGACGCTCCACTTCGCCTTGAACGTGGCGATCCGGCTCTCTACGGTCGAATCGCTGCTGAACACCATTTCAATGGGCGGCAACGCGATGGGCGGATCGTTCCCCATTACGCCGATGTAGAGCTCGCGTCCGGCGATGAACTCTTCGACGATGGCGTCCGTCTTGAAACGATCGTGAATGAAGGTCACCCGCTCTTTCAGGGCGTCGTCGTCCCGCACCACCGAGGCCTGGGCGATGCCGACCGACGCGTCCTCGTCCAGCGGTTTGACGATGAGCGGGAAGCGCAGATCGCTCGGCCGCTGCACCTTGCTGCCGTGCGGGCACACCATGAAGTGCGGGATGCGAATCCCCTGATAGGCGAACACCTTCTTGGTGAGCGCCTTGTCGCGGGCCAGCAACAGGCCCTCGGAAGAGGCCCCCGTGTAGGCGAACCCGAGCATCTCCATCACCGAAGCGACGGTGTAGTCCAGGGCGGAGGCGCCGCGAAAACGCTCGGCCAGATTGAACACCACGTCCACCGGCTCGGCGCGCAACCCAGCGATGAGCTGCTCGAGGTTGTCGCGGAACCCGAACAGGCGAACCTGGTGCCCCTTCGAGATGAGCGCTCGGGCGACGTCGAATTCGGCTTCGTCCGTCGACTCGATCTGCTTTTTGTAGTCTTGCGACGCGGGCGGCTCGCCGTCCGTGTCGAAGAGAACGAGCACCCGCGCTTTCTTCAAGCTCTCCCTTGATACTCGATTGAGGCGGGCAGCGTCCAGTGCCCTCAGAGGGCGCCCGCGTCCGGGCTCTGCGAAGGCAAGGCGCCCGCATCGGGTGGCGGCAGCTCCTCGCGGTACCCGAGCAACGTGTTCTTCTGCTCGAGCGGGGTCAGTTTCACGATCAACTTGTTATCCGCGAACGTATAGGCGCGCGTCTGCACGGGGAGGCAGTTCTCGGCGCGTACCACCAGGTCCAGGGGACCGGAGTCGCGGGGCCGCTGTATCACCAGCGGCTGGTGCGGCGCGATCACGCCCATCTTCTTCTTTCCCCAGGTCACCATCGCCTTCTTCGTGGTGGAGGGCAGAACGGTCACGATGATCCGGACATTGGGACTGGGAGGCTTCGGCGCTTCCGCCACGGGAGCGGGCGGCGCATTGCCCGCGTCCGGCGCGGCGGCGTGAAGCCCCCTCACCCCGAGCGCGACCAGCGCCAGCCCCAGCACCGCACCCGCGAGCTTGCCCGCGTTCCACATCACTCGTCACCTCCGGTGGTGGTCGTACCGCCTCCGCCCCCTCCCGCCTTCGCCTCGGCCGAATCCGGCGCCGGCGGCGGCGGCCCGGGCGGATACTTGTTCCAGGGCTCGGGCACGTAGCCGAGGATCGGCTTCTTCTGCTCGCCTTTGATCTCGCCCTCGAGCACGTTGACCGGCAAGGGCGGGTCCAGAACGTAGAGGTAGCCACGCGATGGAACGCGCATGTCGTAGACGGTGTTCTTCCAGAGAAACTGCCGCGAGAAGTTCATGGGCTGATCGCCCACCACATTGATGTGCCGGTGGCGCAGGATGAAGGAGTACATCCGGATGGCCAGGTGGTTGGGGAGCCGATGGCAGCCGTGCGAGAAGCCGTTGGCGCTGTAGATCGACAGGTAGTCCGAGGAGCCGTGCGCCCGGACGCCGTTGTCGAAATCGTTACGTCCGTTCTGGCCGGGCACCACGAAATAGCCGGCGATGAGCCCGTAGGCCGACAGGTACCCGGGCCCGAGCTCGTCGTAGTTCACGACCCCCATCCATTTGCCGTTCACCAGCTTGCCCTTGGTGAGGCTGCGGATGGGGGTGGAGGCGGGCGCGATCCAGACCGGGCCGGAAACCACGTGGCGAATGACCCGCGGCCCGACATCCGACCCCTTGTAACGGAAGTATTCGTAACCGTTACTCGCCTGCTCGGCGCGCCAGCCACCGATGGTGGTGCGCCAACGTGCCAGGGCCACCTGCTTGTTGCCGACGCGCGCGTTGAGGGTGAGGCTGGGGTACTTCTTGCGCGGCTGCGGCTTGTAGTGGCCGTTCGCGTCGAACGGCAGGTCGTACCAGACATCGCCGCGATCGACGAGGATGGAAAGGTCCATCTGATCGTTGTAGTAGTCGGGGCGCGGGGGCAGCTTGATCGCCACCCGCAGTCGCTGGAGCTCGGAGGCGGGGTGCCGTTTGAAAAACGCGAGCACGGCGGCGGCGTCGGGCATCTGCAGCTGCTCCAGCGCCACGCGCAGGTACTCGTCGACGAGGTTGCGCCCCTTCGAGGCCGAGCCGTCCTCGAGGATGCCGGCCGCGTCCACCACCCGCTCGCGCAGCGCGCGGGTGAATCCGTCGTAGTCGTTGTCGAGCAGGGTGCGGGCCAGCGCCTCCACGGTCTTCCGCCGCAGGAAGTTGGCCTCGTAGATCATGTGCTTCTGCTGGAAGGCTCGGACCGCCAAGCGCATGGCGTCGTCGTAAATCCCAGGCTGGTGGTGAACTTTTCCGCCCAGCAGCCCTTCGCAGGTCAGGCGCTTCTCCACGGCGGCCATGGCCGGCTTCTCCGCGGCGCGCTTCGCGAGCAGCTTCACCTTGGGGGCGAAGGCGGGTTGCTTCTGGACCAGCTGCTCCCAATCGGCGACGTGGGCCTTCTTGCGAGCGGTCTCCAGCTCGTCCCGGATCTTCTTCAGCCGACGCTCGTCGCGCCGAATCTGGTCCGGTGGCACGTAGGTGACGGTCTCCACGGCGTCGAGCGCCTCGACGCTCTCTTCGTCGTGGCAGGGGTGCTCCTCGTCGGCGAGGAATCGCGCCCGCAGCACCGACATCGACGGAAAGATGCCGTAGAGCTCGAGGTAGTTCTTGCTGCCGGCTGGCAGCGGCTCGCCGTCTTCGTCGGATTGGTCGTTCGCCAGCCCGACGAAGATGCGCCGGTACCGATTGGCGAGCGGTGTCCCGTCGGGCGCCACCTGCTCGGCGAAGATGTAGGGGGTCCAATCGTCGGAGAAATCCACGAGCGTGTAGCCCGCGTCCTCCGCCGCCTCGGCATCGATCCAGTGCTCTTGGCCCGGACCCGTGATGACCAGAGCGCGACGCTCGGGCGGCAGATCGCTGCGCGGGCGCAGAGCCTCGGCCTCGGAGACATGACCGCGCGGGCGTCCAGCCGCACCGCCGCTTCCGCGTGGGGCCGCCGGGGCGCCGGCCGCGGCCGGTGCTTCCTCACCCGCGTGCGTGGCCGGTGCGGCCGCGCCGTGCAGGCCGGCCGATTCACGGCAACCGCAGGCAGCGACGATTCCCAGCATCACGAGGCCAGGGGCGTGCGCTCGTTTCATCCGTCGGAACATACCAATGACGTCAAGTGAAACGTAAGAAAGTAGACAGTTCCTCCGCCCCCGCCGACGCGAGGGGGCAGCCGCCCTACGGTGCCGAATGAACGGAAACCCGGTTTCGTCCCGACCGTTTGGCCTCGTACATGGCGGCGTCGGCGGCGGCAATCAGGGCCTGCGGATCGGTGATGCGGCGATCGACCGCCGCGCCGATGCTGATGGTGACCGGGATGACGTGACCGCCGTGCTCGCACTTCATTCGCTCCACCGCCGCACGCAGCCGCTCCGCCAGGGCCTTCACGCCCTCGAGCTCGACCTCGCGGTAGATGATGGCGAACTCTTCGCCGCCATAGCGGGCGAGCACGTCTTCGGTGCGGATGGTGGTCAACATCTCGCGCGCCACGCCGGCCAGCACGGCGTCGCCCGCCTGATGGCCGTAGGTATCGTTGATCTTCTTGAAGTGGTCGATGTCCACGAACAGCAGCCCCAAGGATTTCGAGTGCCGGACCGCGAACCGCATCTCGGTGTGCAAACGGTCGACGAAGTAACGGCGGTTGAAGGTCGCCGTGAGCCCGTCGCGCAGCGCCGATTCGAAGAGCTGCTTCTGGTAGCGCTCGTCGACCTGGTCCTGGTAGGTGAACTTCAGGATGGTGGCCGTGCCGATGGAGATCTTGTCGCCGTCGGTGAGCTCATGGCGGGAGACCCGCGTGCCGTTGCAGTACGTCCCGTTGGTCGAGCCGAGATCGACCAGGAGCAGCTTGCCCCCGTCGCGTTCCACCGCGGTGTGAGCTCGGGAAATCCCGTCGTCGACCACCCGGATGTCTGCCTTCTCGCCGCGTCCGAGGATCGTTCGATCGGCGCGGATGCGGTACATCTCGCCGAAGCTCGGCCCCGAGATCACCATGAGGTAGGGGCTCGGCCCCCGCGGGGCGCCGCTGGGCCCTCGCGCCGGAGGCGTGATACCGGTGTCCGTGATCTCGTCGGGGCTGTGGCCCATGCCTCGACCATCGTAACAGAGGAATTGAACGCTGTGCTGTTCGGCACTACTGTAGCCATTCGGCAGCAGCCCATGGCCACACCCGATTCCAAGGATGGCGCCGCCCCGCCGAACGACGACGCGGCGCCCGCCGCGCCCATCGAACCGCCGGAAGCTCAGCGGGGCGAGCCAGAAGGCGAGGCGGCACTCCCGTCCGAGGAGATGGGGTTCTCCAACTCGACGCTGCACTGGCTGTCGGACGGGGACCAGTCGCGTCCGACCACGGGCCACTTCCCCATCACCTTGCCCAGCTTCGACCCCACGGCGCCGGTGGCCGGCCGTCGCCGCGCCGTGTTGGTGGTCGGTGGCGCAGCCGCGGTGGCCCTGGTGGTGGCCGGCGGCCTCTATCTACATGCCTACCGTCACCGTGCTGCACCGGTGACCGCCGCCGTCGATCCCGCCCGCGACCTCACGACGCGGGCCGAACGTGCGCTGGCAGAAAACCGGGTCGCGGAAGCCCTGGATATGGCGAAGCTGGCCCTCGTGGCCGATCCGCGCTTCGCGGACGCGTTCTTCGTCGTCGCCACCTGCGAACGGGCGCGCAACGACCTCACCGCGGCGCGCGAAGCGTACCGTCAATACCTGGCGCTCGCTCCGCTCGGCAATCACGCTGAAGCGGCGCGAGCGGCCCTGGCTTCTTTGGCGCCGTGAACGAGACGGGACGCCTGCGAGCCAAGAACGAGGGGGCCCTCCCCTCTTTGGCGGAGCTTCGCGCCCGCTATGTCGACCGTGCCCGCCCGCTGCCCGCGACCCTCGAGTCGACGCTGGCCGCCGACCCGCGCCCGGGCGCGCGAGCGCTGCTGGACGCCATCGCCCGTCGTCGCCGCGAGAACCGGTCGGAGGGCCAGCGGCTGCGCACGATGCTGCGCCACGAAACCACGCTCTGGTCGGCGGGCGTCGTCCACGTGGCGGGCGTGGATGAGGCCGGGATGAGCCCGCTGGCCGGACCGGTGGCGGCCGCCGCGGTCATCCTGGCGCCCGGAACGCGCATCCCCGACGTGGACGACTCGAAGCGGCTGCAGGCGGCCGAGCGCGAGCGACTGGCCCCCGTCATCAAGGCCCGGGCCGTCGCCTGGGCGGTCGGGTTCGCCGAGGTGGAGGAGATCGACCGCATCAACATCTATTGGGCGGGCCTGCTGGCCATGCGCCGCGCCATCGAGGCGCTCGCGCCGGCGCCCGAGCACCTGCTCATCGACGGGCGCCGTCTGAAAGCGGTGGCCCTGCCGCAGGACCGGATTGTGGGCGGCGATGCCAAGAGCCTCTCCATTGCTGCCGCGTCGATTCTCGCCAAGACCTCTCGCGACGCGCGCATGGCCGAGCTCGACGGGCAATTCCCCGGCTACGGGTTTGCGCAGCACAAAGGCTATCCGGTGCGGGCCCACATCCGCGCACTGGAGCGCCTGGGCGCCTGTCCGTTTCACCGGCGATCGTTCGCGCCGGTGCGCGTCTGCCTGGGACTGCCGCCGCTTCCGCCCTGGCCCGCTCCTGACATCTAGACGGGGACCCTCGGAGGGACGCCGTGCCCCCCTGCGACGGACTCCGCTCGGCACAGCCGAGCTCCTGACATCTAGACGGGGACCCTCGGAGGGTCCCCGGGCTCCCCCGCGACGGACTCCGCTCGGCACAGCCGAGCTCCGTCCACGCGATTGAGGAACGGTCACACCGACACCGGCGCCCGTCGGCAGACTTCGCCGTGGGTGTCGCGCAACATCCCCCAAAAATGCGGGCCGGACGGCAGATATCGTCCCCGAGTCCGCGCTCGAGGCGCACAATTTCCCGTGTGGCGGCGATGAAGCAATCCCGCAGGATCGCGCCGCGCGTGCCTTACGGCGAAGCGGTGTCGGTATTTCGTACCGACGGCAGCGCGCGCATCTACGCCCGGGGGATCGACCTGTCCGCGGTGGGCATCCAGCTCTCCAGCACCGAGTCGTGGCCCATCGGAACGGACGTTCGCTGCACGCTGCTGCTGCCGGGCGGTCCCAGGACGGTGGGCGGGCGGATCGTGCGGGTCACGGCGCTGCCCAGGGGCGTGGCCACCGCCATCGCGTTTTCGTTCCTCTCGGCCGGCGCCGCGGCCGCCATCGTCCAGCTCGTCGAGGCCCGCCAACGGGCGCCCCAACCCGCCAAGCTGCGCGTGGCCGGCATGGACCGGCCCCTTCGTTGCCAAGGTCGGCTCGACGAGGGGACCGTGCGCCTCACCGCCGCGCTGCCATTTTTGAAGCTTCACGGGGATGTGGAGGTCGTGATCGGTGACGACGGGCAAGCGGCGTCTGGGGTCATCAGCAAGATCGCCCTCGATCCCTCCCCGACCGACGGTGTCCCGCGACTCTCGCTCGAGGTGGAGCTCGCGACCGGGGCCTCGGCGGCTTCGCGGGCGCCGACCGGTGTGCCGATGCCGCCGCCCAAGCTTCGGGCCCCGTCGCCGCGCCCGGGTCCCTCGGTGATCCTGTCGCGCACGTTCCAGCACGAAGTGCGCCTCGCCCAAGAGCGACCGCCCCGCCGTCGCCGGCAAGCCACCGCCGAAATTGCCCGCCGGCCCCGCAGCTTCGACTCCGGGTGGCCGCCACGACGTGCGCCCACTCTCCCCGGTCTGGCGGCGCCGAACGGAACCCTGGCCACCGTGGGCGCGCCGGCGCCAGCCCGGCGCTCTTGGCTCGCCCGCGCCTTCGGGCTTTCTTCTCGCCGCTCGCCGTAGGCCGCGGCTCTCGCGTCGCTCACTCGGGTACGCGCCCGAGCTCAGCCTGAGCGCGCTCCGCGCGTTGGCGCCCCGACCGCCATTTCGGACTTACCTTGAGGGTAGATGCTCCGGCAACGAACGGCCGTCCCGGGCGAGATCAACCACGCGCTCTTCGATCCGTACTCGCTGGTTCACGGTCTGGTGGGCGTGGTGGCGGCTCTCGGGTTGCGTTTGGGGCTTTGGGCCACCCTGGCGATCGCCGTGGGCTGGGAGGTGGCGGAACATATCCTGAAGAACCTCGCCCCTCAGGCCTTTCCGCACCCCACCCAGGACACCTTGATGAACTCGGTGGGCGACATCATCTCGACTTTGGTCGGCTGGGCGGCGTCGCGCGCCGTCCGCGATCGCCGGACCGCGCGCCACCCCGGCTGATCGCCGTGGGCTGATGGCGCCGCCGCCTTCGTGGTAAATCCGCGTCGATGCACGATCAGGCAGAGGCGGAGCTCTCGGCGGCGAAGCTGCGCGTCGACGAGCTGCGCGCCAAGCTCGAGCACCACAACTACCGGTACTACGTGCTCGACGCCCCCGAGGTCTCGGACGCCGAGTACGACGGTCTCATGCGCGAGCTCGACGCGCTGGAGCGCCGCCACCCGGAGCTGCTCACCCCCGATTCGCCGACGCAGCGAGTGGGCGGGGCCGCGGCCACCCTCTTCGCCCCCGCTCGCCATTCTTCGCCGCTCCTGTCGCTCGACAACGTGTTCGACGACGAAGAGTTGGTGGCCTGGCGGGATCGGGTCGTGAAGGGTCTCGGCCGCGAGCCGAGCTACGTCGGGGAGCCGAAGATCGACGGCGTTTCGGTGGCGGTCGTTTATGAACGCGGGCGGCTGACCCGCGGCGCCACCCGGGGCGACGGCCAAGTCGGCGAGGACGTGACCGCCAACGTGCGGACGATTCGCGCGGTGCCGGCCCGCCTGCGCACCGATTCACCGCCCGACTGGTTGGAGGTGCGGGGCGAAGTCTTCCTGCGGCTGGCGGACTTTCAGCGCATCAACGACGATCAGGGCGCGGCCGGCAAACCGCTGTTCGCCAATCCCCGCAACGCCACGGCCGGTCTGCTCCGCCAGAAGGACCCACAGGTCACCGCCTCCCGTCCGCTCAGCGTCTACTTCCACGGCCTGGTCCGCATCGTGGGCCGCGCGCTCGACAGCTACAGCCAAACGCTCGCCTACCTGCGCGAGCTCGGTCTGCGCACGCACCCGGAAGGGAAGCTCTGCGCCAACCTCGACGAGGTCAGGGCCTATGTCGCCGACATGGGCGCGCGCCGGCACGCCCTGGAGCACGAGATCGACGGCGCCGTGATCAAGGTCGATCGCTATGCCGACGCCAACGAGCTCGGCGCCACCTCGAAATTTCCGCGCTGGGCCATCGCCTACAAATTTCCGCCCGAAGAGCAGACCACCAAGCTGCGGGATGTGCAGGTCAGCGTGGGCCGGACGGGCGCGGTGACCCCGTTCGCGATACTGGAGCCAGTGCGAGTGGGCGGCGTGACGATCTCCATGGCCACGCTGCACAACGCCGACGAGGTGGTGCGCAAGGGGGTCCTGATCGGGGACACCGTGGTGGTCCGCCGCGCTGGCGAGGTGATCCCCGAGGTGGTCGCGCCCATTCCCAGCCTGCGCGACGGCAGCGAACGGCCGTTCGTGATGCCGACGACCTGTCCCGCCTGTGGGACCGAGCTGCTCCGCCCCGAGGGGGAAGCGGTGGCCCGCTGCCCCAACTTGCTCTGTTCGGCGCAGGTGTGGGGCCGGATCGTCCACTTCGCCAGCCGCGGCGCCATGGACATCGAGCACCTGGGCGAGCGGACGGCGAACGAGCTGCTGGAACGAAAGCTCATCGCCGATCCGGCCGACATCTTCTTCCTCACCGACGCGCAGATCGGCCAGCTCCCGGGGTTCAAGGACAAGTCCATCGCCAACCTGCTGGCGGCCATCGCCGCCGCCAAGGATCGCCCCATCGATCGCCTGCTGTTCGGATTCGGTATCCGCCACGTCGGCACCTCGGCGGCCCGGGCCCTGGCGGACGCCTTCGGCTCGATCGATCGGATCGCCGCCGCGCCGGCCGAAGAGCTGGCCGCCGTGGACGGCGTGGGCGATGTGATCGCCGGCGCGGTACGGGCGTTCTTCGACCGTCCCGACACGGCGGGGCTGCTGGACAAGCTCCGAAGGGCCGGCGTTCGCTTCGAAGAGGCGCGCCAAAAGCGCACCGGCCACCTGGTGGGCAAGACCTTCGTCATCACCGGAACGCTGGCCGGGATGTCGCGCGACGAAGCGAAAGAGAAGATCGAAGTCCTGGGGGGCAAGGTGACGAACAGCTTGTCCAGCCGGACCGACTACTTGGTGGTGGGCGAGAGCCCGGGGACGAAGCTCGACAAAGCGACGAAGCTTCGCGTCCCCACCCTCGACGAGCCGGCGTTCCTCGCCCTCCTCGCGAGCGACAACGGTTAATCGCCCTCAGCCGTAGGTTCAGGAACGGATCGCGCCCCGGCAAGGTGGGGCCCGATGAGCAGGCGCAACATGACCGGCAACACCAGCAGTCCCAGCAGCGTCGAGGAGACGATTCCCCCGATCACCACGGTGGCCAGCGGCCGCTGAACCTCCGCTCCCGCGTGGGTGGAGATCGCCATGGGGATGAACCCGAAGGCGGCCACCATGGCGGTCGTGACCACCGGTCTGAACACGGTGCCCGCCGCGTGACGGATTTCCCCCTCGAAGTTGCCGGCCGCGCGTTCCAGGCGGCGGGCCAGCTCGCCGGCCATGACCACGCCGTTCAGGACGGCCACGCCGGCCACGGCGATGAATCCGACAGCGGCGGGGATGGAAAACGGAAGCCCGCGTATCCGCAACGCCAGCACGCCGCCCATGAGGGCGAGCGGCACATTGACGAACACCGCCACCGCGTAGCGCAAATCGCCGAACATCAGGAACAGCATGGCGAAGATGACCGCCAGGGCGAGCGGCGCCACGAAGCCGAGCCGCTTGCTGGCGCGGGTGAAGTTCTCGAATTGCCCGCCCCACTCCACCGTGACGCCGTGGGGCAGCTTCACCTGCTGTTCCACCTTGCCACGCGCTTCCTTCACGAAGCTGACGAGGTCGCGGTTCCGCACGTTCGCCTCCACCAGCACGCGCCGTTGGAGCGCCTCGCGGTTGATGACCGCGGGCCCTTCGGTCTCCCGAATGCTGGCCACCGACGCCACCGGGACCAGATGCCCAGTGGACGAGCCGACCAGCAGCTCGCCGAAGGCCTCGGGCGTGAGCGTCGCCGGAGGAAGCAGAAGCATCAGATCGAACCGACGCGAGCCCTCGAAGATCTTCCCAGAAAACCGTCCCACCCGGGACGCCTCCACCACTTCCAGAACGCGGTCGGCGCTCATTCCATAGCGAGCGAGACGCTGTCGGTCGGGCGTCACCTCCAGCATCGGCAAGCCGAGCACGCGCTGCACGCGCGAATCGCCGCGCCCCGGAACGTCACGAATCACCTTCCCGATCTCGTCGGCGGTCTTCTTCAGGACCGTCAGATCCTGGCCGAAGACTTTGATGACGACGTCGGCCCGCGATCCGGCGAGCAGCTGATTGACCCGGTCCTCGATGGGCTGTGACACCGAAACGAAAGTGGCCGGCACCTCACCCTCGATCTTCTCCTTGATGATCTCGCCGAGCGCGTCCAAGTCGGAAGCGGAGGTCCACTCGTCCTTGGGGCGGAGCTTGACCATCACCTCGGTCTCGTCGGGACCCACCGGGTCGGTCGCCACTTCGGCCCGCCCGGTCAGCGTGACCACGGACGTCACCTCGGGGATGCGGGCCAGCACCTCTTCTACCTCCACGCCCAGACGCTGCGCTTCCGTGATGGAGATCGAGGGCAGACGTTTGATGTCCAGCGACAGCTCACCTTCGTCCAGGCGCGGGACGAACTCGGCGCCCAGCGAAGTCGCGAGCGCGCCGGTCACGATCAGCACCCCAGCCGCGATGGCGAGGACCGGCTTCGGCGCCGGAAGCAGGCGATCGAGGAGCTGTTCGTACCCGCGACGGGCCCGCCCGAAGAGACCGTGATACTCGTCGTGGTGCTTGATGGGGCCGAGCACCGTCGCGGCCAGGGCCGGAAACGCGGTGAGGGAGAAGAGCAAGGCGCCCCCCAGAGCCAAGGCGACCGTGACCGCCATCGGTTTGAACATCCGCCCCTCCACCCCTTCGAGGGCCATCAGGGGAAGGTAGACGAGCAGAATGATGAGCAGTGAGAACACGACCGGACGCGCCGCCTTGCTCATCGATTGGGCCACCAGATAGGAGACGTCCTCCCGGCTCTTGGCGCGACGAACGGCGATCTCCACGAGCGCCACCTCCAGCATCACGATCGCCCCGTCGACCAGCAGGCCGAAATCGATGGCGCCCAGCGACATGAGATTTCCGGTGACGCCCATGCGGACCATGCCGATGACGGCGATCCCCATCGCGAGCGGGATGGCGAGAGCGGCGATGAGGGCGCCCCGAAAGCTGCCGAGGGTCAGGAAGAGGACCACGGCGACGAGGAGCGCCCCCTCCGCCAGGTTGCTGGTGACGGTCTTGAGCATGCGGCCGATGAACTCGGCGCGGTCGTAGTAGCTGCGGATCTGAACTCCGTCGGGGAGCTCCTTTTCGACCTCCGCCAGCCGCGCCTTCACGGCGTGGACGACCTCGCGCGAGTTGGCGCCGGTCAACATCATCACGGTGCCCTTCACGATTTCGCCTTCGCCGTGCTTCGTGACCGTTCCGAATCGCAGCGCCGCGCCAATCCGCACTGCCCCCAGATTCTTGATGAGCACGGGCGTTCCGTCGGCGTCCGAGGTGACGACCGTGTTCTCTATGTCCTCGATGCTATGGAACTGAGCGTCGGCGCGGATGGCGAACGATTCGCGGTTCTTCTCGATGTATCCGCCCCCCACCGAGGCGTTGTTCCGTTCGAGGATGGTCTGCACATCGCCAAGCGAGAGGCGGTAACCGGCCAGGCGCTTGGGATCCAGCACGACCTGGTACTGCTTGGCCTCGCCGCCCATGCCGTTCACCTCGACAACGCCGGGGACCGACCGCAGCTTCTGCGCCACCACCCAGTCGAGGAGGGTTCGAAGCTCCATCGGCGTGTGGCGTTTCGACACCAAATAGAATTCGTAGATTTCACCCAGACCCGTGGAGACCGGCCCCAGCTCGGGACGGCCGTAGCCGGGCGGGATGTCCGCCTCGGCGACCTTCAGCCGCTCGCTCACCATCTGTCGCGCCAGCCAGGGATCGGTGCCGTCCTGGAAGATCACGGTGACCGCGGAGACGGCGGTCCGACTGACGGACCGGATCTCGTCCAGGCCGGGAACGCCGTTCACCGCCATCTCCACCGGGAAGGTGAGGTACTGCTCGACCTCCAGCGGCGACAGCCCCGGCGCGCTCGTGAGGATGGCGACCTGCGTGTTGGTCACGTCGGGCACGGCGTCGATCGAGAGCCGCGGGATGGCCAGCAGGGAGGCCCCGAAGACCGCGGCCCAGATGGCCAGCACCACACCGCGCCGGCGTACCGACAGCGTGACGATGTCCCCGAGGCTCATCGAAGAAGCTCGCTCTTCAAAAGGAAGGCCCCTTCCACGGCCACCACATCTCCCGGCGCGAGGCCGGCGCGGACCTCTACCCGGTCCCCTCCGGAGGATCCGAGGAGCACGCTGCGCCGCTCGAAACCCTCCCCCGTTTTCACGAACACGATGGTCTTCCCCTCCAGCTGTTCGACCGCGCTGCGCGGCACCGCCAGCACCCCGACCGCGTCGCGCTTGCCTGCCGCCAAGATGCGCGCGGTGACGAGCTGACCCACCTGCAACACGCCTTTCGGGTTGGGGAACTCCAGCCGGACCTTCGCCGTGCGGGTGGCTTCATCGATCACGGGGACCATGAAGGCCACTCGGCCGTGGAGAAACTCCCCCGGCCGAGCGTCGGTTCGCAGCTCCACGTCCTGACCGACGTGAACCCGGAAGAGATCCTTCTCGTAAAGGTCCAGCGTCACCCAGACGTAGGAGAGGTCCGCGATCTTGAAAGCGTCGGTGGCACGCTCCACCGCCTGCCCCAGCGTCACCTGACGTTCGATGATGGTGCCAGCGATGGGCGCCCGAATCGGTACGTGGCCGGCGGCCTCGCGCTTCTCCAGGTTCTCGATGTCCGCCGCCGCCAGGCCGATGGCCTGCAAGCGCATCACCGCCGCCCGGACGCCTGCCTGCTCCGTGGCCCACTGCGCCTGCGCCAGCTCGCGCTCCCGGGATGACGAAATCTTCTTTTCGGCGAGATCGGTTTCTCGCCGCAGATTCGCCTCTGCCGCGATGTAGCGGGCGCGCGCCGCCACCAAGTCGGCCCGCGCCTGTCCCACCTCGCTGCTTTCGATTTCCGCGATCACCTGACCACGCCGTACTTGGTCCCCGACCCCGGCGGCGAGCTTCGAGATCCGGCCCGCCACCAGGGGCCCCACCATCGCGTAGTGGTCTTCGTGGAAGGAGACCGTTCCCACCACCTGGATGTCACCCGCGAGCTGCATCACCTCGGCGGCCGCCACCTTGACCGGGTTCTTGTCCCGCGCGGCGGGGGCGAGCGCGATGGTCTTGGACTCGACAACGGGCGAGGCCGCCACAGCCTGCGCTTCCTGGCCGGTTCCGAAGAGGGCTCCCGTGCGCAGCCCGAACACCGTCGCGACCAGGGCGGCTGCCCCGGCGGTACCGATCAGCAACTTGCCTCGTTTGGTCATGGTCGTGGCTTTCCTTCTGGTCTCGGTGGTCTCCGTCGTATCCGTCGTCTGGGTCATGGCGCCCCCACCGCTCGGTCGAGAGCGATCGCCGACTCCCACAACAGGCCCAACGTTTCGAGGTAGAGGCGCCTCGCTTCGCTGGCGTCTCGGGATGTCTGGATCAATCGGAACAGATCGAACTTCCCCGCCCGCCAACCCTCGGTCATGAGCGCGATGGCGCTTTCTCCGGCCGGCAGCACCTCGCGCGCCATGAGCTCCACCATCTCGCGCTGGGCCTCATCGGCCTGGAAGGCGCGTTCGACCTCCAGCGCCACGTCTCGGCGAACGAGCGTCAGCTCCTCTTCGGCCCTGCCCCGTGCCGCGCGGGCGATGGCGATCTCCCCTTGCTGCCGCCGCCAAATCGGAAGGGGCACCGCCAGGCCGGCACCCACGAACAGCTGACCGGGAAGGTCTCGCTCCACGTCGACGAAAACGGTCGGGCTCGGGATGGCTTCGCGTCGAAGACGGACGAGATCCGCGTCGATTTCATCGCGCGTCGACAGCACGGCGGCTAGCTCGGCGCGCTGGCTCTCCGCGCGCGCGAGCAGCGCAGCCAGGGTGCCGGTGGGCCGGGTCGGAACCGCCAGTGCGGCGTCTAGCTCCAGGGTTTCGCCCGGACCACGCCCCACCAACAGTCGCAGCCGCGCGCTGGCGTCGGCCGCGGCGAGCGCGGCGTCTACCCGTGCCCGGGCGGCGCTCCCGCGTTCCAGGCGGGCCAGCTGCAGATCGACGTCCGACGACGCGCCCCCCGACACACGGGCCTGCACC
>JADMIO011113616.1_pt1 | contig 16368 bp, 11 predicted proteins | sample 8958161 | NCBI WGS metagenome assembly JADMIO01 (sample SAMN16585339, study PRJNA669376) | soil metagenome | isolation source: Crop rotation soil | place: USA: Cullars Rotation, Alabama | collected 2011
AACCATCGCTTTCGCTGCCCACGACAATAGCGCATGCCCCGCTGTAATCACAGGCTGTGTACTCAACGGAGCCGTCGACGCGAGCTGCATAAATCGTGAATTTGTGCTCGCGCAACCACGCGAGTAGCTCTGCGCTGGATGCCCCGCACACCGGCAGCGTGAAGACTGTGCCCATGCTGGCGCGGATGACGTTGGGGTTGTACAAGTCGCTCCCGCCATCGGCAACGATGACCGCGGACACACCGGCGCCATCGGCGCTGCGCAGCACGGCGCCCAAGTTGCCCGGTTTCTCGACGCCCTCGACGACGGCAATGAGCGGATTATCGGCAAGCTCCAAATCATCCAGTGTGCAATGCTTCATCTCCGCCACCGCGATAATTCCATCCTCGCGATCGCCATACGCCAACACGGCGTAGACCGGCGGCGGAACATCGAATCGCACGGCCTCCGATTTCTCCAATCGCGTCACAAGCGGGTTATACTCTGCCCGATCGCACAGTTCTTCGCAAACAAAGAATTCTTGAATTCTGATTTTGGCATCGAGCGCCCGGCCGATTTCGCGAAACCCGTTGATCGTGAAGCGATTTTGCGCCGCCCGCTCGCGCGAGTTGCGAAGCTGGGCGGCGGCCTTCACGCGCGGATTGGCGGTGCTGGTGATTTTCATCGGGAGCGCAAAGAAAAAGGGACATCCTTTGATGGGCGTCCCTTGATTATGAACTGGTGCTAAACCGCAGGCGATGGGCCGGCGTTTACAATCGTGCAGCGCGGCGGTTAATTCGCTTCCGGCAGCACATTCACGCGACGGCCGGCACGATCGAACTTCACGACGCCGTTGATCAGGGCGAATAGCGTGAAATCCTTGCCCTGTCCGACGCCACGACCGGGGTGAAAGGTGTTACCGACCTGGCGGACGATGATGTTTCCGGCGATCACTTGCTCGCCGGCATACCGCTTCACGCCGCGGCGCTGGCCGGCTGAATCGCGGCCATTGCGGCTGGAACCCTGACCTTTTTTGTGTGCCATGACAACCCCAACACGGTGCAAAGTTGACGGCCCGAGGTGCGCCCAAAAACACGGCTGCATCTGCGGGAAAATTGATTGACAATAAATGTCGAATCCAACTTTTTACCGAAAAACCCATTCGTGGTCAACCTGGTCGGGAATGCCGTAAAAGATCTCGTCCTCGCGGGGGTCGATTGAATCGCCGGGGCGCCAGAAGTTCAGTTTCAGTGTTTTTTGGGCGAATACGCGGCCGGTGCCCGGAGCGTCACCGTTTTTGTAAGCTCCCGGCTGATCGGCGAAGCGATAGGCGTTGGTGAGCCCCTTCACATAAATCGAAAAGAAATCCATTCGCGGATCGACGAACTCCCAAGTGGCCACGCCCCATACGCTCTTATCTTCATCGGCAGTGGAAAGCGGAATTGGGTGCTGGCTCATCTGGACCGTGTCCAACAGCACGCGGTTGGGGTCCTCGCGCTTTTGAATTGCTTTCACGGCCTGCGGCAGCACACGGTCTAGGTACGCTTTTTTATACTCGTGACTTTCCAACACAAATTGCGGATGGAAATTCACTTCCTCGTTGCTCGGCTGATCGGCCGCCTGTTTGTTGGCGCCAGCGGCGTCGCCCGCCAAGTACTCGCCCAAATTCGTCACCCGGTAAACCATGTACCAAATCAGCCTTTTTTCCGTGCGGCCGTTGGCGGTGGGCATATCGACGTTAATCATCCGCAATGGCTTGAATGAAAACTGCAGGTACCAAACATCGCGGCGAAATGGAATGTCCTTGGTGAGCACGCGCAGCGTTTTGCTCGGCGAGCCCGCCTCCGGTTTCCAATTCAACTCGGCATTGGCCGATTGAATTTCGACCATATCATGACGAGTGACGGTGTCCTGAGGATCGGGCTGGGCCGAAATCGTAGTTTCCGCTCCCGGGCCGAGTTTGCGATAGCCTTTGGGGGCGCGCGGCAAGCGCGATTGTGCCAAAGCGATGCCGGCCGTATCAATCGGCACGAACGCAGCCAACAATGCTAAGCACACGAACCAAGCCAAGGTTCCGCGACGCCGTTCGATGAATGAAAACGATCCAAATTGCATGAGCAAAGCCGATTTAATGACCTGCAGAAATGCGGAGAATTCCAAATACTTTAGAGCGCCTAACAAAATGCCGGGGACTGTCCCAATTTTGCGCAGTCCGCGGAGCAAAATGGGACTGTCCCCTTCTCCGAGGCCATTTGTTAGACGCTTTTAGTATAGTTGCCGCATCTGGCACCGGTCAAACATTCGGGGGGAAAGGTAGTGGTCAGTTTAATGTCCGATTTGGGTGGCACGCCCGGAGTCCGCGACGGGCGTGGTGAATGGCTCAAGCGGTGTGCACCACGCCCTTCGCCGAACCTCAGGGCGTGCCACCCGAAGATTAAACTGACCCACCACCGGGGGAACGGAAGCACGACTGCCCTTTTTGCGATTTCATGGTGCCCAATCGGCATCCGTTGGGCACCTTCCGAGTGCTTGTTTTTACTCAGAAAAATGCTGGCCGGGCACTCTCAGGGCGCAAACATGGGCACTTTATGGGCACCTCACCGACTGCCCTTGGGCGAATTAAGTAGGCGGTAGGCAGCAGGCAGTCGGCAGTGGGAAGCAGGATTTGCACATGCATTCCGAGAGTTCTTCCTTCGAAAGCATACTTCCTACATCGGCTCGCAACACTGCGGCGAGCCGTGAAAATGTGACCGCTTACCGCCTACTGCCCGCCGCCTTCTGCCTTCTGCACTCTGCATTTTGCACTCTGCCTTCTGCCTACCGCCTGCTGCCAGCCGCCCGCTGCCTGCCACGCATTTGCAAAATCGATGCCCCGGGGGTGCCGTGGTGAAATGTTTGCTCGCAGACCTCGTAAAAACCAGTGTTTTTCGTCCAACACTTGTGCACGACTTGTGCAGCGCACTTGCGCGCGGCGGTTTGGGCGATCAGCTCAACCGTGCGCACCCGTCGCTCTTACTCATCATCCTATTCTTACTCTTACTCCAATTCTTAATCCTGCGCCTGCTCTTCGTCTGCGCGTGCTCGACGTCATCGGTGAGTCAACGCAGAGAAGGATAAAGAGCAAGAGCAGGAGTATGAGGAAGAGGATGAGTAAGGTAAGGAGCGACTGAGACGGCGCCCGGCCCTTCCGGGCCTGGAACCACACGCGGCGCGGCCTGCACCAAGCGAAACGCTTTCACCGTCAAGCTTAATTTTCAAAGACCAGCACTCCCGGCAGCGCCGGGAAAGCAGAACCTCTGGAGAGTTCCGCTTTGCATTGTACTGTACATGCGTTCCGTATGCGCACCGAAATTGAGCCACGCGCTCAGGAGCGACTCGCCGGAGGCGACCACCTTTGTTGACTCCACGGCGAATCTCACTCGCCGCAACGAGTTCGTAGGTCACGCACCCCGTGCGTGACGACGCCACAAGCCAACCCGACCATCGTTCGTTCATTCACCCAACTCATTTGGCACTCGAGGGTGCCCCGCCGGGATCTGCGCGTCACGCACGGAGTGCGTGACCTACGGGCTGAACATTCGTTCCGTGTGCGAACGGCTTTGTCCGCCAATTCCATTTTGCCCGACAATTCGCGCCTCTGCCCGCAAATTCATTTCTCTGCTGCGGCTTCTTGCTTGCTATCCAGTTTTTGAATGACGGCATCAATTGCAGCTAGGTCCTTCGGCAGCGCCTCGATAGACAAGCGTTTCGCTTTCCAGTCCGGCAGCATAGGTTCTCCCGGCCGCCAGGGTGGCGCAGCGATAGCCTGTGCTTTGGAGCCGAACATTGCCTGAATTACTTGTGCGGCTGCGACAGGATCGGCCCGTTCGAGGTAGTACACCGAGACATCTTTCTCCTTCGGGGTATTTCGATCAATATAGTCGTTCACTTCTTCACTTGTCGCTCTGCGAACGTCCGCTTCTGGAAATGCCGCTACTGCTCGTCGGAACAACTCATCGGATAGCGTGGGGTCTACAAAGACGACCTTGAATCTTGGCTGGGTAGGAAACATCCGAAAAAACCAGGGCAGCGATTTTTCCGGTAAGCCTCTTGGATTGTCAGCCAAGACGCCGTGGGTGGCCAAAATGAGATGGCGGTCGGACCACCGAACGAAGTTCCAGCGGAACCAGCCAAAAAATGCGGCGAATAATGCAATCACTACCAACAGCGTTCGCAGGCTAAATCGTGGCCGGAATTTCATGCGGACCATTCTACCCGACCGGCGGCCCATTTTCGCGGCGGGATTTCAGGCGGCGAATAGCCAGAATCGTAATTGCAGTAACAATGAGGGAGAGTGGTGCCGCCCACGCCGCGCGCTGGCATACTTCCGAGAAATTGGGCCGATGCGGCGACAGTCCCACAACTGGCACGGTCTTAGAGCGGCCACTCTCAAAGATAACGGTTTCAAACTTGGGCGGGGGAACCATTATCGTCGTGCATAGTGCGAGCACGACCGCCAACACGGTCATGCAAACCAGCAGCGTCGCCAGTGAGAATTGCAGCTTCATGGCTGCATTGTATCCGATGGGGGCTGAATTGGATTGATCGCCGGTTGCGCTGAAGTTCTCTGCTGCTTGGCAGCCTGTTGCGCGAGAGTGTCCCCTTTGTTTCTCCTTTATTAACTCCCATTAATTTCCGCACCGTCAAGATTTGGGTACTGGCAGAAACAACTCTGCTACGGCGACGGCGATGCCCATCAGAGCGCCACCGGCAATCAGTCCCGCGGCAATCGGTTCTTGATTTTGCACGACAATTTGATTCATTCGCGACTCCTTGCTCGGGTAACGCTTCTCTGCCAGCCAGAAGATGAAGGAGCCGACAAACATTGAGAGGCAGGTGTGGAACTGAATAATGAATCCCAGTCCGATCGCCACGGCTTGCAAGGGAAATCGGTTCTTAGTGATCAGGCGCCAAATTTCCAGAACGGCGCCGATCAAAATGCCTGCCAGTGCCGCCCACTGCGCACTCGGCTTAATCTTGTGTAATCCCTCAGCCAGCACGTCGGCCACCGCTTTCCAGAGCATTGCCGCGGGCATGGCGTATTTCTCATCGAGCGTATAAGACGCCGTAAGGTGCGGCGCGACGAGATCGCTGGGGGGAAGTTTCAAAAAAACCAAATAGAACACGGGAACGGAGAGGATGGCGCCGGCGAAGACACCCAACACGTGGCCGATGGCCTGCTGCCGTGGTTTGGCCCCCAGCATATAGCCAGGCTTAATATCTTGCAAAAGATTGGCCGCATGGCTGGCGACCTCACCCGTGATGGCAGCCGTGCTCAAATTGACCTGCTTATTACCGGGCGCCAGCACGCCGAAAGTCAACTGCGTGAGTTTGCCCATGGCGCCGATGGGCGTAATGGAAGTGAGGCCCGTTGAATTGATGGCGATCAAACAAAAGAAGAAAACCAGTGCGAGAGCGACGATCGAAAGCCAATACTCGACGCCAAAATAGTAATGGGCCATCAGCGCCACGAGCGCGCCAATTACCGGCACGCCAACGAGCGAGACGCGTAACGGCAATTCGATGTGCGCGAGCACTGCGCCCTCGCCCTCTTCCGCTTTGCGCTTATGAAAGATGCCGCCCAATTTTGAGAATGCGTCCCAAATGATCTTCGGTTTGCCGAAGAATGTTATCAACGAGGCAATGGTCATCATTGCCACGCCACACCATAGCGACCAGAAGGTGATTTCACGAAAGCCAATCGTTCCCTTTGCATTGGGAACGATGTCACCGCGGTCGATCATGATCGGCGCCAAGACTGCATAATTAATCGTTGCGCCAACCATCAGCGAAACACCCGTGCGGATGCCCATCAGGCCGCCGGCGCCAATCATCGGCAAATCCAACTCCGGCCGAAGCGTAAGGTTGGTGACAGGTGTGCCCAAAAGCTTGGGCGTGCCAATATGCTGATAGAGCCACTCGTCGAGGAACTCAGGCAGTTGCAGCGTGAAATCTTTGATTTTCAGGTATTGAGTGATGCTCTCGCTCTGCAACAGCTTGACGACGGCCGCCAGCGCGGCAAAACCCACGAGAAGTTTCGCTTTGAGCAAACCTGCGGCCGCTTCACCGTGGTGCAGCGAATCCATCACAATCCCGGCGGCGCGCCCCTCGGGAAATGGTTGTTGCTCATCGTTGATGAAGCGGCGTTTAAAAGGAAATGCAAACAGGACGCCCAGAGTCGCCAGGCCCGTCATCCAGGTCATGGTTTGCCACATCGGCACGACTTTGCCTGTGACCATCATGTAGGCGGCCAGGCTCGAAATGAGCGGCGAGACCATGTAGCCACTGGCGGTGGCGATCGACTGCATCGCGTTGTTTTCCAAGATGGTGAATTCATTAGCCAGACCGATCTTCGACAGGGCCTTGAACATCGCGAACGCCAAAATGACCGACGTGATGCCCACGCCCAGCGTCCAGCCCGTCTTCGCGCCGACATAAATATTCGTCAGCGAGAGAATCGCCCCCAGGCCCATGCCTGTGAGCGCCGAGCGCACCGTGAGCTGCGGCATATCGCCGCGATAGACCGTCTCCAGCCACCAGCGGTCTTTCTGCGCTAGCGACCAGGTGCGAATTTGTTCGTCGTTCAGTTCATGAACGGCCATGGGATACTCCTTTTCGCTTTCCCTGCGGCAATCCCAAGCGCCCGCGGTCTAAAGCCTACCGTCGACGCTGTTGCTGATAGCGCCGGCTGGCTTCGGCAAGAAATTGACGTTCTTCGTCGGTCAGGCTGCCCTCGCCGGAAGTGCTGATTTTTTCGAGCAACTGGTCGACCCGTTTTTGCAGGCGACCCGTGGTAAGATAGTCGTCCGGCGGTGGTTCGTCATCCTCGATTTCCTGATGCACCCGCAATTTCGGCCCACGTCGCGGCAAGCGGATAGTGTCAATGCTCCAACCGCGCGGCCATAACCGAAATAAATTCCAGCCGGTTTTGTAATACAAGAAGCCAAACGCTGCGCCGCCTAAGTGCACCCAATGGGCGACGGTGCTTTCCTGGCTTTGCGTCGAGAAGAACTCCGCCACAACATAAACACCGACTAACACGGCCGCGGGGATGGGAATGGGAATCGGAAAAACGAGCATTTTCCGCCGCGGAAAATGACAGGCGAAAATCACCGCGACTCCCATCACGCCGCCGGAGGCGCCGAGGACCGGCGCTCCGGGCGATGCCAAGTGAATCACCTGATCGAACAGGCCCGATAGAATTATTAAGCTTAAGTACAGCTTAAAAAATTCTCGTTTGCCGTATACGACTTCGACCTCGGTGCCAAACACCCACAGGCCGAGCATGTTGAAGAACAAATGCCCGATGCCGTCGTGATCGAATCCGTAGGTCAGTAGTTGCCAGAACCGCAGGGGATGGTGGAACAAATCGGGCTGCAGGATCAAATTCCGTTTTACCCAGGAATCGTTCCCCACCTGGGTGAAGATCTCGGCCAGGAAGACAATAACGTTCAGAGCAATGAGCGTATTCACCGCCGACCAATTGGCGGCCAGCCGAATGCCCCTGGGCTCTTCCTCACGGTAGTAATCGCGGTCGTACAGGCCCATAAGGGAAATAGCAGGCGGCAGGCAGCGGGCGGCTGGCAGTTAATATAGCCCGACCGTGCCGGTCGGATTGGACCTCGGGTAAACGCACAAGTAACAACTATAGTATCGCTCAAATTCGGTCGAGGGCAATGCGGACGATAGCACATAGCCTTCCAATGCTCGTTGCTCCGCTCGGGCGGGCGTGATAAAACCGGCACATGATTCGATTGACATTTTATGGCGCGGCCCAAACCGTGACCGGCTCGAAGTATTTACTGGAAGCCGATCGGGCGCGGATTCTGGTCGATTGCGGCCTATTTCAAGGACTCAAATCGCTTCGCTTGCTGAATTGGCAGCCACTGGCAACGCCGCCGGCGACGATTCAAGCGGTCGTCGTCACGCATGCCCACATCGATCATATCGGTTATCTTCCGCGGTTGGTGCGCGATGGCTTTCATGGGCCAATCTATTGCACGCCGGCTACGGCCGATCTGATGGCGATCATGCTGTTCGATGCGGCCAAGAACCAGGAAGAGGACGCCGATTTTGCCAATCGCAAAGACGCCACGAAACACAAGCCGGCGTTGCCGCTGTTCGAGGCGCGCGATGTCACACGCACACTGCAATTGGTGAAAACGGTGAACGGCGCCGATTGGTTCTCGCCGGGCGAGCCAATTTGGATGCGTTACTTGCGCGCCGGGCATTTGCTGGGGGCTTCCCACATTGAGTGCGAAATTCGTAACAAGCCACAGCCGACACGGATCGTTTTTTCCGGCGACGTGGGGCGGTACGACGCCCCGCTTTATTTCGATCCCACTCCGCCGCCAGCCTGTGATTATTTGATTTGCGAAAGCACCTACGGCGATCGTGAGCATGCTGACGTGCCGGTGCTCGATGAACTTTGCAACGTCGTATTGGCGTCGATCCAGCGCGGCGGCGTCATGCTCGTGGCGGCCTTCGCCGTCGGCCGGGCGCAGCAATTGATTTACCTGTTGCGAGTGTTGATCGATCAGAAACGGATTCCAGAGATTCCAATTTATCTCGACAGTCCGATGTCGGCCGATGCCACGAACATTTATTGCCGTTTCGTGAATGAGCACGATTTGAGCGAAGGGCAGTTGCTCGGTTCGCAATGCGTGCTGATGGGACCGAACGTGCATGTAACGCGCACCGTGGATGAATCGAAGCAAATCAATAGCGTCACAGGACCTGCCGTGATCATCGCCTCCAATGGCATGATGACCGGCGGACGCATATTGCACCATTTGGAGCAGCGGCTCGGGCATCCGCAAAATACCGTCGTGCTTTCAGGCTATATGGCCGAGGGAACGCGTGGCCGGGCGTTGCAGGATGGCGCTAAGTTCATCCGGTTGTACGGCCACGATGTGCCGGTGCGAAGTGCAATCGTGCCGATGTCGTCGCTTAGCGGCCATGCGGGGCACAAAGAATTGATTCGCTGGCTTTCGCCGCTTCCGCCGCCGAAACAAGTGTTTATCACGCATGGTGAATTGCCGGCGGCCACAGCGTTGGCCAGTGAATTGCGCGCGACAAAGGGGTGGAACACGGTGGTGCCGAAGTTGGGGGAGAAGTTTGAGTTGGAAGGATGAGAAGCCCGGCCTGGGCGCACGGGCTAAACGGAGAATTGTCGCGCGAATTTTTGCCGGCCGCCCGCTGCCAGCCGCATGCCAATCATGCCAATCGATCCTCAAAACAATTTGCAAGCGATTTTGAATTCGCCAAGTTATCGCCTGGCCGATCGCGATCCCGATTTGTTGCAAAAGCCCGAACTACGCCCGGTGCGATTGCAATTGGAGTTGTACAAGCCGGAATTGGCGCTCGAAACATTGAATGTGCGATCGACCGTCGTGCTGTTCGGCAGCACGCAAATTGTCGAACGGCCGCAGGCTGAAGCCCGGTTCAAACGGGCGAAGGAAAAATTGGCCGCCAAGCCCGACGATGTGAAATTGCAGCGCAGCGTCGAGCGTGCCGAAAAGCTGTTGGGCAAATCGCACTTTTACGATGCCGCGCGGCGGTTTGCCCAAATCGTTTCGACCGACAATCAGCGATACGATTGCCGCGATTACGTGGTCGTCACCGGCGGCGGGCCGGGCATTATGGAAGCCGGGAACCGCGGAGCTGCCGATGTCGAGTGCAAATCGATCGGGCTGAATATCCGCCTACCCGCCGAACAGGCGCCTAATGCGTACATTACGCCGGAATTGTGCTTTCAGTTTCGGTACTTCGCGTTAAGGAAAATGCACTTTTTGTTGCGGGCGAAGGCACTGGTTGTTTTTCCCGGCGGCTTTGGCACCCTCGATGAACTGTTCGAAGTGCTCACGTTGCGGCAGACGAACCGCATTCAGCCGATCCCCATCATTCTGTTTGGCCGCGAATACTGGAGCCGGGTGTTCGATTTCCAATTTCTGGCCGATGAAGGAGTGATAGCAGACGACCATCTGCAATTGTTTAGCTATGCCGAAACGCCTGAAGAAGCGTGGGAGCAAATTCTGCGTTTTCACGGCCAAAGCCCGACGTGCAACACGTAGAATGGGAGCTAGCAGCGATGCATCGCCGATTCTTCGCAGATTTAAGGTTGGTCTTGAGGAAGTGGCCCCCTTCGTTGGAATCGGACTACAGCTAGGTGCGCCGGATTCCGATATTGCTTGCAAACCACGACGAGGACAATATGCACACGATTAACGCGGCGCCTGCTAGCTTAAAACTAGCGGCCATCTGCCTGGTGGCAATCTTTTTATCATTTGCCCCCGGCTGCAGCACTGCCGTGCGCGATGATAGCACTTCTTCCGCGGCACTCCCGACGCTGAGCATCGCTGGAAACGATTCTGCCGCCGGCAGCGGCGACCAGGGTTTCGTCCGAACCGCTCAGCACACCGATGCCGACGTTTCCTCCGACGATTCGGACGCGGAAACGAAGTCGCTCGTCGCCGATTTAGAAAGCAATTTCCAAGCGTGGAAGCAAGGCAAGGCCTACGATTTCCAGCCGGCGGCCAATCGCATCGTCAAGCGATTGAAAAATCATTTCGACGTGAATCAATTTCGCTTTGCGTTTGATGCGGCCGATATTTGCAAAATTGCCGGAGCATATGGTCCCTCCAAGCAAATTTATACGGCCATCGATCAGGCAGCCGAACGATCGAACAACGAGCAGTTCGCCAATTCGGCCAAGGAAGCGGTGAAAAACGAACTCCAAATACTTAACCTGGTAGGGACTCGGCCCAAGATTGAAGGAGCCGTTTACAATGGCGGAAATCTGAATTGGAACGCTTACAAGGGCAAAGTGGTGCTGTTGGATTTCTGGGCCACGTTCTGTCCGCCTTGCGTCGCGGAACTTCCCAACGTGGAACGAACGTACCGGAAATATCACGACCAGGGGTTCGAAGTCGTCGGCATCAGTCTGGACGACAACAAGACGACACTGGCCGATTTTCTCGATAAGCAAAAGCTGCCGTGGCCCATTCTGTTTGGTGAGAACCCGGAACGGCGCGGTTGGGACGGCGCGGCCATGACGAAGGATTTCTTCGTAACTTCGATCCCCGCCACGTTCCTGATTGACCGCAAGGGCAACGTGGTTTCTATCTATTCGCGCGGCGAACAGCTCGAACGGCAGGTGAAGAAGTTACTGGCGGAAAGACCGTAAGGCGATTACTTTCGCGCGCCATCGGGACGCCGACTGGTGAGGCTCGAGCCGGGCGATTGATTTAAATACGCAAACAAATCGGCAATCTCTTCCAGCGAAAGCGGATTCAGCAATCCTTCGGGCATCGCCGAGATTTTGCTGGGCAGCAGTTGATCGATTTCGCTCTTGGCGATCGCTGCTTTCTGGCCATTCGATTGCAGCACGATAATCGAGCCATCCGGCTGGGGCGCTACCAAGCCATTGATGCTCCGGCCATCGGTGGTGATGACCGTTTTGCTGGCGTACTGGTCGGAGATGACCTGCGAGGGGAACAGAATCGATTCCAAGATTTCCTTCTTCTGGAACCGGCGGCTGACGGTTGTCAAGTCGGGTCCGATCCCCTCACCGCGGTCGCCGTAGCGGTGACAATTGATGCAGTTGGCTTTGGCGAAAATTGCAGCCCCGGCATCAACTTTGCCGCGAGAACCTTCGGCACTCGTCAGATACGTGAGCAGCTCGTCGTAGGTCCATTTATTTTCTGCCGACTCGACGGGCAATTTCGCTTCCGGTTCGTTCGGGTAGGTCGAGGAAAACCAATTCTGCCAGGCGGCCAACTTTGCATCCCATTTGTCATCGGGACCGCCAAATTGCTTGCCGGTCCATTTTTCCAAGAGCTTAATTGCCGGCACGGCGCCGTTCTCGCCAAGCTTTAAACCGCGCAGAATGACTTGACGATATGGCTCCGGCTTATCGGGCATACGATCGATCCGGGCCAAGGTCACCAATACTTGCTGCGCGAATGCGCCATCCAATACCGGCAACGATTGCACCAGGATCGCCCAATTTTCGTTGTCCGGGTTTTGCGTGAGCGCCATGGCGATGTGCCCGCGCCGATCGGGAAATTTTTCGTAAATTTCGCGGAGGTAATCATTACCGCGCTGATTGTGCGAGCGGGCCAGAACAGCGACCACTCCGATGGCCAATTTCCGTGCCGGCTCTCCTTCGACGCCGTACATTTGCTTATCGAGCGCAATAATTTGATCGATGGTTTCCGCAGACACTTCGGCCGGCAGCTTGGCAATTACGGCCAGAGCTGAACTGGGCCACTTTGCACCATCGGCCAACACCACGGCGCGCTCCTGGTCGGTAAGGCCGGCAAAGAAATCGCGGGAAACATTGTCGATGTAGCCTTCGAAACTGTGCCCGCCGGTTTGTGCCCGGGCTGCTTCGAAGAACTTGAGCAAATCGAGTTTTTGCTGCGTCGACCAGCCGTTTAGGAAGCGGGCATAAAGGGCAATTTGCAGCTTATCATCCTTGGGAATATCGGCCGCAAGTTGCTCGATTATCCGATTAGCGGCGCTGTAGCCTTGCAAATACGCCACGAGGCGAATCAGTTCCCGATTCATCTGCGAATTTCGCGTGGGAAATTCGCGGGCGATTTTTTCCGATAGTTGCGGCACTTCCGTTGGTTTGATTTCGCCGCGCGATAGCGCCAGGCCGATGACGCGCAACAAATCGAGAAAATCGGGATCGCTGACAAAACCATCCATAACAGCGCCGGCGCGGTCGATGATTGCCTGGCAAGTAGCCCGATCGGGATTCATAGTTAATAGCGCGAGCGCCCCCTGAACGAACACGCGATTGTTTTTCGCTTTCAAGAGGGCCGCTTGATATTCCTCGGAGGGTAAGGTTTCCAACAATCGCGTGGCGGCATAGGCGACATAACGATCTTTGCTGCCCAACAGTGGCGCTAACTCTTCGAACTTGGGTTTTTGCGCGGTGCGAATGAGCGCTTCGCAGGCGGTGCGCTGCACCTGGGGATCGCGATCGCGCAGCAGTTGAACCAGTTTGGCGCGGGTGGTCGAATCGGCGTGCAGCCCCATCATGTACGTGGCTTTGGCGCGGACTTGGGTGTCTTGATCACCTGCCAGCCGCACCAATTGCGCCGTGTTCGGGAACGGGCCAAACAGGTGCATCAAATCTAAAGCGCGGCAGCGATCCAGCGCGGTCGCGGTGAGGCTGTCGGCCACCGCCGTAAGCTGCGCATCCCAAGCGGCGCCGAGCGACTGTTTGACCATCGCGATTTTCTGGCGGGCAAACGCACTGTCGAGTTGGGGTTGGCGGATCGCCTGTTGAATGCCTTCGCCTAAATTCGTCACTTCCGGCGGCACGCGGCCGCGCCACACGATACGGTAGATTCCACCTTCCGTCCCACGACCGCCGGTGCAAAAGTACAGCGCGCCGTCGGGTCCGACTTCTAAACCGGTCACATTCAATGGTTTTCCGGCGGCAAAGGTTTCGACTTCGGTCGAATACGTTCCGCCTTGCGGTTTCAAATAAATCGCGAGAATCCGTCCGCGCGACCAATCGCCCAGGAACAGCGCATCGTGGTAGCGGCGCGGATACATCACGTGGTTGTAAACCGCGACACCCGTGGGCGAGCCGCGACCGGTATCGAGCAACGAAGGCAAACTGTCGAAATAATAATTCGGCCACACGCTCCAGCCGCTGCGCGAGCCAAATTCCGCCCCTGGTGTCACATGCAAGGCGCGCGTGGGCCGATACCAAGGCATACCCTCATCCCATTCCATGTCGGAATCCCAGGTGAATAACTCTCCCGCGCGGTTGAAGGCGATGTCGTAACAGTTGCGCAGCCCGCCGGCGAACAGTTCGACGAAACTGCCGTTCACGTCGGTCCGCAAAATTGTGCCGCACGGCGCTTTGATTCCCACGGCATGACCGTGCGGATCCTCGTACTTTGGCGTGATCAAATCGCCTTCGTACATATGGTGCAAGGGACTAGTGGCCTCGAATTTCCTGTCGACCTGCGAGTGATTGCCGGAAACAACGTACAGCAACCCGTCGGGGCCAAGCACCACGGAATGCGGACCATGCTCGGCGGCCTCGCCGGTGAATTTGAGCAGGGTTTCGCACTTGTCGGCGCGGCGGTCGCCATCTTCATCGGTAAGCCGATAAAGTCCCAACCCGTCGGGCCCTTTGCCCACCGCGAACACTTGACCATTGAGCGCCAACAGTCCTTGGGCGTTCATTACTTTGTCGGAAAACAGTTCGGCTTTGTCGGTCTTGCCATGCTGATCGGCATCGCGAATGAGCAGTATGCCCGTGCCCTCGCGCGAAGCGAGGATTTCGCCGAATTCGTTAAAGGTGAAGGTGATGAGCGATCCGGTTGCTTCGGGTTCGACAACCGTTTCCACCCGGAATTCCGGCAGCGTTTCGAAACGGCCAGCCGGCGCACCCCCGGCAAGTTGCACTTCGTCGAGCCACGGCGCGGTTGCGCCGAAGGCGCCAATGGCGCGCGCCGGCAGCCATTGGGAATCGTTGAATGTTTGCTTGTTCCAGTTAGGAAATTCTTGCAGGCTCGTGGTCCAAGTTTTGTCGCTGTTGTAAGCGACGAAGGTGCCCCCCACTTCTTTGACGAGAATACGCGCCACCAATCCCGCGCTCCCCTGTTCTTTATTCGTGGCTTTGATGGCGACCAGATTCTTTCCCGGCGTGAGCAGTTTGGAAATGTCGTGCGATTTCATCACACGCCAGTTATCACCATCGCCGGCTGCTCGACCGTTCACAAACAGCTCGTACGAATCGTCGCAACTAATTTGCACTTCGGCGCTTTCCACGGCCGCCGCCTGGAACGATTTGCGGAAATAAACACTTCCGGCGGGGCAATTCTTTTCCTGCGCCTGCGCCGGAGTCCAAATCCACTTCATCTCTTCGGCGGCCGCCAATGGCGTGAATGCCAGAGTGCAGATCAAAATCCGCCGCCACACCAATGGTGCGCGGGTCTTGGGCGATTGCATAACGGTCCCTCGTCCGCCTCAAAGAGGAAATCGGGAAGAGCGTCAAAGGGCGGAAAGGTACTGAGTTTCGGCAATCCCGACAACGGAGATTCACATTGCCCTGGCATCGCCCCATTTCATTGCCAGCGTTTATGGCCTTTTTGGAAAATGGCGTGTTTTGGGTGGTTTGGATTGCCATGTCCCGGATCAGGAGATGACCGTGGGAGTTAACAACGTGCCAAGAATGAGCCAGGTCGTTGGCGAACAAATCGCCGCACCGAAGGAACATCGGTCGGGCGTCGGAGGAACGAAGAATTCCTAATCTTGAAGCGCCGACTGATTGAGCGGCGATATTCCGCTTGGACCAAATTCCAAAAGCTCAGCGACCAATGTTTCGGTCGCGCTAGCCATCGAGCTGAGCCGGAGCCGCCACATCCAATCGAAATTGTCGGCGTCGCTCACATATTCATCTGGCACACATTGGAGAATCGCCGCGGCAATGCGAGCGTTAAGATCGGCATTGGGTGTCGTCCAATTGCCGTGTCCACGAAATGTCGATCGCAGCGAAGCTCGCAGCAGCAACCGTTCAGACGGAACATTATTCTGATTCTGGCGATTGGATTCGGCGAAGTCTTCCGCGAAGTCGGCCGCGCGGGTGGCGTCGTGAGCAAACTGCGGGATGCCTGGCGCCCAGCCGAAGCGACCCAATAGCAAATCGGTCCAGCGCTCTGCCTGGCGGCGAAGGCGGTTGAGATCGCGACGCACGCCGCGAACCGGTGTGAACCCGGCCGAAAGAAGTCCAAGCACGCGGTTGGTCACATCGAGATGGGCCGTCAGTACACTTACGGCCAGCGGCTCCGCTTCACTTGTGCCCAGGTTCGCGTCCAAAGCCGAGGCAACGCTGGCCCACACGCGGCTGAGTATTTCGCTAATTAGAATCTCTTGGCATACCGCTCCGAGACCATGCCGATTTGAACGGTTGCGGCCTGAAGTCTGGCGGCTCCGTTTTAAGGATCGATTCCAACGGTCCAGCCGACACTTGGAGGCAATCCAGTACTCGCCAAGTGCTGCCGAGCATAATGTTCGCGATTGTGCGCACCAACCACTGCCACGATTCGCTAAATGAGTAGCTAGTTCAGCCAGTTCCCAAGAACGCATTGTTTGAAAAACTGGCCTTGGTATGGTCAGATGGTTAGCGACCGATTCAAACGAAAGCCGTCCGCGCTTCCCTAGGGGGCGCGATGAAACTTAAATCGGGCGAGCTAACACTTAAAGCAGATTGAGTGCCAAACGGCGACACGCTGTCGCAAACGAGCAATCGCTTGCCGCGGAAGAGTTTTCGTCGTCACGACTTAGACGGCAAAAAGAGCTGTTAAGCGAAAATGGACG
>JADMIO011432833.1_pt1 | contig 16368 bp, 16 predicted proteins | sample 8958161 | NCBI WGS metagenome assembly JADMIO01 (sample SAMN16585339, study PRJNA669376) | soil metagenome | isolation source: Crop rotation soil | place: USA: Cullars Rotation, Alabama | collected 2011
AAGGCAGTATGACAACGGAAGCCTGTGTGAAAAATGGCGCGTGGTTACCATGAGCCCATGCCGATACTGTTTTCGTCACCTGCACCGTCCATTGCAACGCCACCCTCCTCCTCCTCCGCCAGTTTCATGTACTCAAACTGTGCGTAGCGGTCCCATTGTCTGCAAGCCACGGGAGGAGACGTCACAACACTGCACACTGGGACACGCAAGATCAGGATGCAGCTCACGTGATGCCCTGCTCGTTCAGTTCCTGCTTGACGGACACCGGGTCTCGCTGCTCAAACAGTGTGAACTTTTGGAGATTGAACAGGATCGAGAAGAAGGCGCCTGGGATTGACATAGAGGGCGATGTTTCAAGCAGAATGGCGCAACGTACACGACACACTCCCACGCACCCGTCAGCCGGACGCGCGAAGGGTGGATGAAATCAGAGAAGCGGAACTCGCCAGGCGTCTCAGGTTGCAGCAGATCCACCCTGTGACACCGCCGGCCATCGATTGGGTGTCAACATCCACACCACAACTCACCATGCACTCACATCTGCGACAGGATGTCATTGAAGGGCACGACTTCCATGTTCAGGTCCGCCATGCGTTGCATCTGCACAGACAAACAGGGCGGCATCAAGGTTGAGGCCATCAAGAAACAGCGGCCCGCGACACACACCTGCTCCGTGTAGAAATGCTTCATCTCGTCGGGCGTGATGACGCCGTCGCCGTTGAGGTCGACGATGCGGAACCAGTACTGCAGCGACACGAAATTCGTCTTGTCCTCCTCTGACATCAGGAAGCCTGCGCAAAGATGAGGGAAAATCACCAAGGCAGGATGGCACGCGAATTTTGTACGGCCACTCACACACGAAGTCTTCGTAGGCCATCTTATCGGGCTGACCGCTGGTGAATCGCCTGCCAGCTTGCGAGAACACACGATCCAGCACGGTGTGCGTCAGATTATCCAGCTTGGACAGGTCTTGGCGGGTCAAGAAGAAGTCACGATCCGTGTCCAACTCCCAGAACTTGCAGTACAACACGTAGAAGTGCTCATATGAGAAGTAGTCGTTGACCTGCGGGCGTAAGGCGAGGGGGGTAGAATTCAAAGGGCAGTCAGCTTGAATGTAACGGGGGCTTACAAGGTTGATGTCCTCCTCCATGTCAACCGTGTGGAATGCTTGCATGAGGTTGGAGCGCCGCAGCGAGCGGCAGTCGATGAACCCCCTGGCTTGAGGATCACAGACATACATCATGCGTGCGATGACCGTGCGTGCGTATTTCTCCTGAAACTCCGGCGTGGACTCCAGAAAAGCGAGGCCGGGATGAAACGCCAACAGCTCTTCCAAGAACGGCATGAAATCGTACGGCACGATGCGGTGCGAGCCCGGCTGTGATATCAACGAGAAGAAGCTGCGAGGCGGAGGAGACGGGGGATGTGAAGCAGGGGCATTGGAAACAACACACCGAATACACACGCACCGATCGTAATGGTCCTTCCCCTCCATATCCCTGACCCAGTAGTGTAGAAACATCTCCAGTGGCACGACGCCGTCGGTGTCCACGCCAGACGCGGCGTCAAATGGTTCATTTGGACCGCGCGGGACTGCTGGCTGCCGCTTGGCATACTTCGCATCGAACAACACGCGTATGCGACGGAACAGCGGCGCCGCGAAGAATGAAGGGAAGCCACACAGTGTCTTTGCTACGGCAGCAAACTGTTCCACTGGCAGGCCCAGGGCCGCCTCGCGACGAGACACCTTCACGCCACACACATCAATGAGATCCGCCGCTACCGTCGCTGATGCCGACTGGCCCGCGCTCTCGCCACTGCCATCAACCACATGACGACGCCATATGTCAAGGATGACAGGCTGCATGGAGACGGGACGGAGTGAACAGGACGCAATGACATTGTCAGTGAGGACGGCAGGGACGGTACCAGCTTCTCCTTGAGGGATTCCCCGGGCATAGCACGCCCCCTGCCCCTGCCGCCAGCACCAGGCGCATAGAACGACGGCAGATCCATCTTCGCAGGCCGTGTCAGCGCTGAGCTCGTCGCAGGCTGTGCGGTTACACGAGCTGAAGGCAACCACACACCACAGCACAGCGCAGGGACCCTCACCTTTGTCGAATGGCCATCCTCGTGGAACTTCTTCGCTGTTGGCTTCAGTGGCGAATGGTCACTCTTGCTGGGCGAGGCCTTGGGTGGCGAATTCACCAGGGCCGAGGAGGTCAACACGAGATGCGACGGCACTGCACCCTTGGCGTCATCTGGCGAGGCAGTACATGCATACACACTATCACAAATGAGCAGAAACGACATGCCAATGCTGCGGACGCACCGAACGTGAAGACGTGAGGTGGTGACTTGGGATCCGGCGACCGTGAGCTCAAACTTGGCGACCGTGTGGGCGATCGTGGGGGTGACGCCGTCCGGCCACGAATAGGAGATAGTGATGGGTTCGTTTTCGTCAGATGAGGGTGCACTGACGCTCTGCAGGCACGGCAGCGGACAGCGCGCGACGAATGAAGCACTCAACGCCAGCCAGCAGCCGTTTTCAAGCACAAAAGGCCGACTTTGAGCACAGCAATGCCTACCCAGCACCCCATGCACCCATTAAATACACGTCAAACTCACAATGCTGGCATATGCAGCGGCTTTCCGGCCTTGCTCTCCTCGATAAGGCGGTCGACGAGGCCGTTTGTCTGTGGCAGCGACAGCCACTGCGCGAACAGCTCGTCCATCTTGTGCTTCGCGCTGCTCACCTGTGATAATGGCAAACAAATACGATAGAAGACGTGACAAACTATGCAAATGTGTGGTCATGGCGCCCAACCGACCGCAGCAACTCACATGTTCCACGCCGCCAAGCGCGTGGCTGTGCACGTTTTCGTCGTTTGGAATTATCAGGAAGTCAGACATGGCTAGCCCTGTACATGCGGCAAAACCGACACGGTAACAGAGCATTCTAAAGAAACAGCGGCGTTACGGAAGCGCCAACGGCGAAGGCGGTGATGAACAAGCCGTAGAATGCACGCGGTCAGACCTCAACACGCGACAACGCCGCCACAAGAGAGGCGTGCGCTCCTCTTTTTCGGGAAATTACGGAAAACGCCGCATGAAATTAACAAAACAAGCAACCAAATCAAGCCAATCCGTTCGGAAAGCGCTGAAAACCACGACGGCCAAAACTAGTCGTTTGCCTCGCGAGTTATGAAGGTACCGGGCCGGCGATTCTTGCGTTTTACGGTCAACAACAACACGGGGAAAGAACATCACACACACTCTCATTATCATTATCATTCTCATCGCCTTGGTCGCCACTGTGGTTCGCCGGGTGCCGCGGCAGACGTCACACTGCCCCCACCGACACGCCTTGACAGACTGACACGGTTGTGCAGCCCAGATGATGGAAACACGTCGAACTTCACAGGTTTCGGTGCAGACAAGGGCACGCCGTCGCCTGTACCCGCGCCAGGGTACTCGTACCCTGCGTATGCATCCAACTCCTCCAGCATAGCTTCATAGTCGGGTACACGGACCAGCTCCGGCTTCACGCGGATGCTGTCAATCAAATCTTCGTTGTCACTAGGCAAGCCCACGCCCTCTGCACGCAGTGACTCGGGATCGTAATGATACCTCGGCTCGCCAGTCGCATGGTTACGAATGGCATCACTGCGTGCTCGTGCAGAAGAGTTCAGACCTCGGCCCTGCACGCCAGCCGCCTGTCGACGACTGACAGCTGCGGTAGCCTTCCACTCCGCAGTGCTGCTGCCGGCTGCCGCTGCTTTCTTCGCAGGCTGTGACGATGATCGATGGCGTCGTTGGGAGCGAGGCAATGGTGGCGGGGCAGCCTTCGCTTGTGCCAACTGCTCCGCCTGCACACGCAGCGACGGCATGACTGCAGCAGGTCCAGCTGACGCCTGTCTGTGCAGCACAGCGGAGGCGTGAATAGCGGGTTCCACAGGTCGTGACTTCGCCATGGACGCCGCGGTCGGCCGTGCGATGCCACCGCCCAGGCCCATGCCAGCACCAGCAGTCTCTTTTCCCTGCACAGGTCGTGGCACATCCGTTGACAGCGGCAGCGGCCCAACAGACTTTGGTTTGCCGACGCTGACACGGTGTGGCGTCCGTGAAGGTGACTTGGCTGCTTGGCGTTGCTTTGCAGTGCCAGCGCCGCCAGCCAGCAATGCATGCGCCAGTGCAGTCGGCGACGGGTGCGATATCTTCACAACCGGCGAGTCACCGATGGTAAGGGATGCGACGTGAGGCACCATCTGAACGGCGGAGATGACGGGCGGCGCAGCGACGGCGGCCGGCGATCGTACGGATGAGGACACGCTGCCAGCCATCCTGCCCACTCGTCTATTGCCCGTTCCCGATCGTGCGTACTCCGCTGCACTAACTGTCAGCGCCATCTGCAGCTCATCGTCCTCGCTTTGACTGGCCTTAGCCTCGTATGCTTCGCCGCCGGTGTCATCCACATCGCCGTCGTCATCCTCGTCCTCCGCCGCACTGACGGCCGGCACACGATGCGAGCGTCTTGAACGAGCCGATGCCTCGACGGAATCGCTGCTTGGCTGGCCACGGGTGGTGCCGGATGCAGCGGGGGCGGCGTCGTCATGCGCAGCCTCCGCCCGCAGCCGTCGGGAGCGTTTCTTCGCCTTCTTCGCCTTGGCGCGCTCCCGTTCGCGGCTGCTTTGCTTGCGTTCACCGTCACCATCGCCATCGTCGCGGCGGGGGCGTGTGCGGACAGGGGACGCTGCAGTGCCTGCACCCGAGTCGCTCACACTGGACCGCGTCGCATCCGTGCTGTTGCCGCCAACCTCCGTGCGCAGCGACGATTCATTGGATGCCGTCACACTGCCGCTTGCTGACTCCGTGTCTGATGACGTCACTGTTGAAGTGCCACCGTCCGCAGGCACCGGGCCAGGCTGGGCAGCAGTGGCCACAGTGGCCACAGTGGCAGCCGCAGCGGCACGTGTAGGCAACGCAACACGGGCAACAGCTGGCGCAGGTGCAGGCGCAGCCACAGCGGTGCTGTGTGCGGCAATGTCGTCCACCGCGCCGTAATCGGGCAGCGCAGCGACGTCGACCGCGCCATCAAACCTCTCATCATCGTGCTCATCCAGCTGGTACTCGTTGAATGCTGCAAGCGATACGCCGCCACTGGAGGCAGAAGGCCCTCTAGTGGCTTGTGGCGGTGCTTGGCCCAGCATGCGAATCAGCTGCTTGACAAAGTCACCGCCGGAAGCGGGTGACGCAGGTGAGGCGAGTGGTGGTGATCCCGACGGTACCGACGCCAGTGCAGTGGCTGCAAGCATCACGGAAGCAACATCACTGACGTCATGATGATAGCTGGAAACGCCGGCGGCGGGTGACTGCACCGGTGACGACTGCACGCCAGCGTCCGCCATTGCATTCGCAGCCTTGGCAGGCCTGCATACGCAGTCAATGACTATGGATAAGACGCAAGGGGAACCATGCACAGTCAACGCACCGGGGTGACGGCACTGCAGCGACGGCAGACTGCAATTCAATGATCGCCGCCCGTTGCTCCTCCACAATCGCCCGCAGCTGGACAATCTCACTCTGCGCATGTGTAAACGCGCCTTTGACTTCATTCAGTTGCTGGCGTATGCTAGCAGTGGCCTCGTCCACGTCCCGCTGCCGTGACTGACGGACGGCATCGAGCTGAGAAGTCAGTTTGCCGATGTGGCTAGCCGCCTCCGCGCACGCTTCAATCTGCTGCATCTGCGCCTCCTCCTTCTGTGTATGGGGAATTTTATGAGTATAAGAGAAGGCAGGCATCGACAGGGGAGACAGGCTTGCCTGCTTGGCGAGGGTGGCCATCGCGGCCTCCAGCCCAGCGATCTGTGCCTCATGCTGCCGACGCTCCTGTGACACCAACGCAACAGCCGCCTCCACCTCTTGCTCGAGCTGCTTCACTGCAAGTGCACGCGCGTCCTGCGGGCGGGCAGTGGGGGTACCTGCTGCCGATAGGACACAATGACAACAAACAGCAAGGCAGCCTCACATCCTGCGCCTTCCATGCCGCCGCTTCCTTCGCATAGGCAGCGTGTGACAATGCACTCAGTTCCTGTTAAAGAATGCCAGCGGTCAATACAGTGCAGAGTCGCGGCAAGGGGTTACACGCCGCCCAAACCTGTTCCAACGCGGCGACGACGGCGGGTTCGAGCCGAAGGGACGCGAGACTGGCCGGCAATCGAGCGCCTGATGACATTAAAGTCGATGAAAACGATGTTGCTGTCGCTGCCAATGGCGCCTATCACACAAAACTGGTGAGAAAACAAGGCGAGAAGGAAGCCAGCGAATATTGCGGCACACCTCTTGAGCGACAGCGGGGGCAGGTATCGCAACGGACCTGCAAAAACCATACAACACACGCCTTGTCAACACCTTCAATGCAATAGCGGCGACTAGCGTACCCTGGTGCTTGCGAATTTTCAAACGTGGACGAAGTTGCAGCGGCAGACAGCGCGAATTCGTCCCCAGAAAGGCGCATCTGAGGACCGTCGCGCCACCGCAACTTAGCCACTGCAGCTAAACCATATCATTCGTCACAAAACATGCCACAAACCTGTGACCGCTTCTCCCGCAAGCGTGCAAGTTCGTCGCGCTGCTGTCGGATCAGTTCCAGCGACTCCAGCACACGCTCTTCAGGGGCAGCCGTAAATTCTGACACATCATCGCTCTCAACATCATCATTCACATCGGAATGCATGGTAGTTGCCGCGCCAGCATCGCTGTATTCGCTGGAAGTCGCCATCGCGAAATCAAAACGGTTGCTGACGTCAGCGACGTTTGCTCGTTTTCACAAGTTCTCAATAGAAGCGCTTCACGCGTTGTTTCCGCGGCTTCGGTGCTGCTTTGGCTGTTGCAGAAGGGTCGATAGGCGGTGGTCGTGGCGGCGGCACACTCAACTGTGCGAACTGCTTCAATCGGGCCATTGTTGGCGTGCCGATCACGGTAGAAGACGCAAGATTGATGCGCGGATCACACGGATCCTGCAGTATCGGCAGTGTAGTGGGGTCGATTACAACGGCGCGGGCGAGATTGTCATCAATCTTCGGCCGAGGCTTCTCCCAACTCGTCTGCAGCGAATGTGCATTCCACACCTAGTGCCACGTCACACTCAACGCCCCACTCACTCACCACACACAACGTCTCCCATTCCGTCAATGCAAGCAATGCTTTGCCCATGAGGACCTCGGTGTCCGTCCGCTCACTGTCGCTGGCATGAATGAAGCAGTGAATCGTGACGCATTCGATGATGCGAGGTGCTGGCGGTGGCTGCTCCGCCCACTGTTGCGCAATGCACCACGCCTTCATACCAATAACCGCCCGTCGCAGTGCAAACATCTCCTGCTTCGTGTGCAGCACGTGCAGGTGCAGCTGCATGAAACTTGACTGCAAACGGTGCGATGAACCGGGGAAAGCTCAACCAAAACATCGCAAAATAGCGACTTGAGTCGTAGTATTCACACCTGCTCCTTCAGTTTCCAGTACAGCAGCTGCGACTGCAGGGTGGGCGAGGAATCGACAAATGACATCGTGTCAAGAATAGACGACGGCGCGTCGAGTGTGCTGCGGGATCCGCTCGTCTCCAACGCCTTGCGACCAACGCTCGTCATTGACCGAACGAAATCCATCGACATTTCCTTCGCCGATGTGATGACGCTGTCAGCGGGGCGGTTGGATGGCGCCACAACAGACTCGATAACAAGGCCCCGCAGAGTGAATCGCAGCGATGCCGCAGTGCCAAAGTGCCACACGATCTCGTCACCAAACGCTGCATTGAGCACGGAGCGAATGTCGCGCTTGTATGTCGGCAGCTGCACGGCGGGCGGGGGACACTAAGGAATGCAGCTGGCAATCAGCGAGCCACGCAGCTGACATAGGTGACAAGCCACCGTGACATGCGCACACACCATCGCAGTGTCGTATTCCTTCATTGCGATCAGAAGTATGACGTCACTGTGTCCCCGCACCGCAGTGTCGGAAGTCACTGACCCGCCCGTCGCGACGTGATCCACTGCGTAGTCGCAATCCTCCTCAATCACGCGACAAATTGTTTCTAGTTGCGTTCGCAAGTCCTTCAATCTCCAATGTTGACAGCATGTAACCGTCGATCCACTGCGATAGCCGGTCCCAGGGCGGCTGACAATCATTGGATGGGAAAACAGGGCATGCAACACTGAGAGTGATCCATTTTAACGCAAGCAAGTCCTTCAACGGTCATAAATACCCACCGGATGGCAGCACCGGACGTCGGCGAAAGTTGCACTGACTGTCAGCAGACTACGTGCGAGCAGCAATGTCGCTTGTTCCAGCGTGCAGAACCTGTGAAATCCCTTGCCCATGCCGCTGAGTAGCAGTGTACCGTTGAGTGATCGCTCGATGTTTCCCACGGCAAGCGTCCACTCCGGATCCAAGATGACGACGGAATTGTCTTCGGGAAACGAGACTGCAGGCTTTGCGCTGCCATCCGAAGCCAGCGTGCGGCCCAATTCACCGCCGTCAGTAGACATTCCAAAGGGAACAGCGGTGTAACTTGCCATACCCGATCCACTCGTGTCGACGGGCGGTGGAAACGCAATGCCGCCGGGGGCACTTGCCGACTCGTCAGCGGGGCCCGTGAGGGCGAATGGCGAGCTGCACCGCACGGTAATGTAACGCAAACTAGGCGAAATCTGATAATTATCATCGTGAATCACCTGCCGCTAAGCAGATCGCTGCCACCGCCCTCGCCGTCGTAGTCGCCGACCTCCATGTACACGTGCAGGGATGTGAACGGGCCGCCCTCGCCCTCTTCGCCCTCAATACACACGCAAGGATTCATGCGCAGGAACCACGTGTGTGACGCGAGACGGAATATTGGCGTGTCGAAGACTTCCGCGCCGCCGATCACGCCGCGGGCAACCGGATGACGAAACTGGCACCGTGCTGGCTTACCGAACGCAACGTGAAGGATGAGGCCATCCGCTTTGTCAAGAAAACTGCCTATGTCAGGCAAGGGTATGAGGTCCTGCCAGCCCAACCGCCTTGTTGTCGCGGAAAACGCCTGCACGCCGTCGGGCGCATTCACCGATCCACGAACAGTGTGCGTTCCCGGGTCGCCGCCGTCCGTTCGCAAGACGGTAACGGAAAATGGAACAAGCACAGACATGCTTGGAGTCAATTTGGAGACGCAGACGAGGAATGCGGACAGTGCGCGGCCGGCAGACGCGAGGCAACCGTTGGGATGCACTTCCACGCACCACCGAAACGGTCCAAAATCAAAGGGTGCAGAGGCTACGGGCGCCTTCCCGCGGCCTGATTCCACTCTATCACGATGAAATCCAGGCAGACGGAAGCCAAACGTCGTCACGGCAGCCTCGTCACGCACGTACAGCGGCTCCAAAAGTTCCGCAACGGACATTGATTGATGGGGTTCTCAAATTGATTAACTCGCCGCTGCATCGGCCCAAATCATGGCTTGTACGTCATCATCGCGGTGGCAGCGTCGATGGCAGCATTCACACTATTCACCCAGCTTGTCGCGACCTCGGCGCGGTCTGCGGGCAATTACAAGCAGAAGTTGCAACAGTCAATGCCACCGATGCAAAACGGCCAAGCATCCCGCACTCGCACGCCACGGACCCGCTTTCAGTGTGATTTTCTTGTCGGACTTGAACAGGAGCATGGATGGCACGGTTTCGATGACTTCGAATGATCCGTCGGCAAGGCAACGTGCAGGGGACACGTGCTTTGCGCCGGCGAGGCAGAGAGTCAAGAATGGTGCAGCGCCGCATTCCTTCGCGTGATCCAATGCCAACGGCGGTGGCAGTGATGGTGGCGAACCACTGCCGGCGCCAGTGCTGCCAGTAGACGATGTTCTCGGCCTGGCAACTGATGCCAATGCACCTGCGGCAGCCGACACCACGCCATGCAATGCATGACCCGCACTGGTCGCAGCAGACTCCACCGTCGGCAGACCAAAGTGACTGCAATGCGGGCGCAGGGCGAGGCTGTCATCATCGTCATCAGCAATGCCGATGGCAGGGCACACTCACCGCAGCGGTGCAGTCGTCAACGCCTCCACATCACTGTCGCCTGCCAGCACATCGCCCGACTTCTCAAACACGTGCAGATAACCGTCCACCGTCAACACGACGACAGCCTTCTTCCAAGACTTCAGCACCGTAGACTGACGCAGCAACATGCCAACACGAACGACAAGCGGCGACCGAATCGGCGGCAGTGTTGTAAACGGTGTCAGCTTCGCACTGCTGATCGCGCCTGGGAGTGCAATTGGGTCAATGAACGGTTGCAACGGCGAGGATTGTAAGCTACGGAATGACGTACGGAGGTGAGTGTAACGCGACTGGCCGCCTGCGGTCGGAGCGGGCGCTGCAGCAGACTCGTCATGCGCCTGCTCATCACAGATGATGACACAAAGTTCAGTTCCCCATGCAACGCCGAAGAACACAACAATCCCAAAACATGCCTGTGTCGGCACGGATGCGTTCATGACTGCACAGCTGTCGCTGAATGTGCTGATGCCTTGTGCCGTGTCCAACACCTCGCGCACGGGCACATTGCTGCACCAATACTGCGTCACTTGGCCGAAGCTGCGGGCAGGAATCACGGTGGCAACAGCGCAAAGCCAAACCAAAGCCACGGAAGCCGCGCACTTGTGAAACGCATCACGGATGACGGTGGAGCGCGCATCCTCAGTCTCCTTGTACAAACTCATCAGCGCTTGCATGGTCCTGCACACAGCAGAACAGCGGCATCAAGCAAATCCAGCCATCTCAACCGACTCATCTCCACGCGCTCACCTGTGGAGTTCTCCCCTCATTTCCTCGCATGCGGCGGCAGCGCGGCGGTATCTCAGCTCGGCTAGCCATGTGTCGCCCGTGGCAACGGCAGCTGTTTTCTTGCCCGCAGGCGCTGAGCCGGGCTGTGGTGCATCCGCGGCCGCTGTGAACTGCCCAAACGCGCCCACTACGATGCCAGCAACCTCCTGTCACGCAATGACGTCACAGTAACGGTGTGACACAGGGTGCAGGCACCAAGCACATGAGCAGGTGCTCACCTGGTATGCTTCCTTGCACGCCACCCACGAGTCGATGAGCGCAGACACAGACTTGCGGTATTGCTTGCCCATGGTTGCAAGTGGAATGACAATGCGTTGGTCAACAACAGTGCAACACTCTGCGATCTTCTCAATCATCTGGCGATGCAGGAGAATCATGGACTGTTGTGCGGCGCCCATCGTTGTCGTGTGGGGAATGGAGCTCGGGTGTGCCAGGCCTGCTTGGGCAACAACACATATCGTAGCTGTCAGTGTGATAGTACGTTTCTGCATACCAGGGATGTGGGAGCCCGCGGGCGGCGGCGTGGACACGTCGACGTCAGGATCCAGCGTCTTTTGCGTCTTTGCGACGGCGGCAGAGTACGCCAGGTCCGCAGCGTAGCGTTCCTGCATCATATCCATTGTACTGTGCAATGAAAATGTCAACAGGGAGGCAGAGACGCGCGTCACCTTGAAGAACGCGAGCAGCCGGTCGTTGTCGTCCATCGCGGCGTGGACGCACTTCACCCACGTGTCAAGCAGGCCGATTTCAATAACGTCATGACCTGCCTCCGCGCTGATTCTGTCGTTTTCCGTCGCTCGCGCCTGCGAAACGGGATACAAACACCGCTCAAGCGAAGCACGCGAATCGACGCAATTCAAAACGCGGTGGGCTAGCCTGTTTCAACGCGTCTTTCCGCAGATCAGCACATTCCCTGCAGATTCAAAGGGAGTACTCTCAAAGACAACCCAGTCAGACATTACGTAACATCCCCGGCGGCCACGTACGCTGCGAGCAATGCGCCGGAAACGGCAGGTGAAATAGACGGTTGGCGCGGTGGTGCTTCTGGGACGGAAACCTCAGCCTCAGCCTTCGCTTCCTCGGCCGCCGTGGGCACATTCTCCTCTTCTTTGGCCTCGACAGTGGGCTCGGCGTGCGTAGGAGGGTCTTCGACAGCAGGTGCCGGCGAAGGCGCAGATGACTCGGCCACCGCGGCTGCAGGCGTCGATTCGGGCACTGACGCTGATGCCGGTGCGCTGTCAGCCGCTGATTCCGATGCTACATTAGAACTGCTATCAACTTCCGCCACAGTTGACGCCTCTGCTGCAGCTGCTGGCTCAGAATGGGCTTCCGCAGCTTCCGCCATCGCACTTTTTGGCAGTTCGTTCGTATTTACCCTGAAAATGCGTGGGCGGGGTCGGCGCGGCGGCTTCGCTGGCCGTGGTGGTGCCGCTGGTGGCGTGAATATGCCGTCAGCATCGACATCTGGTGCTTACGTATTCACTGTGCCGGGTCCTGGCGTCGGTGAGGACACAGGGCGAGCGCCACAGGTGCTGATGCCAACCGGCGCAACGACGGAACCTGTTGTGTACCTCCGTGCGGGTGGCGATGAGGCTGGTGGCGCAGACCCTGGTGGGGATAGTACAGCTAACGATAAGATGAAGCGGATCAAGTGAGTGTATTGTGGCTGAATGAACTGTGTGGCACCCTGCGGCCACGTTTGCTGGGCGTTGTACCTGGGACGGCTCATTTCGCGCAAGTTTTGGCCGTATACCCACAGTTCTGGCGAGCTTATGTTCAGTTTTGCACGCAAAGTGATTAGTTCAGTGTAGTTTCATGTCATGTTACCATGCCTGTTACGCATTTCTTGAGGAGCGCCTCGACAACGCACTTCTTGTAGCTGTTCTTGCGCTGTCCCCTTCCACGACGCGATCTTCACTGTATTTCATCCGGCCCTTCAGGAAATTCAAGCCTAAGGTAGGCGTAGGTCGCGGCGGCGGCGGCATCGAAATGCCCACTGCTGAGATGGAGGTCGTGATGCCGACCGCGTCGGGTTACACCATGCGAGGCGCTGATGGCGGCGACACTCTGGCATCATCACCGCCTACAATCGTGCTGTCGTCATCAGCAGAGGGCGGCCACGGGCCAGGCGACGCCGGTTATCACTCACCGGACGCGTCAATCAAACGGAAGACGACGCCATCGCCTGCGAAGTGGCCTGCGCCAGTCGTGCCCAAGTACTGGTCACCGAAGACGCGTGCGCCCAATGCTGCGGCACCGCATAAACCCGTGCTGATGCCCACAGCCAGTGGCAGCGTGCACCAAAGCGCCGCTGATAACGACGGCGACGGGTTCATTATCGTCCCCACTGGCAGCGTTGCGCCCGCCCCTGCCCCTGCCCCCGCGCCAGCTGTGAAGATGACAACTGTCGCAGGATCGTCCGTGCAGTCGCCATCGCCGATGAAGTTCATGAAGCCAGCTGTGACTCCCGCCGCGCCTTCTGCACCGGAGCCTTTGCCCAGCAATGCAGGCACCAACACCACTGCTGCTGCTGCAACAGTCGTCATTCCTAGGCCTGCAAGCAGGACCGCTATCCTTGCTGCACTCGGTGCGTCACCATTCCTGCGAGTCTGCGTTGATTCTTCACGCTTCCCTGCCGCAGAGTCCGCTGCTCCTACCCCGACACCTGCCCCTGCGCCCATGCCTGCGCCTGTGCAAGCAGCTAAACAGGGGACATCAGAACTAAAGATGGTCCCCGTGTTTCGAGGTGGCTGCATGTACATGGTGACGGAGGCAAGCCTGCCGTTTGCGTTTCTTGCAATATGTTGCCCTCACTCCACACCCCTGCCCTCGCTGCAGGCAGAGGCAGCAGCAGAGGCCGCATTGGCAGGCGGTGGCGGCGAGTATGACGATGGATCTGGGCCAGACGCTCATCACACAGTGCCGGGACATGTAATCAGCAACGAAGAGTTGTTGGCACTCACACCACACGTGTTGTACCCTGGCGCGCGGCGGCGTGTGTTCAGGTACCATGCTGCGAAGATAACAGCCGCACCCATTCACGCATCCTGGTCTCGTTTGCCCCCAGATCCCAATTCATGCCTGACTCCCTCTATGAGCACTACCTGCAGCAGGTCAGCCAAAGCCATGTGGCGAGTTTTCCTGAGTGATTGCTCACACGCTATATTTGCTTGCAGAACCGCCTTATCCTCGCGAAAGTGGAGCCATCGGACCCTCGTTACAAAGAACTGCCGTCGCAGTTCACATGTATGAAGCCTCTAGACAACGCCGCCAAGACACGTGGCGCCACCGGCTCGCTCGGCTATGTCACCGCGGTTTACAAGGCAAGGGGGGCAATGCTGCGATTGATTGGTAGTCCCTTGTGAATGCCCCACTCTCGTCAGGTCGTGAGCTCCAAGGATGGCATGCCATATTGTGTGCGCCGGGTGGACTACGTGAGGTCGTCGCATCAAGTGGCGTCGTTTGTAATGAAGCGATGGTCAGGAATTACTCATCCCGGCATCATCACTCTGCGCGACTGCTTCGTGTATCAGTCAGGTGTGCTCCTTGCGTCACCAGCGCACGGCGGGTCAGCCTGTCATCCCTTCCTTGTCGTGCTGCAGCTGTGTTCTTCGTTCATGACTACTTCCCCGCGGCACTCACGGTTCGGGAGCGATATTTAGACGCGCCTGGTCCGATGATTCCAGAACCTCTGCTGTGGTCCATCGCATGCCAACTCGCCACTGCCATCGAGTGAGACTGTCGCTTGTGGCGCCTTGCGTTTGCTGGATGTGATCCAATTTCCCCATCACAGCGCGGTACACTCTCGCGACATGACGTTCCGTGGTGTGCACATGGACAAGATTCTGATCACGGGGCACAGCCGGGCTCGCATCTCGTCTGCAGGCGTGCTCGATGTGCTAGAGGCCGACAGTCAAGTCCCCCTTGCTGAGTATCAGGCGAGATTAGTTTGCTTGTTGACGTGACGTATTGTCGGAGAATGACTCGTTGTGTTCCGTGACTTGCTGGCGTTACAGCATCGCGACGTCGTTGGCTTCTGTTCAACCCTGCTGCAGCTCGCGGTGCGCAATGCCCACGCACCCAACAGTGGTGAGCCTCCCGTGTTTCTGTTGGCATGCCCTACTTGTTCGCATCGCCCCTTCCCTCCGTCCCGCAGTCGGCAAGTGCGTTGACATGATCAGCACAGCGTACTCGTCAGATTTCTACACGTTCATGTACACACTGTTCACAAACAAGATGAGCATCGCTGACATTGTCCGGATGCTGCAGCCGAGGCTGGCTTTGGAATACGCTGGCGCCCTGGAGTGGGTTGAACGTGGGCATTGCCATCGAAACGGATCTCATTTCTGGCCTCCGCGCTTGTTTCTCTTGCAGGCACGGCGATGCGCTGGAGGCGGTGCTTGGCCAGGAGAGTGAGAACGGGCGCATTGCCCGGCTGCTCATCAAACTGGGCTTTGTCAACGAGCGCCCAGACGTGGGTGTGGTTGCGTTGCGCTGGCAGTTGTCTGTTTGGTCATCTTGGATTGCGCTGCCCACCTCAGCAAGACGGCGATCGCACGTGGGCAGAGACTGGCGACCGTTACATGTTGAAGCTGTTCAGAGACTACGTCTTCCATCAGAACGACGGTGATGGCAAGCCAATGCTGGAAATTGGACACGTTGTCGACTGCTTGAATCGGGTACGGAATGTGGTCTTGTGATTCGTGTCGCTTTGCTGTTTGGTGATCAGTGTTTCCCTGTGGCTTCGCCAGCTTGACATTGGCGACGCGACACCTCTCCTCATGTCGTCACGGGATGAACGCACGCTGCTCACAGCAACGTTTGCCGATGTCAGGACGTGCCTGGACAAGGTAGTTTGTTTTCTCATTGCAATGCCTTGATTCGTTGGTCACTCCCGTCGCTTCCAGGCGTTTCAAGACCTGCGCGAGCCTCGGCATGTTGCAGCAGGGGTGCCGGCAGGGCCAGGTAGTCACTCGACACACCACGGCCACCATCCACATCACCACGCGCCTGCACCGTCCATGGCAGCCGGTGGATCCAGTGCGGGCATGCGTCCAGTGCACGGCGGCTCAGGGATGTCTGCCCCTGCCCCTGCACGGCACGCGCAATCATTCGCCCCTGCATCCTATTCACAGTACGCGCCGCAAGCGCCAGGTTACAGCGGTGGCAGCGGGCGATCGGCGGCCTCCGGATACGGCGGTGGCGAATACAGTGGATATCCTGCGAGTGGCAGTCAGCCGTATTACCCACGCTATACGCACTGAGGCATGCATGACCAGCAGCAGGCAAGAGAAAACGATGACACTGCTTGTCCGCGTGTGTTTGCCTTTCGGTTTTGTTCCGTTGCTTCCAAACCCCCAAACACCAAACACAATGCAAGACCCCTACACCACGCGGCAATACGCGTTTGTATTCTGGATAGTCTATAACAGCGAGTTTACATCGTCTTGGTTGGCGCCGGCGGCTTCGATGGCCACCAGTGCCAGTCTCCCAA
>JADMIO011227318.1_pt1 | contig 16367 bp, 14 predicted proteins | sample 8958161 | NCBI WGS metagenome assembly JADMIO01 (sample SAMN16585339, study PRJNA669376) | soil metagenome | isolation source: Crop rotation soil | place: USA: Cullars Rotation, Alabama | collected 2011
GCCGCGACTTCAAGTCACGTGAATTCCAAGCTTCGGATCCCACTGTGCTGGAAAGGCTGGTGATCTGCGTCCGGTAGTTGCCGAGCGTGGAACCGAGGCCGTTGGCCGTCTCGGCGGCAGCGCTCGTTGGTGTGACGCAGAAGATGACCAGCGACGGCAAGGCCGCGTGCAGGGCGTCGAGCAGCGCCGCATAGGCGATCCCGAAGTTGGCCGCGGTCCAAAGGTTCCGCGCGTAGTCTTTGTGACCAATGGCCAGGACGAGGCGGTTTTCGCTCGAGCCGTCGCACATCCGCGCCACTTGGGCGACGAAGTTCGTACGGGCCGTGGCGTCGACGCAGTCATCGAATAGAGCGCGCTCGGCGTACGCCTCGATCGTGACGCCGCCCGGGTACTCGCGCTCGACGCGCGGCGACCAGCCCTCGATGAAAGGCGAGGATCCAACGAGAAACCCACAAGCTGCGCCGTCGCCGTAAATGACCAGACGCCGGGTTGGAGCCGAAGGGAGCACCAGCGAAAACGAAGCCGACTTCGGGACGCGGATCGCCACCATGGCGGCCGCCGACTCGATGGTTCCCGACGGGCTCGATTGGGCACCGTCGTAGAGCTCGACCGTCTTGTCGCCGACACCGGTCAACGCGACGTCCGTCGCCCGCAGGGTCTGCGTGATGGCGATCTCGAGCTGCTCCATGGGCGGAATGCCGTCCTTGGAGACCCCGATCTCGTAGTAGCCGCTCGCGCTCGTGAGGCCGCTGTAGAAGTCGCAGACCAACTTTGTCGCGCTGGTCGTAATCTTGATCTTCGCGAAGGCGTTTCGAAGGAAGTAGGCGGAGCGCGCGGTCCAAGCGGCGTTGTTGTGAAACCAGCTCTGCTGGACCGGGTAGTAGTACTCACCCTCGATGGCGTTACGGACCAGGGTGCCGTTCTTCGTGAACGTTTGCGGCGAGGAGCCCGCGCCGGCGACGGCCGTTGCGGCGGACCCGTCCCAATCCCGATAGAACTGCAGGCCGCTGACCAGGCTCGCGTGCGCGCGGATGGCGTCCGTGAGCTGGTATCGGTTCAGCTGGTTCACGGCCGCGCTCGCCGCCTTGAGCTCCGCCGCTGTCAGGGCGACGCTGAGCTGCGCGACCTCAAGCACATTGATGGCGGTACTGGCGTCCGTGCCCAGCACCGAAGGCTTGCGTCCCAGCGTTTGCGAGCTCGTGCCGTCGTTGGACACGTACGTAGGCGGATCGACGAGCTGTACGGCATCAGCGCCGTTGAACGCGCCCCAGATCGCGCCTGCACCGGTGCGCATGATGGCCACCGTGCAGATGCCATCGAAGGCCGTCCCCAGCGTGTAGGTGGCGCCACCCACCAGCGTGAGGGAAACGACGCGGCTGGTGTTGATGGAGATGTGCCAGCCGCGCGCCGCGCCGCAGCTCGCCCAAATGGTCTCCGTGGCGGGCGGCACCGCCGTCACCTCGAATTCGATGACGAAGCACGTGTTGGCGGCTAGATCGGGCGCAGTGGCGGTCGACCAATAGTTGGCCGCCGAGTAAGGGCCGACGCTCGCACTCGGGTTGCTTTCTGCAAGACCACCCGCGCAGAAGGGCCCGAAACCTGCTCCAACCCCCAACATCTAGAGCTCTCGCCAGCTGACTTCGACGTCCCAATCGATGGTCGTCGCGGCCTTGCCCTTCACCGTAAAGTCGATGGCGTCGGTGCCGGTGTTGAGCGCGTAGCCGATCTCCGAGTCCGAGCCCCACGCGGCATCATCCTTCACGAGGCTGGTCACGGTCGAGCTGGAGACCAAGGTCGGATCGCCGCTACCAACGCGACGCACGATCATCGTCAGCTCTTTGATGGCGCGATTGCCGCTTTGTTTGCCGGACCAGCGAACGCCCAGCGAATACATGGCGTCGGTGGCCAAGGCGAGACTGAACGCGGTCGTGAGCGTCGCGTTCGTGGTTTGGACGCGCTTCGAGCGAACGCGCTGAATGATGCGCTCGGCCACACCGTCGTGCGTGACCAGCTCGAAAATCGAGTCCTTGCCCGTGCCGCCCGCCGAAACCGCGCGCCATCGCATCTGGCCAGCGTCGAACTCCGCGGAGGCGTCACGGCCCCTTGCTCGGAACGCTGCCAGCACGTCGTCGGCGTTGTGAGCCGAAGGCGCTGCGTGCGTGCCGCGCGTCTTGGTGCCCACGAAGTCGGCCCCGTTGGCGTCAGCGCTGGCCTGGCGGGAGACAAAGCCGCGAATGCCGCTGCCGGTCGTGCATGCCTCTTGAGAGCCGTTGTCGCTGACCGCGGTCGGGGTACCGGTAGCCGCCGCAATAACGTGGGCGTTGGTCCGGATGTCTTCGGTGCCGAAGTTGTTGGTGCGCCCGATCAGGAATGAGATCGGGGAGCTGCCGACGGTCGTCGGCGCCGTCGCCACGGCTGCAAGCTGGCCGCCATAGACCGTGCCTGACTTGATCAGGAACGAGACACCCAGCCGGAAGTCCGGAACGGCGTCGAAGTCAGTCGCCCGGGTCCAAGCGCCACCGCTGTTGTAAACGTAGACGCCGTTCTCGTTCGGGTCGGTCTGGAACGGCACGAGCACGCGCGATGCGCCGCTCGCTAGCGTCACCCCATCGGGAGTCTGCGCGCCCGTTAGCGCGATGTTTCCGGTCGCGCACGCGTCGACGGCAGGGATGTCGGTAATCGAGAGCGCAGAGAGCTTGGCGGCCGTGACGGCGCCGGCGGCGAGCTCCGTTGCCGTGATGCCGCCGCTCGATACCTTGGTGCCGGCGCCGGAAACGGAAATGCTGGGGCCGTCCGGCAATACTGCCAGCGTGCCCACGCCAGTGAGGCCGTTGCCTGCAGACCCGCCACCGGTGATCGCGGAAAAGCTGAGGGGCGTCGTGCCAACCACGATCGGGTTGGCGGTGGTGAGGATCCAAAGCTTCTGGCCGTTGTTGGTGCCCTCTTCGACGACGACGGCCAGGCCGCTCGTCACTTCGGCATTCACGTCGGAATCAGTTGCCCGAGGCCAAGCGCCCGCCGCGACAACGTAGATACCGTTCTGTGAGGCAGTCGTCTGGTTCTTGACCAGCACACGATCGGGGGCGACGCACGCGACGCCGTCGATCGACTGCGTGCCGGAAAGCGCGATGTTCGACGTCGTGGCTGCTCGAACGGACTGCTTAAAATCGACGGCTGTTCCAATAGCCGCGGCGATCAGCGCTTGGACCTGCTGCAGCGTCGTGAGGTCGGTGCTCGACGAACCGTCAGCGCTATTCGTGACCTTATGGGCGCCGAGATTCAGATCACCGGTCGCAGCGTTGCTCCCGTCCTTTTGGAGCGCAGCGGTCGCTACGGCGTCGAGCTGGTTCTTATTGACGCCGTCAGTGCCAGCGGCGCCCGGCAACATGCCGATCGCTTTGTGGGTGTTGAGATTGAAGTCGGCGGCCATGCCGACGGAGCCGTCGGACTTGAGGTCGCCGCTACCGCCGCCACCGCCCGTGCCACCAGTGAAACACTGCCAGATATTGAACGCCGTGCGCTTCGCCCACCACCAGCCGTTTTGCGGCACAGTGACGGATCCGTTAAGCGTGACGCCACCTTCAGCCGTGATCGTAAGAGTACCTGCCCCCGTGTTGATGCCACCAAGTAACGTCTCGGAGAGCCAAGCGATCGAGGCCTGCAGACGAATGCGCAGGCTGATTGCCGTGGCGCGGGTTGTGATGATGCACTTGCGCGCATCAAGTAGAGCAGCGTCGTTGCTGGCTGCGGTGTAAGGGGTCGTCAGTGGACGACGAGCAAACTCGTACTGGGTGTGGTCGTCACCCGTCAGACCGCTGAGCAAGGCGTGAACAGAAACGCCACCGCCACTGAGCACGGCCTGATCGAGCACACGGATCGCCGCTTTGAGCGCGCTTGTGAACTGACGCAGCTCGTCGAATTCATTGCTCTCGAGAAACCCAACGTCCTCGAGGCCAGCAGTGGCCATGGGGATCTTGAGTCGGGCCTTGCTCTTCAGCCCACCCACGATAGAGCCATTGACTTTTTGGTCATTGACTACGGCGTCGAAGAAGTACTTGCCGCGCAGGTCGTTCCCGCTCGCTGGGAGAGAAAAGATCGGCGCGTCGCCACCCGGGGCAACCGTGACCGAGTAGCAGTTTGGGGCTTCTTGGGTCCAGCCCGATGGCAACGCAAAGCCATCCGGGAACTCGTAGATTCGATACTTGACCTTCTTGACGCCGCTTGTGCTCGCGAGCTTGAGCAAGATCGTGTCGGAGAATGCAGCCGTAACCGCGCTCGTAGACGGAGCTCCACCATTCTTCACGATCTGAAGCTGGATGCTGTCGGTAGGCATTTCGTTAGCGGGCTTGAGCTGCGGGCAGAGCGGTGCTCGGCTGCGCGGTCATGCAGAAGCTGGAAAGACGGTTTGTGGACTTGGCCGAGAGCGAAGCGCGCGAGGTCATCAAGAGCGCCGTTGCGGTCGGCGTCTTTCAGGGAAACTTCTTGTTGGGCCTGCTCGTCGCGCTGTTCGTGATCGCGATGAAGATCGCGTTCGGCTAGGCGCCGATCCCGTCCAGGATTGGCAATAGGTCGATGGCGGAGGGCATGAACAGCCGCTTCGCAGTGCGCGGCTGCATGCCGGGCGCGAGCGGCATGGGGACCTCGTCCGTGAGCACTACCCACCCGCGAGACGGCTTGGCGATCGCCTTCCGCAGCTCCGCCATGTCCCCCTCAGCGATCTCGCCGCTGGCGACACTCGCAAGGATTCGCGCGCCCACCCGAACCCGCTCGATGTCCTGGCTCCCGCCAAGATCGCGACCGGTGCGAACAACGTGCTCGATGACCTTCGCGGCTGAAACCTCAATGGTTTCGCCAGTTGGGCTTTGGACTTGGACGGGTGCTGGGAGCTTGAGTTTCATGGTTCCGAATTCCGTGGGTCTTGCTAGCGGCCGGACGGGTGGTTAGCGTCGTCGAATGCTCAGAGGTTTTTGGCTTGGGGTGGCGGCGCTGCTGGTGGCGGGGTGTGGCGCGGATGCTGGCAGCCAGGAAGGTGCGGGCGCGCAGTCAGAGCCGGCTTGTTCGCCTATCTGCGAGGCAGGGAGAGTCGCTGAATGTCCGTGCCCTGGTGGTGAGATGGGCACGCAGGCATGCGCAGGAGATGGACTGAAGTGGGAAGCCTGCGCTTGCCCAGATCCGGCTACGACAAGTCCGCAGGCCCTGTGCTCCGGCAGTCCGAGCACTGAGGAAACGGGCGCTACTTCTGGCTGCCCGAAAGATCACCCTACAGGCCACAAGGTCTGCCCGTCGCTTCTTGTTACGAGCGGCGCCTGCGTGCGACTGACAACCTTCTTTTGTTGCACAAATTAAACGGGCGTAACGAGAAGTCCAATTGTGCGCCAAGAGCCGCCAATACGCTCGCAGATGACTCCCATTTTTCCGCCAAGGTCTGCCTTGATCTGAGCGATCTGTGTGCCACCCGGGTTCTTCACGCTAATGGCGAAATTTGGATCCAGGTTTGTGAAATGAATTCTATCGCCGTCGACGGTCGCGCTGTCGACGATTTGGTAGGAGCGCGATGCGGTGATACCCCCTGACAGCACGATCACATGACGCGTAATAGCTGGGGAATAGGAGCCGTCGCCATCGCCGCCGATGGTTTGTGCAACTACGTGGCGGCCGGCAGCAGAGTCCATCATCAGCCCCTTCAGGCTGATGATGTCGTTCGAGCCGTCGCCCAGGGAGACATTTGCGCCGAGCACAACGTCATCATAGAAGTACGCGCCACCATTATGGATCTCGATCTCGTTGAACGTCGTGAAGGCGTTGACCGTAAAGGCATCAGCGCCCGAATCGCCCATCGTTACGGACCCACCGCTGAAGGTCACGGTGGAGCCGTGAAAGTTCACGTCATCCGCAAAGTCTGTGGGGTCGTTGAAGTACGTCGAGCCGTTGAAGATGGCGATTTCGTTGAACTGCGAGAAGGCCTCAACGGTCAGCGCATCGGAGCCCGAAACTCCAATATTGATGACGCCAGACAGGTCGATGTGCCCGATCGCGACGATCGACTCGGTGCCATCGCCACCCAAATAGACGTTGCTGTAGGCCGCGAAGTCGCCGCCCACATCAACCCTGTCCTCGAACAACACACCCAACCCAAAGGTAACGTAAGCGCCGGGGGCGCCGCCGATTATGAGCGGGTCTTGCAACGAGTAGGCACCACCGCCGCTGCCGTCGATGGCGTTGGCTAGGCTGGCGTCGATGTATTCGAACTCGAAGTCCTCGACAACGCTGTCGAAGCTCCACAAGCCGGGGTCGCGTTGGCGAGCAAACATTCAGGTCACCGTTCCGATCGTCGTGATGCCAAGTCGACCAACGCCCACCTTGAATGGGCCCGAGCCGTCCGTGATCGACCAGGTGCTCACTCCGCGCAGGAGGCGGTAGGCGGTGCGGTGCAGCCGCCGACGGGTCCGGTTGTCGCGGGTTGCGGTGGCGCCCATAACGAAGAGATTGTGTCGCTTGTTGGTCACGATGTTGGGGTGCCGCCCGGTCGCCAAGACGGTGCCGGCCACGTGAGCCTTTGCGAAGGTGACCGTGAGTGTTAGCAGGTCACCCACGAGCGTCGCTGCCTCAACGGTCACAGCTTCAACGCGGCCGTGGTCGCTAGGGTCGATCATGATCCGCGATCCCACAGCAGGCGCGGGGCCGTCACCAGCCACCAGTCTCGCCTGTACGGTCACGGCAACGCCCACGCGGGCGATGGCCGCCGTCAAGCGAAAGGCCATGCGGGGCGTCCCGGGGCGCACGTACACACCACGCGACTCCGGCGCGCCCGTGCTCATCACAGCGTCGGCGATCGCCACGGTCACGTATTCGACTGCGTCGGCGCCGAAGAGCTGGGCGAGGATGGCTTCGACGTTCGTCCGCCGAGCGCCACGTGCTACCCAGGCAGCAACCACGAGCTCGGCGCGGCGCTGGGGTATCGTGGCCGTCGCCTCGGGAATGAGTCCGTATTCGCGTTCGAGATCAGGCAGCAGTTCAAGCACACGTGTCGGCCGGAATTGGCTGGCGGCCCGCTCGAGCGCGTACTTGAGCCGGCCGAATGCCATTGCATTGGCATAGACGCGCGCCATGGCCAGACTGTCGAAGTCGTCGGTATAGTTTTCGCCGCTTCCAAGCAACTTGACCATCTCCGCGTAGATCTTCGCGCTGTGCGAAGGGCGCGAGGAGAAGCGCAGCTGACCGAATGGGTTGAATGCTGAAAAGCGCGGCATCGGGAGGGAGGGCGCTCAGTTCAGGTTGATAGACCAGGGTACGTCCGTGGCAACGCCATTGACGAACGTGCGCACCCGGATGCCGTTGGTGAGCTTTTGCACGTGCCCCGCCACCACTTGCGTGGAGCTGGAGTAAAGCGTGAGCCCATTGGGCGAGACGATAGCGGGAGGGAACGTATCGGCGGGCCACGAAACCGTCGTGTCGCCATTACCGTTGTCGGTGGGCGTTTCGAAGGTTGCCTGGATGATGTTGGAGCTGAGTCCGCCGGCATCCTTGACGAAGGGCGCGCCGCCGCTGAAGTCGATCTCCAGCTTGCAGGCGGCCGCCGTTCTGGAAAGCCCAGCAATGACCTTGACGATCTGATTGTGCCCAGCGGCGGTTGGGTGCTCGACGGGGTCGGGCGGAAAGTCGGCGTCGTCGAGCTTGTCGTCACCACCGAGGTCGTCGGTGGAAGGGCGACGCGGCAGCTCGGTGCCCTCGTCGCTGGTGCCACCGTCAAAGACGCAGAATTCGGGAGCGCTCATGTGGTCTCAGGGAAAACAGCAAGCCAACGCAGCAGCAGAATATTGCTCAGGACGCCAGGCACGCCGACCGTCGGCGTCAGGCCGTCGCCCTCGAGCACGTCGACGTCCTGCACCGTATCGGCGGTAACGGCTTCAATCAGCCCGCGTGTCGTGAGCTCGAATGGCCAAAGCTTGGGCGGGCGCGGCTGCCGGCGCTGCCGCACGCCGTCGTCGTAGAAGCTCGCGAACTGTTCACCGGGACCGAGCTTGTCGAAATAAGCAAGCACCCCGGAATCAGGCACGGCCTCTTGCGTGCCGTCGGCCTCCTTGCCGGGCGTGAAGAGGATCGAGTTGAGGGCGTCTGCCCACGGCATAGCGCGCTGACCGACCTCCGGCACGAACCCCGTGTCACTGGCGTTGTTGGTGGTGTCACAGGTAACCACCCAGGGGCCAGTGCCGGTGACGCTGAGGATGCGCTTTCGCTTGAACGCGAAGTTGACGCGGTCGTAGAAGCCGATGGTCTGGCCGGCGGCGGGTTGGCGCGCGCCACCGTAGACGCTGTTGGAAGTCGAAAGCGTGAAGACGGTTGCGCTCGCCGCGGCGCTGACCTGGACGGCGCCAGGACCGGACGGCGGCGACGCTGCATAGAAAGGCGGCCACTGCACCCGATCGGCCCAGCTGGTCGTGCCTTCCGTCCAGTCGATCGAGTAGGTGACGTCCGCGGGCTCGTTGACGATCAGCCCGTAGCTCGACCCATCGTCCGCCGGGAATTCGCCGACGACGTGCGCCTCAACGAGCGCCATCTGCAATGAGCTCGGCGCACGCGATCCACCCGGGTGGGCTGGGCGAACGGTGCAGATCACGCACGTGGTACCGGGACCGAACCAGCACGGGATGGTGAAGGCCTTCTGTACCGCTACGTTCGGCGTGGCCTCGGCGGTGAGCTGATATTCTGCATCGTTGCCACTGGCGGCGCGGTTTTGCTTCTCGTGCTGGATGCGCGCCTTGTAGTTGTCGTCGGTTTCCTTATCGGCGCCGCCGCTGAGGCCTCGCCCGCTGGAGTCAGCCAGCACGAGGGCGGTATCCGCGATGCCAGGGGGCGGCGACGTCCACTCGAGCTGTGAGCCCGCTGGCAGATTCGTTGCCGGGCCGGTGTCCTTGCCGACGATGCCGCACGGGTCGCCGTCGTTGTAGTGGTCGGTGGTGATGACCTTGAAGCGGAGCCCGCTCGACTTGTGCCGAAGCTCGTTCGTGTCAAGGAGCGTGCCGCCGCCCGGGGAAGCTTTGATAGCAATCGTACCGGCGCCGCCCTGGGCCGGGTTCCTGGGCCCCACCCCCTCACGCTCGCCCCACTGGTCGATTGCTTTGGACCGCGCGCGCTCGAGCACGGTGTTGTCGTTGCAGATGCCCGCCACCGCATAGAGCGGCATGACGATGTCGGAGGCAACCCGCGCGTCAACGTCGGCCTGCGAACCGTCGCCAGTGTCGCCACCTGGCACGCGCAGCCGGAAGGCGCGCTTGTGCCGCTCGATCTCGCGATCGCGCGTGGTCGTCGGGACATCGCCCGGTAGCTTCTCGGCGGTCATGGGATTGGGACGGTGCTGCGCTTGCCCGTTTGCAGATTGGTGTAGTCGACGCTGAGCATCACGCGCCCGCGGGTCGACGTGTCGCGGAGCACGTTGTGGACGGCGATCTCGCCGGCCGCGATCATGTCCTCGCTGGCTAGCTTCACCTGGTCGCGCAGAAAGTCGTCGATGGTGAGCGGGTCGATGTAGACCAAGCTCGTGATGCCTTGCCCGATGCCCGGCGCCGAGCGGATGGTGCCGCCGACGATGCGCAGCTTGTTGAAGAACTTGGCGTCGACCGGATGCGCCGCGGCGAAGTTGTCGCCGTCGGCAACGAAGTCGAGGGTCTCGCCGTTAAACAGGAGCGCGGGCGGGCGTGCCGCAACGCGCGCCTCGGTGCTGCCAGGCAGGTCGAGACCCAGCGGGCCTGCACCAAGCGGATCGGTTCCAAAGCCCATGGTGTATCGCCAACGTTCGAGCTAAATTGAGTGCTCCCGGCGTCGTGTCACCGACCCGGGAGCTGAATCACAGGAAGGATTAGTTCCAATGATCACGAACAAAATCGCGCTTCGCGCCCGCCGACGCAAGTCGTTTCGAAAGCGACGGCTAGAGGGAAAGCCTCTCCACGTCTCCGCTTTGTCGACCCGGCCCTACGACGAGAAGACGCGCGCTAGGCGAAAGCTTCAGGATGCCGTCCGACTAGGCTGGATTCAGCGCCCGCTCTGCGAAGGATGCGGCACAAACGAAAACGTACAGGGGCACCACGCGGACTACTCAAAGCCGCTTGTCGTCGATTGGCTCTGTGGCATTTGCCACGCCGCAGAGCATCGCGGCGAACTCGTTCGAACTGGCCCTAAGGCACCAGCGATCCTTACCGAAAAGCCTTGCTCACGGTGCGGCGCGAGCACACCGAGATCCCAGTTACGAGGTCAGAAAACAATGTGTAACCAGTGCGCGAAGGAGACCCGGCCGTCACCAACTAAGCGCTGCGCCAACTGTCGCGTCGATCTGCCGCTGGTTCAGTTCCGCGGGGGACGATCGTTTTGTGATCCTTGCGCGGCGCGCGTTCGCCCATGCAGCATTTGCGGCGAAACTAAAGAGCTTGTTGAATTCTCCGGCAGAGACAGCAGGTGCAAGTCGTGCAACGCAAGGCGCGTTGCATTAGGTAGCGTCAAGCCCGCAGGGTAGGGCTGGCGGTAGAGGCAGCTCGGGAACTCCGAGTTCGGGCGGGAAGGCCGGCGTGGCGAGGCTGTAGCCAAAGGGCGGCATCTTGGCGCCAGGGAAGGGCGGGACGGGAACGGAGGGGATCGGCGGGACGGGAACGCCGAGCGGCGGAGGAAAGGTGGGCGTGGCCAGCGTGTAGCTCGGCGCCGGCGGCATCTTTGCGCCGGGCATCGGGGGCACCGGAACCGAAGGCGTTGGCGGGATGGGCGGGCCGATCTCAGGAGGAAACGCCGGCAGCGCGAAGTCGTAGCCGGCCGGCGGCAGCTTGCAGCGCGTGGGCATGGTTCACGACCAGGGAATCGGTGAGCCACCGGGCGGCGTTGCCGTGCCTTTTCGGAACCAGGTGTCGATCAGGCTGGCCACGTTGGCGGCGGCCGCGCCGTGGGTCGGCGAGAGCGTTCCGGCGAGCGAAGCGAATCCGACCGGCGTTGGAGGCGGGGCAGGAACGAAACCCGTCATGCCGGCGCCGACCGAAACGGCAAAGGTGGCGAAGGCGGACTCCATGCCCGGTACCGCGCCGCCAGGCGCCGCGAACACACCGGCCAGCGACGAGCCCAGCGCGGCGGCTGCTGCCTGAACGGAAACGGACGGGGGCGCCACAGGAGCGGCGTATTCCGCCATCGCCTCCGCCCATTGTTGGGCGCAATCCGCAAAGCTCTCGCCGGGGCTGGCGAAGTTGGAGGCCAACGAGCTGGCGAGCTGCGTCGGGTTGACGGGCATCAGACGAGCGAAGGGAGCGGGGGCCCTGACGGCCCGAGCGGTGTCAGGTGCGTGTGGTTGAAGAGCGAGACGCCGGCGGCGTTGGTGATGTCGCCCACCACCTTCCAATTGCCGCTGAGCGTGCCCTTCTCGGGGGCGAATTCAGCGAACACCGAACCGGTCTTGTTCTTGATCCGGAGCGACTCGCGAAACATCTCAATCGCCATGCCGTCGGCGTGCGTGAGCGACAGTACCGGCTCGCCGTTGGCGTCGCGCCCCACGTTGATGATGTGCGACGAGTTGTCGATCTCGACGTAGATCTGATGCGAGCCGTCCTTTGAGTTGATGACGTGGAAGCTCGGGACAGGGCAGCCAGGAGCGACAAGCGCCGTGCCACCTTCCTCGGGCAACGGCGGCAGGTTGGCGATGTCGCGATGATCGCCCAGGTAGATGATGCGGTATTCGGTCCCGTCGTAGACGACGAAGACCTTGCAGCCGCCGCCATCGAGCGGCTTCCCATCGGGCCCGACCGCTGCCGCGGGCGCACGCGAGATCAAACCAAGCGGCGACAGCACCTCGCTCGAGCCCACCTGCGGGCTTGCGCCGAGCCCATCGTGCTGGACGCGCAGAGCTCCCGCGCTGTCGTAGCTGCTGAAGACGGCCTGACCGAGCTCAATCCGAACGCCTGCCCAGCCCATCAGTTACCCTTGCGCTTTTTGGAGCCCGGCGGGGCGTTGTCTTCAGTGCGAAGCGTCGGCAGGTTTCCCCAGTTGGGGTTCTTCTGCCACAGATCCTTGTGAAATACGGTTTCGGGAATCGTGGTGATGATGCCCTTTTTCTTCACGGGCCCCGGTGGCGGATTGAGTAAGTCCTCCTCGCCAAACACCAGATCTTGGGGACGCATGATGCTGATACGCGCACTGCTCTGCGGCTGGCGGCCGTACTTCACGTCGGCGATGTACATCGGGCCGTCGATCCCGCGATCCTCATCAATGACGTGAACGATGGTGTCGGGCTGAACGACTAGGCGACCGCCGCCGTTGAATGCCGGCAAGGTGTGACCCGGAATCGTGTAGCCAATCGAAAGAGCTGCGCGGCGGCTTTCCGCCATCTTGCGAAGCGCCAAGAACGTCGCTTGTGCAGGCGTCTTTATCTTATCGTCGCGGTAGGTCTTGATCTTGCGGACCTTGCCACCGTCGGCGCGGTCTGCGGGGTTCGGGTTGAGCAGCGCGACCATCTCATCGTCGATGAGCCGCTTGAAAGCCTGCCCGCGCCCGTCCTTGCCCGAGCCCTTGCGGCCCATGACGTGGAATTCGGAGTAGCGCGGGTTCGCCGAGCGCCGGAAGTCAGGCTGCCCGGTGAAGTTGACGTCACCGCGTTCGCCCTTGCCCGTTCGGCGGCACACGAGCCGATAGCTCGGGGGCTGCTGGCCGTTGGGTTGACCGAGCACGAAGCCGCCGAACACATCGGCCCACAGGAAGAGCCCGCCCCGCTGGTACTGCGTCTTCAGAAAGTCCCACCAAGTCGTACCCGTCTCGATCACGAGAGACTTGTGAACCGTTTTCGTGCGCTTCGTGACCGTCTCGGCGAGCGTGGCGTCCGTCGACTCCTCGCTTGGGTGAACGATCTCCTCGACCTTCGACGTGCCCGTGATGGCCTTGCGATTGGCCAGGTTGGAGCTGACGAGCGAAACGTCGCCGAGCCCAACGGCCTTCATGGCCATCTCCGTGATGTCCGCGAACGACACCTCGGTCAGCGTCTCATCGCTCGGGACCTCGCCGCGCACCAGCCGATTGAGCAGGTCGAAGCCTTGGATCTTGAGCTCGGTGCCATCGCCCCCAACGCTCGAGAGTTCTTCAATCTCCCCCTGCATCACCCGCACGTCGTTGACGAACAGCTCGAACGGGGTGAATTCGCAGTAGCCGTCGATCAGGTCACGCAGAAGGCCCGCATGCCCAACCGTCATATCGAAGGCCGACGGCACCTCGAAGACGCCCGCCGCCACGTTGTAATTGCTGACGATCGGGCACTCTTTGCCGTCTACCAGGAGCCGGAACGTGTCCTTGTTGACCCAACTTTCGGCCATCGGTCACGCCGCCAGCAAGCCGGCGTCCTTGAAGTAGACGACCTCGGTGCCGGCCGGTACAGCGAAGGCATCCTCGAGCTGGTTCCACATCAGAATGTCGCTCGCGCGCTCAGAGCTGCCTTCGTACACGGCCGAAGCGATCTCAGACGCGCTCATCTGTCGCGGCGTCGTGTACTTCTTGGGGCCACGAGGGCTCTCAGCAAGGCTGGTCGCCATCTTCACGGTCGAGTCCCAAAGCTCGAAGAACGCGTCGAGCGCGACGTAGTTAGCCGGGTGCTTGAAGGACTCGATCGCCGTGTCGGCCTCGCTCAGAAGGGCCTGCATCATGCCGAGCGTTTGACCCAACCTGCCCCCGTACAGGTCGGCTTGGTCCTTGATGGCCAGGACGTCGTTTGCTGCGGATTGGATTCTGTCGAAGAAGTCCTTGTCGTTGGCAGGCACACCGATCAGGTCAGCGAGCGTGAACCGTAGGCGCTCGCTCGCCGTTTGCATCGACTGCTGCTGAACCTGCACGGCTGCCAGCTTCAGAAAGCGCAGCGTCTGGTCCTCTTTGAACGAAAGCTTGATGGTCTCGCCCGAGCGAACCTTGGCCATGTCGAGCTCCTGGCTCCACTCGGGCTGAAACCCGGGGATGGTGCCGAGGGTGGGGATGACAAGCGGGCCAGTCACGCCAGCTTCGAACTTCTCACGGAGCAAGTTGACCGCGTTCGGCCAGAGCTTGCTGTAGCCCTTCACGTTGGTGTCAAAGCACGCCTGGATCTCGATGTTGTACAGCGCGCGCTCGAGCTTCTCGATGATGGCGCCTGGCACACGCAAGTACTCGTGCTCGTGGTGGCGGTACCGCCCTTTGATCGAGACCGACTTGATCGGAAACGACACGCTGTCGAACGAGCAGCGCTGCAGAGTATCGAAAACGGCGGCGGCCATGGCTATTGGGGGACGCGGTCAGGCGGCGTGCCGTCGCCTTTGGTGCCCTGGGCTTCGCCGAGCTCGACCAGGCGCGCGAGGCTCGCGCGTGATGCGGCCAGCTCTTTGATCTGTTGCTGCGTGGCGCGCTCGATCGCTGCGTCGCGCGCCTTCAGTGCGTCGTACTTGATGAAGTCGCCGCCGATGTTTTTCTCGAGCACCTGGCCCCAGAAGCCAGGCTTTTGAGCCTGCGTTAGGCTCATCTCCTGCTCTTTGGCAGCGATCTGCTCCTTTTGCTTCCCGATAGCGCCCTTGATGTCGCCCTTATCGTAGAGAGCCCTCGCCTCGCCGCCGAGGTTCGTCGCCACATTGCCCTTCTCGACGGCGTCCCGCTGCTCTTGCTGCGCGTTCGCAAACCAGTTGTCGATGATCGCTTTCCCGACCGTGAGCGTCGTCACGCCGAGCGACACCAGGGTGAGCGCGCCGCCGACCTTGCCAGCAAGAGCACCGACGCCAGCGGCACGCGATCCGGCACCGTCGGCCCCGGTTGGCCCAAGGATCAGACGTTCGATACCGGTGCGGAATGCCGACTCAATGCCGGCGCGCGCAATCGACGCGGTGATGGCTGTTGCGATCGCTGACTTGGGGTTCTCAACGGCCCACGTCGTGACCTTGCCGATGACTTCTGCAAACTCGAGAATCGCCGGCCCCGCCTTCTCCATGGCGGGCACCAGGTTCTTCATCGTCGACTCCGTGATGGCGTCGAGGCTGTTCTGGAAGCGCGCGGCCTTGGCGGCGGTCGTCTCGGCGGCGCGCTTGGCGGACTCGTTGACCTCTTCTTGGGAGATCTGCGCCTTCATCATTCGGCCGATCTGTTCGTCGACCTTGGCGATGCCAGCCTTGCCGCCGCCTGCGCCCGTGAACGTCTTCTGTAAGCCGCCCACGGTGCGGGCGCCAACGACGTCCATGAACAGCTTGTTCATCTTCTCGAGGTCGCCACCCGTTGCGAGCAGCGACTCTTTGATGAGCTGAATTGGATCCTTCAGCGAGGTGTGGCTGTCGTCAGAAAAGACGTCGATTCCTTCTTTCCTGAAGGCGCTGATGCGCGCCCCCTTTTTCATCGTGTTGGCGAAACCGCCCATCGAGCGAGCTGCTTCCGCTGCGCTGGGCGCCCCACCCTCAGAGCGCGCGATCTGCGCCAGCGCGCCAAACTGCTCGATGTTTTTGGCGCGGTCGCCGCTGAAGTTTCCAGCCGCGGCCGCGATGCGGGCCATCTGCGTGGCCATGTCGCTGATCTCGACGGCGCCGAGCTTGCCTTGGCCGGCGATGGTGCGCATCACCTCGTCGATGATGCGGGCCTTGTCAGGCACATCGCCCAGGCCGTTGGAGACGTTGGCCGTTGCGGCCGCCATGTCGGCGAGGTTGGTGCCCGTCGCCTTCGACAGCGCTGCCATCTGAAACAGCGCCTGGCGGCCCGTGTCGAGGTCGCCGGCAATCTTCTGGTACTGGGCGAGGCCTCCGAGCACTTCGCTCGCGTCGATGCCGAATTGGCCACCGACCGCGCGCGCCTGCGCGGTAAGCGTGGCCGGGTCGACGCGTTGCCCATTGGGACCGGCCGCGCCTGCCTGATAGCCCGAGTTGCTGAGGTCGGTCGCCTGCTGCTGCAGCCCGACGTTGCGCCCGACCATGCCTTGCACCGAGAAGTCGACGCCGGCGCCGCGCGCCACGTCGCCCAGGCCGCGCATCACCATCGGCCCGATCGGGGCCTCGGGCATTAGAAAGCGGCTGGCGCGGTGACTGACGCGACGCGCGAAGCTCTCGCCCTCACGGACCGAGCGGCGCGTAACCATGCGCTCTTGGGCTTCTCGCTTCTTCTTCTCCTGCTCGATGGCACGGGCGGCCGCCTTGGCGGTCTTTTCGATCTCCCGGCGCTCGGCGGCGTGCGCTCGAGCGGCGGCGCGCTCCTGGACCTTGGCGGCACGCTCGACGGCTACCTCTTGGGACCGGTAGTTCTGGTAGAGCCCCCGGGCGCGCTGGCGGTCGAGGCCTTCAGCGGCTCGCGTGAGCGCTTCCTGGGCCTTTCCAGCACATTGGGATCCTAAGCTTAGAATTCCACGTGGACAAGTTGTCGCG
>JADMIO011761919.1_pt1 | contig 16367 bp, 20 predicted proteins | sample 8958161 | NCBI WGS metagenome assembly JADMIO01 (sample SAMN16585339, study PRJNA669376) | soil metagenome | isolation source: Crop rotation soil | place: USA: Cullars Rotation, Alabama | collected 2011
GCCGCGACTTCAAGTCACGTGAATTCCAAGCTTCGGATCCCACTGTGCTGGAAAGATCTGTGCGCCAATCTTGAGCAGCTTCAATCGAATCGTCGTGCATTGTGCAGTTTCCAATTCGGTGTCCTTCAATGCCAGCCGCCGCAGAGCATGCATCAGCATGTAGGCGATGGAAGAGCAATAGAGCCGGAACTGATTGCCGCGGATCGATTCGGTGCTGGTTCGATCTGCAAACAGTCCCATCTGTTGTTCCTTGATCCGGTTTTCCATGTCACCGCGGGCGCAGTAGAGTGTTTCGTATAGAACAGGAGCCGGAAATTGATATTGTGGCAACGACGTGACCACAAACCGGGGGTTGCTGCCCTTCTCTAAATGCTCCGCTTTGGCGACCACGCGGCGGCTGCGGCTCCAGGTCTCTTCCAGCGTCCGGTATCGAAAATTCTTAAATACCCGCACGGCTTCTCCGCTCTTGACGAACTCGTCTTCGGCAGCTTTCATCTCGTCTTTGATTTCTTTCAGCAGCCGCGGATTTTTCGCTAGGCCCAATACGTAGTCGATTCCCTGGCGCTCGCACCAGTGCATGATCGCGTCTCGGCAGAATCCGGAATCGCCACGCACCAGAATATGGACCTTGGGCCATCTCTTGCGGATCTGTGAAACCACGCGCTGAAGATCTTTCAGTGCGCCTTTGGCCGGATCCACGTCCGAGGTTCTCAGCTGCGCGCTGAGCAGAAACTCATCACAGAAGATATATAACGGAAGATAACAGTAACAATCGTAGTAGCCGTGAAAGTACCGGCCTTCCTGATGGCCATGAATCGGATCGTCAGTGGCATCCAAATCCAAAACAATCTGCTTCTTCGGTTTCGCATGCGCATCGAGAAACTGATCGACCATCATGCGGTCTATGGATTCCGGATTCATCGCGATCTTCTTATAACGTTCTGAGGCACTGGCATCGGCTTTCGTCAGTTCCAGGCGATTCAGTGTGCTCTTGCCGGCCAATGCTTTGCCGTGGTCCCGGCTTTCGTGCCGGTGCTCTCCCTTGGGATCGGACTTACCGACCATGACGGCCAACGCAGGGTCGGCACGCAGCTGGTCGTGGTCATTCAGATCTTCATAGCCTAAACACAGCGCATAAATCCGTTGTGCCACCAGATCCTGTACCGGGTGTTCAATCCACTTCTTTTTCCGGTAATCGGTGAAACAGCCGGCAAATTGTTTGAGAATCCCCGTACGTTGCTCTACTTCCCGTAACAGTAGTCCGCCAGCATCGGAACTGATATCACCACCGTCGAAATGAGCAATCACTTCACGATTACTTAAAGCATGAAAGTCGAACCGTTTCGTTCTACACTCTGTTGTCATAAAGGCCGCCTCCGTATTGACATTCGGAACTGTTCGCACAGCCTGAATGCCACACTGGGCGGCCTTTTGCGGTCCCTCCTCCTAATATTTTTCAATTTTCACCCGACGCGGTGTGAGATATCCGGGCTAACAATTAATGAAAGGAGAACAGATCATGGTGCACGGAAACGGTGCGAATGGCGCCGCTACTCATGACGTGCCGCGACCTGCGGCAACTGCAGCGATTGCTGCGGGTAACAGCCATCCCCCTGACGAGATGTCGCCGGAACGGTTGCAGAAGATCCGAGAGATGCTCACTGAACCCTTTGATCCTGGCGAGATCAAGTGGCGCGTGACGGCGACTTCAACGAACCAGGGCAAACAGGGCTCGCAAAAGCGGGGCCAGTTGGTTGCGTATGCCGACCAGCGTGCTTACACCGATCGCCTGAACAACGTGTTCGGTGAATGGGGCTGGACTCGCGGCTATGACGTCCAAGTGGCGCAGAACTTCGAGCGTCGTGCGCCTGGCGACAAGACGCGAACGGCAGTTGCGGCGAAGGTCGTGGTCGTTTGCAAGGTCACGGTTTGCGGCCTTGGAGCCCACACCGGCGTTGGCGAGGAGTGGGCCGATGACCAAAATGCGGCGACGCGCGCGGAAGCGCAAGCATTCAAGCGCGCTTGTGCGTGCTTCGGTCTCGGCAGATATCTCTATGACCTCGACACGGTTTGGGTGGATCTGGACCAGTACAACCGTCCGGTTCACACGCCAAACCTCCCCGATTGGGCGCTGCCAAGCAGAGCATCGCGAACGAAGGTAGGACAACCGGGGCAAGGTCTGACAAAAGAAGAGATGCTGGCAAGGACGCGGGACCTTCGACAGAAGATAGGACTCGGTCTTTCGCTGTTCTTGCTGAAGAAGCACGCGGGCGGTGCCGAGCCGGAAACCCTTGAGTCGGCGACGCTGGTCGCTCTGCTGCAAAAGCTTACTGATGTCGGCAAGGGCATTGACCGCCTACGGCGGGCAGCCGCCACCATAGGGGACGCACAGTACGCGACGATTTGCAGGGAACTGAATCTGGCGAGTGAATCGATCAATGACATTCCGGATCGTGACGCTCTACAGCGGTTGCTGGCTCGTGTTGAAGGGGAACACGCAGGAAAGAGCGGGGGAATCGCGATCGCCCGGGGACGTCTGCTTCAGGCGGCCCGAAAGTTGGCGGAGAAGACCGGCAAACGGCTGGCGGACATCATCGGAGAAGCCTCGGACGGAAAGCTTTCGCTGGACGGGCTGAGGGATCTCACAGATGCCGACGTCCCGTTCGTTTCGGCAGCAACATCCCGAATGACCTAAGGAGGTATTTTGTGAAGCAGGTAATTCTGTTCACTGATGGATCCTGTCTTGGGAACCCGGGACCAGGCGGCTGGGCGTGCCTGCTCCGATGTGGCTCGGCAGAGGGAGAGTTCTCTGGTACTGAGCCGCACACGACCAACAACCGAATGGAACTGCAGGCGGTAATCGCTGGCCTGTCGGCTTTGAAGGAGCCGTGTGCCGTCAGGGTTGTCACCGATTCGCAATATGTCCAGCGGGCGATGACTCAACATCTGTCCCAGTGGGTTGCCCGAGGATGGCGCAATTCCCGCGGTATTCCCATATCCAATCAGGACCTGTGGCATGCGCTCCTTCGGGAAAGCAGCCGGCACCACGTCACGTGGAGCTGGGTTCGCGGACACGGCGCCAGCGCCGAGCAAAACCGGTGCGACAAACTGGCTCAGGCTGCCGCAAGGAGTCTGAGCGTCGTTTCCTGAATCCGTTTCGTTTCCTTCAGCCCTCGTCAACTCACAACCAACTCACCAAACAAGGAGATAAACATGAGCGCAAATCGAGTGCGCGCGAGCCATGTGCTCAGCGCCAAAGATCTCGAAATGCCGACCGAACATAATGTCGGGGATATCGTCACCTGCTTTCTTACCGCTGCGGAAGGCGTGGTCGCTCACTGGGTCGAATATGCCAAAGGCGTGCTGTTGTTCGTCGTCGCGCCGGGGGAAGAGAGGTCCGGAGCGTTCTACCTCTACGACCGTATGCAGGGCAGCTTCTGGTTGCTGGAACTTGCGGACGGCGTCTTCGGTGGCTACTCCCACAGAGAGATGGCCAGAAAGATACGAGACTTTCGACTGCTCGATTTTGCCGAAAATCCAGCGCGGCTGACTCCGGTCCGCTAAGGGAGCGGATATGGCAGTATCAGCACCCTTCGTAATTCTGGATCACATCGACACAAGACGCCGAGTTGGGCGGAACTGGGTTGCTCAATGTCCTTCGTGCGCTGCGGCAGGCCGAGACCGAAGTAGGGACAACCTCGCTATTTCGGTCGCGGAGCCGTGGAAGTACATCTGCTGGGCCGGCTGCACGAAGCAACAGATCCGAGCGGAACTCGGCATGCCGATTCCTGTTCGCCCTGCCTGACAATCCGGCGGCATCCGCCGCCGGTGTTCCCAAGAGTGAATCCCACCAGTCCATGAAAGGAGGAATCTATGTCCACTTCTATATGTGATTTTTGCTCAGCCCCGAACGTCGTTTGGCGATATCCGGCACAAAACTTCATCGCGTACGCAACGCCAGGCATCGTTGGGCAAAGCGTAGGCGATTGGGCGGCTTGCGTGCTCTGTCATGCGTTAATCGAACGTGGCGATCAGAATGCGCTGTTGGAGAGATCGTTGAACCTGCTTCTGGAGAAGCACCCCGACATGCGGGCGGATGAGGCGGAGATTCGCGGGCATCTGTCCATGATCCATCGAATGTTCTTCGATCACCAGGTCGGCGCACCCGTGCCTGTCGTATAGGAGGCGAAATTATGCCGACAGGTTTATCCGACTCCAAGATTCGTGCCCTCTATGGCAGAGATGCGGTCATCTCCAGGAAGGGCCGGTTTTCGCTGGTCCATCTCGATAGTCCGTCCCCGGCTGTCGTCCGCCGGCGCTCTCGCGAGTTCGACCCTGCGAAGGTCTTCTGTCCGGATTGCCCTTTGTGCAGCCTGCTCAACGAGTCTGGCGTCGTCCTGTTCGACGATTCAGTTCTCGACGGGGCGGAGTCGTAATGAGAGGAGGAACCCATGTTCGCAAGAATGGTTATCGGAGAGTGCCTGTCCGAGGCGCAACTTCGAGAGTTTTTGAAGATCTACCAGAACGATGTGACGCCCCAACTCGGCAACGAGGCTGGATACGCGGCGTCGCAGTTGCTCGTCGAGGAAGGCGGCTGCATGGTCATCGCACTGACGACGTGGACAACGCGAGAGGATTGCCTGCGCTATCACTCGTCGCGAAATTACCGTCAGTTCGTCGCCGGAACCCAACACCTTTTAGCCGGGAGCTTTGTTGTGAAGATCTTCAAAGCGGAATCGCAGTAGAGGAAGGTATCTCCCGGGGGCTGTCGTATGGAATGTTGCGCTTGTTTCGATTATTTCGTTTGTGCTATGGTCGGGACTGGAGGTTCACAATGCCATCATCTATTAATGAGCCGGTCGCACTCCCGGACTCCGAAGACTCGCAGATGGCGGAACTTCGTCGATTAGTTCAGCAGGGTTCCGCCAGGCTGGTCGGCTTGGATGGTCATCAGATCGAATTGCCAGCCACGGTACACGAACTTCTTCATACCATCCTGAAGAATCTACAGGCCGGAAAGGCAATCTCGATCGTTCCGGAACAGCAACAGCTGACCACGCAGCGAGCAGGTAATCTCCTGGGAGTCTCCCGCCCTTTCCTCGTTGGATTGCTCGAAAACGGCGAGATCCCTTTCCACATGGTGGGATCGCACCGGCGGATTTACCTGAAGGATCTGCTCGCATATAAGTATCGACGCGATAATGCGAGACATGACGCCATTGATCGCATGGCGAAGACCCAGTTGAAGGACGGCACCTACGACAAGGTAATCTTGCCCGAGGATGCGGAAGACGAGTGACCGCCGCCGTTCTGGTTGTTCTCGATGCGTGTGTCTTGGTGCAGGCCCCGCTACGCGACACATTGCTACGCTTGGCTGAGGAGCCCAGCCTTTACCTGCCCCGCTGGTCCGATGACATCATCGCCGAAATGGTGCGTACCCTGGAAAATCGGTTTGGGATTGCTCCAAAGAAGACTGCCTACCTTGTCGATGAATTCAGAAAGCACTTCGACGACGCCTGGGTGACCGGTTACGCACCGATCATCGACTCCATGGCCAATCACGCGAAAGACCGCCACGTCCTCGCAGCGGCCGTCCGCTGTGGTGCCGAAACGATCGTGACGTACAACAAGCGTCATTTTCCTCCCGAGGCGCTGGAACCGTGGGGAATCGAAGTTCTCGGCCCAAGCACATTTCTGCGCTACCAATACGATCTCAATCCGGCCGCGGTGGTCGATAAACTGCATGCTCAAGCAAGAAACCTCGGCAGAAGCCTGCCCCAGCTACTCAAGGTTCTGCGCGTCGCGGTTCCGGCTTTCGTTGATGCGGTTGTTCAGGATCTCGGAATACGAATCGAAGATTGAGTAGGACACAACCCCCCGCCAGTCACGAGATACACTGTGCCTTTACCCATGAGCAACGAACTTCATGCCGATATCTACGGCTGGTGGCGGATCACAGAGACATCGCAGTGGGTCAACGACGGTCTCGATGATCTCGGTCCGGCTTTGATCTCAATCACGGGGCGGGGCGACCGGCTTCGCATGCATTGCTTGCTTGCCACGGTCAATGTGAGGGCAACCAAGACCGGGGCATCATTCACTTGGGAAGGCGCCTGGGAGTACGATCCGATGAGCGGCAGTGGGAGCGTCAGGCTCGGTAAAGACGGCAGGCTTCGTGGCCGCATCAAGATCAAGGACGGTGACGAGAGCACTTTCAGCGCTGAGAGGACGAGCGAGCCCCCGGAGCCTATCCTCGATCCTCCATCCTATCGGGACAAGTGGAGGCCGAAACGGCGCTGGTGACGCACCCCTTCGCCTACACCGCCTGAAGTCTCTTCTCCATAGCCGTCAAGGTTAACCGATCTGGGGCCCATCTGGTGCCCAGACGACCCCTCCCTCAATCATCCCTCAGGTAAGGAGAGCCAACCCCATGAGGACACAGGCGAAACTCAAGCTCGGATATTACCCGTTGGCCCCGGCCGAGGCGCGGCGGATTCGCAACTATCTGCAGTTTTCCGACGAAGCAGCGAGCATTCTCGATCCGTGCGCCGGGACCGGAGCCGCGCTCAGCATCCTGAGTGAGGGAGCCGCGGTGAAGCGTTACGGAATCGAACTCGACGCCTATCGCGCTGAGGAGGCGCGCAAACTCCTCGATGATGTGGTCCAGGGAAGCGCATTTGAAACCCATGCGCCGGTAGAGTCGTTCTCGCTCTTGTATCTCAACCCGCCTTACGATTTTGAAATCGGCGAAGGAAAGAACCAGCGAATGGAACGGCTCTTCCTGGAGCATCTCGGGCGGTGGCTGCGACCGGGCGGCGTCCTCGTTATGGTGGCGCCGTACGATCGCGTCTACGATTGCCGCGCGATCTTGACTCCGCAGTTCAAGGACAAGGCGATCTATCGGCTCACCGAGCCCGAGGCTATCGCTTACAAGCAAGTCGTTGTCTTCGGCACCCGGCGAACGCGGCAGGAACGCGAGCGGATGAACGACTATGACGTCAGTCAGGGGAATCGAATGCTCATCGATCGGACGCGGAGTTACGACGAGATTCCAGTCCTTCCTGATCTTGCAGAGCGGTGCTATGTCATTCCTCCGAGTGTGCCCGCAAAGCTGGAGTATCGCGGACTTCCCCTCGACCAACTTGAAGACCTGCTGGCGAAGTCGCCGGCCTGGCGACAGGCGCGGCGGGTTACGCATGCGCCTAAACCCGAATTCGCCGGACGCCCGTTGACGAGTTTGCATCAGGGGCACGTGGCCCTCTTGTGCACGTCGGGGATGATGAACGGTTGCTTTGGCGAAGGGAAGGATCGGCATGTCGCTTATTGGGAAAGCGTGAAGGTTATCGACCGGCGGGAAGAGGAGGAGGACGGGACGACCATCATCCACGAACGGGAAAGGTTTTCGCAGCGTCTCACCCTGCTCTACGCGAACGGGAGGATCGCCTTGTTATCGGAAAAACCCTCCGAGGCAGTCTTGAGAAAGGAGGACGGACATGCAGAACGCGCACCTTCGGATGGGCAAGCTGACGTTTGTGCGTCAGAACCGGGACACGATCACCAACGTCACGGTGGGGCTGAACGGTCTTGTGGCTGAGCGGCCCGATTCCGAGACTGCAGGGACATTGCACCTGATCTCTGTCTTCGGCGGCGACCAGGACATCGGCGCCGTGCTGGCGGCAGCGCATGAAGCCCTTCATTTCAGAGTGGCGGCAGGTTCCATAGAGTTTTCCGGGACACTGGGCGAAAAGCCGGTCATCTACAAAACATCGGTTGAGATTCCTGGGCGAAAGCGCCCGGTGCGTCACGCCGTCCTTCTTTCGAAGACCCTCTTTGAGACCACGCTCGGTGCAGACGGCGGCGCGCGGCGAACGGTCTTGTACGACGATACCCCGGCGTTCGTTCTCCACCGCCTCGCCGTCCGGTTCGGATTGCCCGTCTTGCCAGAATGGGCCGAGTGGTTCACTTCCGAGTTACAGCGGCGCGAGATGGTCGAGGAACTGGTCGGCTTGAACTGCAATCCGATCGTTGTGAAAGGCACAAAACTCCAGCTCCTCCGCACGCTCAGTCACGGCCTGCGTCGGAAGGCGATCGCAATTCCATCGGCAGTTACGACTGTTCTCCAAACGTCCTGAGTTCCTCCCACTAATCCTCACGACACCTGCCTCTCGGTCTCTATTTTCAGAAGGAGTGAAGTCATGGTTGCACTCGCGTCCATTGGGGACTACCTCCGTATATACGGTTCGGCGTTGGGCGAGCGCGTACTGGATCGTTTTCCCGCCCTGCACAGTCCGGACGAACCCGCATGGCCGGCAGTGACGCAATTGAAACGGCGTCCGTTTCCCGCACAGGCGATGGCGATCATGGGCATCGTCAAGTGTTGGCAGGAGGCTCGATGTGCGGCGGCTGTGGCGGAGTGCGGCACCGGCAAGACACTGATCTCTCTTGGGAGCGTTTTCACGCACGCCAGCGGACGTCCCTTCACCTGTCTCGCGATGGCGCCGCCTCAACTCGTTGAAAAGTGGTGCAGAGAGGCGATCTCAACGCTTCCAGGAGTCCGAGTCTTCGTCATCGACGGGTGCCGGAACGGCGTGGCATCGAATGGCTTCACAGGCGTGAATGAAGTCCGGCTGCGAAACGGCCGGATCGTTCGTGAAGGATTGCGTACCACACTGAGCGACATGCGTCTGGCGAAGGGGCATCGATCCGCGAGGACGCGCTGGCAGGCGGACGTAGCGACGCCTTCGGTGTTCGTTGTGTCCCGAGAGCGCGCCAAACTCGGTTACTTCTGGCGGCATGCGTATGCGAGTCCGCGAAGCGGCCGCTTCAGTGGAAGCGTGGTCAACCCCGACACGGGTCGGCCAGTGATTCTCGGTGAGGATCAACTACGCCGTGTGGACTTCCGGAAGGTAAAGCTCGCAGAGACCATCTGGCCGGAATCGCCCAAGTCCAGGAATGCGTTCTTTAGTCCCTTGTGGCAGGCCGACAACCAGAAAATCCACCGGATGGCGCCGATCGAATTCATCGGCCGGTACATGGGTGGGTTTTTCGATTACGGCATCGCGGACGAAGTTCACGAGCTAAAAAGCGGAGAAACCGCACAGGGCAGCGCCCTGGGGACCCTTGCTACTGCGTGCCAGCGCACCGTTGTGTTGACGGGGACATTACTCGGTGGCTATGCCGACGAACTCTTCCACATTCTTTACCGTTTGGACAGCAGCAGGATGCGGGACGACGGATTTGAATACGGCGAAGCCGGCGTGCGTCAATTTGCGGAAGCGTATGGAGTTCTGGAGAAGATAACGACGATCGAGCCTTCCGAGAACGCGTGCTCCGACGCAAAGTCGACGACGACAGTTAAGCGCCGCCCAGGGGCATCGCCGCTCCTGTTCGGCAAATACCTCATGAACATGGCGGCGTTCGTCTCGTTGGAGGACATTTCTGATGCTTTGCCGCCCTACAGCGAAGAGCTCGTGGCGGTTGAGATGGATCCAGTCCTGGCAAGTGCCTACGAGAAGCTCGAGTCAGATGTCACCGCCGCTCTTCGAGAGCATCACGGCAACTCATCGGTCATCAGTACGGCACTGAATGCCTTGCTGTTGTATCCGGACCGGCCTTACGGGCTCGGCACACTCTATGGGTACAAGACGGATCAAGAGACGGGTCTGCGGGAGAAGTTTGTCATCTCGGAACCCGTAGATCTGGACACGAACCACGTTTACGCGAAAGAACGGCGGTTGGTGGAAGAGATCCAGATGGAACTCGCTGCCGGACGGAACGTCCAGGTGTTTGCCGTGTACACGCAGAAGCGCGACGTCACGCGGCGACTGCAGGAGTTGCTGCGCAACGAGGGAATTCGAGTCGAAGTGCTGACGTCGGAGACGCCGCCCGAGCAACGCGAAGCCTGGTACGAACGCCAGTTGCGGAATGGGATGCAGGTCTGCATTTGTCACCCGAAGCTGGTTCAGACCGGTCTCGACCTGCTTACTTTTCCAACCATCTTCTTCGTACAGACCGGCTATTCGATCTACACCCTGCGGCAGGCAAGCCGACGGAGTTGGCGGATCGGCCAGAAACAACGGGTGCGCGTCGCGTTCTTTACTTACTCGGACACCGCACAAGAAAGTTGTCTCCGGCTGATGGGGAAGAAGCTGCTGGTTTCTTTGGCGTTGGAGGGAAAGCTCCACGCCGAAGGATTGCAGTCCATGGACGAAGACGACGACTTGCTCACCGCGATGGCTCGGGAACTGGTTACCCGGCAAGGCGTCGGCGAACAGGCAGCCGAGGTTTGGAGGGCGTTGACGAAAGTTAGCGCGACAGGCGGACCTTCAGTTGTTGAAGACTTGCCGAGTTCTCGACCGGTCGACGAAGAGTTGGAGGAGTCCAAGCCTTGGATTCCGTCGAAAGACCCGGCTGTACAACTTTCGCTGTTCTGAGGACCAATAAAATTGAGAGGTGTGACATGGCAACAGCGGAGCCCCTCGTGGCGGTGTCGGAGTCAGTCTTCGACATCGGCGACCGCCTTTCCGGATTGCTTAAGGAAGCCAGGCAGGAAAGCGTCGATGGGGCAATACCCGGAAACGTCCTGGCGCGGTTGGCTGATATCGTCGAAAGCCTTCGATCGCGCGTGATTCACAAGGCCGAACGCGATCCGCGATCTCTGTTTGATCTCGACGAGCGCCTGGTTGAACTCCTTGAGTGTGCCGATGAAGCAGCGCAAGTCGGCGAAATCCCGCAAGAACTCCTCTTGGAGATCAACGATTATCTGGCAGCGTTTCAAACAAAGGTCGATCGGATCGCGGGTTACTGGCGCTGGCAGGAGTCGATTGCCGCGCTTTGCGGTGAAGAAGCGGACCGTCTATCGATGCGGAAACGAGCCGCCGAGCGCCGACTGAACCGCTTGAAGGAGATGTTGGTGGCCTTCATGATGTCGCGCGCCACGAAGAGACTCGAAGGAGAGAAGGCCGCGATCGGCTTGCAGGCCAACAGCATGGCTTCAGTTGTGATAGACGATCCGCTGCAGCTCGCGGAGTGCTTCTTCGAGAGGACTTTGCGATTCACGAAGACCGAGCTTCAGGAGATCGTCTATCAACTCGCTGACGGTCAGCTGCGGCAACGGCTCGAAGCTGCGTTGACATCGCCCGGTTGGGAGATCGACGGTTCTGCCGTGCGGTTCGCGATTACTAATGGCTCCAGCGTTACAGGGGCAAGGCTGGTAAAAGGCCACCATGTGCGCCTGCGGTGAATGCTACTTCGGTACTCACTCTGCTCCGCTGCTCGTCGGCTGCAGCGACTGTTAGTCATCGTTTTCAAGTGGCATAGTCCCAAGATTCTCCACTCGTCATGTCAAGTATGCTTGACAAAAAGAATGCGCTGCCCTACCTTTGTCGATGTCAAGCATGCTTGACATCACGGGAGGCCGCGTATGACAGCGAAAACGAGAGAGAACCTTGATGGGCTTTGCGAACGGGACAGAATTAACGCGGCCAGGTTTATCAGATGGTTCGTTGCTTTTTTCTTACTCTTTAGCCTTGGGGCCATAGTACTGGGGCCTGAAAAGCGAACCCCTCTTTGGCACTTGGTCTTCGGATTCTTGCCTGCTGTACCTGCATGTTTTGCCCTAAACGCTTATTTCCGCTTTATGAAAGATGCAGATGAGCTGATTAGAAGAATTCATTTTGAAGCAGCTGCCCACAGTTTTGTCGTTGTAATTTTTGCGGGCTATTTTTTTTACCTGGCTGCACAGATGTTTGGCGGATGGGAGGATTCCGGCGCAATGATTTGCCTTCTTGGAACCTTCTCGTACGTCGTAAACCTTCGCCGCGCACGGCAGAGATTCGATGTATAACCGATTGCGATCACTCAGAACAGAGCGCAATTGGTCACAGGCAACACTCGCCGAGGAACTGGGTGTCTCAAGACAAACAATAAATGCTATTGAAGTCGGGAAATACGACCCTAGTCTTCCTCTCGCATTTTCGATTTCGAAACTATTTAAGCAACCGATTGAAAAAATATTCGACCCAGACAAAGCGGGCTTAGAGAGCCAGCAGGATGCCTAACGTGCATTCGTTGTCGGTCAGGAGGATTGCCAGACGAGAAATGCGCATAGGGTGACTCCCAATAGCTTGACTAGCGAAAGGATCTGGCGATCCTGCCCATATTGCACTCGGGCGTTTTGCTCTGTAATGGGCACGGGATACTTGAAAATCCAAGGCGAGACGAGTTGTAAAGGGAGCACCATCGGCCCTAAAAGCATGTAGTCATACCAACAGAGCCGCAACAGACGGGCCGTTGAGTTGAAGAAGTGATCGATGGCGCCCGGAGCACCGCTGTCCCTTTGAATCCATTCGGCCTTCTCGCGGAACCATGCAGCAGTCAGACCAGTACCATGCCACCTTTGGTCTGGCGTCAACAGCAGTTCGTCCATTCTTCCTCGCTTTCACATCCTCGGAAATCGTCGGCGATCATCACGAACCCAGGACCTTACGGTTGCAGTCGATCTGGTGAAGGGGAATCACGTGCGTCTGCGGTAAATCCAGCTACAAGAAAGTCCGCCGACGAGAAATCGCGCTCGGGCGTTTAGTTTCCAGTTTCGAGCTGCTACGTGAGAAGTTCCCCTCTCAATTTTTCCCACAGCGTCTGCTGCTTCTGGTGAGGGTCAACGGCCAGCATTTGCTCTTCTGGGCTCAGGTCCATTAGAAACCTTAGCCCAAGGGCGCAATCGTCGCGTATTTTCTGCGCATCAATACGCGCATCGCGATGTATTAGATCGTTCAGGTCGTTCCAGTCGAATTGTGCGCCGTCGTTGAACTTCCCAATCAACATCGCCGGATCGAAGCTGTCCCGCGCCTGCCAGATCTTGAGTACAACAAGCCTGCGGATGAGCGCCTGGTCGAGCGGTCTTGTGACAAGCATGCCCAGATCGTAGGCGTCGCGCGCCTTGTTTCGCTGATAACTGGCGCGGATTTTCTCGGCAATGATCTCGGGGAGCGCCAGGCACAAGATATCCGTGGGCGCGAAGGCCAGTTGCTTGAAATAACTCTGCTCGGATTGAGATCGGCGCTCCGTGGGCAGCGTCGGCGTTTCCCGACGGCTAATCTGCAGCCTTATTTCGCTGTCCCCGGACGCGTTCCACTCGTGAGAATAGACCGGATTCACACCCCAGGACAGGCCGTCGACGGTTTCGTAATAGCTGTGGTCGGGGATACGAAACCTAATGCCGTGAAATTCCTTCTCGAAGGTTTCCATCATGGAGAGAATGATGTCTTCGTGGTCCTGTTCCTCAAGTGCGGTGAAATCAAGATCGGTCGAAAACCGCCCCTTGCTTCCCACGAACATTTTCCGAAGGCACGTGCCGCCCTTGAAGGCCAGTCGATCCAGAATGCCGCTCGTTGAGAGAAGCTGGAGCAGGAACGTCAGCACGATCTCCTTCTCGGCGATCATGATGTCGCGAAGACCGGATTGCGCAGAGTAACGGCGGACATCAGGCAGCGTCAGCATGCTACGAGTCTTTCCTTAGCGGCTGCAGCCGGCCGGTGCCCGCGGTTTCGCGCAGATCATCCGGGGATACGTTGATGAGTAGTCGCCATGTTTTGTCGTACCCGATTGCATCCGGCACTGTGTGGAGGGGGTTGGGGCCCATCCATGTCCGGGAGCCCTGTGCGGCACGCCGAAGCAATATCTCCCGGATGTCTACGGGAACCGGTGCATTGACGTGATCCATGCCCCAGCCAAACCGGCGGACCAGTGCCGTCGAACCGATCCGGTCCAGGTAGTCTACCGCTTTTGGCCAGTCGAAATGGCGGCAGGCCGCCGCCAGAATAGAGACAGCTTCGCTGACTCCGCCCGCCAACTCGGGACGATCGATGCAGTCGATGGCTGTCTTTTCCCGGTCGGACATCATGACGCTGTAGCCGAGAATATCGACGGGCTTAAAGCCAAAGAACTTTCGCGGCTGGGGCTTAACGATCTGCACCCGTCCTTCCCCCACCTGTCGCCCGCGCACACGGACCGGCGTGACCAGAAAAACCAGTCGACGATGCTGAGTTGTCAGGCCGTAGTGACCCGCAGCACTGCCGTATCCAATGTAATAAGGATCGGCGATGCGGCTTGAGAGCGCGAAGAGGTTGCTTTCGCCCAAGACATCGGGACCCTGATCGGGTGGAATGAGAAGGTATTTCCCCCAGCTTGCCCGTTCCAGCCAGCCTTTGCGGCGTAACGATTCAATGACCTTGTCCGCCGCCTTCGGGGCGCCGCCCAGCATCTGGATAACCTCCGAACGGTCAATCTCCCGGCGCTTCTGTTCCGTAAGCGCGAGAACGACTCGGCTTTCCTGCGGAGACAAGGTTCTAACGCTGAATTCCATGACATCCGTCCACAAAACCACCCCTGCGGGGAGGTTTTGACGAACAAAATATCAGGCGTTGAGTTTTGATGTCAATATTGAATGACACAAAACCCCCTAAAGTGACAGGTTTTGATGTACAAAATGTGAGAACTGGCAGGCGGCAACATTTTTAAAGGGAGCCCTTCAGCTCCCTTTGTTGCGTATGGAGGTCAATTTCATGATTCGTTCCACGGAAGAGTTTCGTGTGATGGTGAAGGCTGCGCGGAGAGTCGGTACGCCTCTCGTTGCGGTCCGCACGGCGGATCCTGCCAGTGTGATTACTCAGGTGTGTGAAAGCGCCAACGGCAAGAAAGATCCACCACCCTTCGTGGTTTGGGATTTCATCGGCGGCCTTCAGGGTCGGAATGATGCGGGAAAATCGGCTATCTCGAAGGTCCTTGGCGAGAATTCTCCTGGGATCGGCCCCGGTGACGCACTGGCAGCCGCGCAGAGAATTGCGGCCGATACCATCATCTTCTTCCTCAATCCGCAGCGTGTATGGGATCAGCCGGATGTGGTTCAGGGAATCTGGAACCTGCGAGACGTGTTCAAGGCAGGGGGCCAGATGCTCGTCCTGGTCACGCCGCCGAGTGCGACGCTTCCCGTCGAACTGCAGAATGATGTAATGGTGATCGATGAGCCGCTTCCATCGATGGAGGACTTGGGGCGGCTAGTCGTCGCGACCTTCGAATCGGCAGGCGTCGAACCGCCGGATGAGGCGACAGTCTCTAAGGCGGTTGACGCGCTGGTTGGCTTGGCGGCATTTCCTGCAGAGCAGGTGTTGGCGATGTCGCTCTCGAAAAAGGGCCTGGATCTCGATCGGTTGTGGGAGCGGAAGTGCCAAGCGGTCGAACAGACGCCAGGGCTCACCATTTGGCGCGGTGGGGAGACATTCGACCAAATCGGCGGCTGTGAAAACATTAAGGAGTTCCTGGCTGCGGTTCTGCAGGGTCGCGAGGCTCCGCGCGTGATTGTATTCGTGGACGAGATAGAGAAGGCGTTCGCCGGAACCGGTACCGACATGTCGGGCGTTAAGACCGAGATGACCGGCACGATGCTGAGTTGGATGCAGGACCGGGGCGCAGATGGCCTGATCTTTATCGGTCCTCCAGGCGCGGCGAAGAGTGCGGTCGGTAAGGCCGCAGGCGCAACGGCGGGAATCCCGACCGTGGCTTTCGATTTGGCCGCGATGCAGAACTCACTTGTTGGCGGATCGGGCGAAAGACTGCGCGCGGCGCTTCAGGTAGTCGATGCCATTTCGCAAGGCCGCAGCCTGTGGATTGCAACCTGCAACTCGATCACGAGTCTGCCACCGGAACTGCGACGCCGCTTCACCTTGGGTACGTTCTTCTTTGACCTTCCATCGGCCGATGAGCGCAAAGCAATCTGGGACATCTACCGCACGAAATGGGGGCTGACGGGCGACATTCCCGACGACGAAGGCTGGACCGGCGCGGAAATCAAAGAGTGTGGGCGAAAAGCGTGGCGGCTGAACCTCTCTCTCAAAGAATCTGCCGCATACGTCGTCCCGGTCTCGCGATCTGCTGCTGACCAGATCGAAGCACTACGCCGTCAGGCCTCGGGCCGCTTTCTCAGCGCGGCGCAACCCGGAGTTTATACGGTCGAGTCGCTACAGGCCACAGTCGGGGCCGGGAGACGAACCTTTCGCGACACGGAATAGAAGGAGGTAACAGTGAGCAAATACGTTGAACTTCGCACGAACCTGACTGACGAGCGCTACCTCGTGGAGGCGTTACGGGAGCTCGGCTATGAACCGCAAGTCTGCCCCGAAGGCAGGCCACTTGTCGGCTATGTAGGCGACCAGCGTGCAGAGCGGGCGCACATCATCATTCCACGAGGACAGTTGGATTCGGCATCCAATGAGATTGGCTTTGCGCGCGATCATGGCGGCGTCTACCAGGCGATCTTTCCAGCACATTGGGATCCTAAGCTTAGAATTCCACGTGGACAAGTTGTCGCG
>JADMIO011609090.1_pt1 | contig 16366 bp, 14 predicted proteins | sample 8958161 | NCBI WGS metagenome assembly JADMIO01 (sample SAMN16585339, study PRJNA669376) | soil metagenome | isolation source: Crop rotation soil | place: USA: Cullars Rotation, Alabama | collected 2011
GCCGCGACTTCAAGTCACGTGAATTCCAAGCTTCGGATCCCACTGTGCTGGAAAGAGAGGTAAACCAGCAGAGATCCCTTATACAAAGATCGATGAATACCCAGCCTAATAATTTTTTCTTACAGCAAAACCAGGCAAATGATAAAACCGTAAAACCTGAACCGGGCGGAAATGACTTTATCCCTGAAACACCGGAACCTTTAAAGGATTATTTGTTAAATAGCGGTGATGTAATACAGATAAACCTTTTGAGCCCTGATACGGATATTGAAAATACACTGGTAGTAAATCCTGAAGGTAAAATTTTTATTCCCAGGATCGGTGAATTTCTGGTTTTAAATTTAACCAGCGAACAATTAAAGAAAAAAATCAGGCAGAAAATTTCTTCAAAACTAAAAGATTTTGAAATTTCCGTTCTTCTAAAAAAAGTACGTTCCCAAAAGGTTTTTTTAACCGGTTATGCCCTCAAGCCCGGTACATATTCCGTGGTAAACGGTACAAGGTTGCTGGAGTTTTTGCGGATTACCGAGGGAGTAACCGAAAACGGCTCTATCAGGAAAATAGAAATAACTTCTGTAAAAAACCAGAAAAAAACAATTGACCTTTATAACTTTGTATATAAAGGTATACTTGATGAAAACCCAAAACTAAATGCCGGCGATAAAATTTATATTCCCTACATTTCCCGTCGCATTGCTATTGTAGGCAACGCTGTCCGGCCCGGTATTTATGAATTAAAGGCAAATGATAATACCCTTGATGTTATCAAACTGGCAGGCGGTTTTTCCAATGGTGCGGCAACCAATAAAATTGTCCTGTGGAAAAAAGGGATGAATAATATTGCCTCAAAAAATGTTGAACTGGATATAAAAAGTTTAAATACTTCTGAAAATGAAAACCTTGATGATGGAGATATAATCTATATTCCATCCTTAAAGCAGCCCCAGGAAGAAGCACAGGTACATATTTACGGCCAGATTGCCAGGCCAGGCTCAATCCCCTTTAAGGAAGGGACAAAGTTTTCTGATATCCTAAAACAGGCCGGGGGAGCCAGTACACTTGCCGATCTCGAAAAAGTAAAGGTTACCAGGGTAAGTAATAGTAACGGAACTGTAAAAACCAGTACATTTACAGTTGATGCAAATGATATTCTATATAATGGAAATACTGAAAAAGATTTCTTTATGGAAGCCAATGATGTAATATTTATACCTGAGAAATTTTTTAATTTTAGAAATTTTACCGATATTACAGGACTTGTTCTGTCAACACTGGGGATTGTCAGCCTGGTTTTAAGTTTCACAAAATAGTTAGGATTAGTAAAAAATGGAAGATAATTTATACTCATATTATTTAATAATAAAAAAGCATTTGCTGCTTATCCTGCTTAATGTTATTTTTTTGACAGGCATCACTGCCTACATTGTTTTTTTTTAACTGATCCTGTCTACGAAGCTTCAGCTTCCATGTTAATTCCCCAAAAGGAAAATTATTTAAGCAGTTTTTTTAATACCCTTGGTATTTCAGCCCCTGACCTAACTTTGCCAAATCTTCCGTCCGTAGGAAAAAATACAAATAATACCGCAGACTTTGTCAACATTCTAAGAAGCAGGCTCCTGATTACCAAAGTAATAAAAAGTCTGCATATTGAAAATAATATTGAATTAAAAGATAAACATACAAAAACTTTCCAGGGAGTAATAGAAAAATTTGAAAAAAAAGTAAAGGTTTATCCCCCTTCAGTAAAAGACAGTGCTTTAAGAATAAAGGCCCGTTTTAAGGATAAAAAATTAGCTGAAAATATAGTTAATAAATGCTTTTATGAACTACGTAAATACCTGGAAAATACAAATTACCTGACTGCTACCAGGAACCGAAAGTTTATTGAGAGCCAGCTAAACAGGATTAGCAGCGAATTAATGGAAACGGAAGTCCAGTTACTAAATTTTAAAAAGACAAATGAAACAGTGTCACTTCCTGATGAAATAAATGAATATTTAAAATACCTATCGGACCTGGAAGCACAGCAGTTAAAATCAAAGATTGAACTTAAGGAAATTTCTGAAAGGATAAAAGTAACCAATGAAAAAGTTTCAGGTTTTAACCAGGACTGGAAAAATATTCTCAAAGAAATGGAAATAAACCAGGCTGCCCTAAAAACCAGGGAAGCTATCCTGGAAGAAGCAAAAAATAAATATTTCCGGCTGTTGACCAGTTTACCCGGAAAAGGTTTAATCCTGGCCCGCCTGGAAAGGGAAGTAAAAGTAAAAACAGCCCTTTACCTTTTATTTACGCAGCAGTTTGAAATGGCAAAACTGGAAGAAGCAAGAGAACTGGAACCATTCAGGGTACTTGATCCTGCCTATATAGCAGAAGACCCGGTTTTTCCCAAAAAAGCAATTATAATCGCTGCTGCCTTTCTGATAAGTTTAATCGGGGCAATCCTTTTCAGTTTTTTCCTGGAATACTGGTCCGCTTTAAAAAGGCATTATAAGGAAAAGATTGGCGTGGAGACCTAATACATTAGGTCTCCACGCCACCCCACAAACAATGGTATAATTTTATTTATGTGTTTAAATATTAAATGGAATTGAATGAGTTAATTAAATGTTTGAAAATTTATCAGAAAAATTACAGGATACTTTTAGGAAAATAAGCGGACAGGGCCGTATCAGCGAAGATAACATTGCCGATGCGATCAGGGATGTCAGGCGCGCCTTGCTTGAAGCAGACGTAAACCTGAAAGTTGTCAAGGATTTTATTAATAGCGTCAAAGAAAAATCCATTGGCCATGAAGTAATAAAAAGTATTTCCCCGGCCCAGCAATTTATAAAAATCATCAACGATGAACTTATTGCTTTGATGGGCGGTGAAAATGAAGGTTTAAAAATTGCCGACAAATCCCCTACAATTTATATGATTGTAGGCTTACAGGGTTCCGGTAAAACCACAACAAGTGCAAAGCTTGCCCTAAACCTCCGTAAACAGGGAAAAAGACCTATGCTTGTCGCTGCAGATATCTACAGGCCGGCAGCGATCAAACAGCTTGAAGTATTAGGCAAATCGGTTAATATCCCCGTTTTTAACCTGGGCCAGATTGACCCTGTGGAAATTACTACCAAAGCAATTGCCTTTGCAAAAGAAAACGGCCATGACTTTATAATTCTGGATACCGCCGGACGCTTACATATCGATGTCGAATTAATGAATGAGCTTGTTAAGGTCAAAGAAGTGGCTAAACCAGCCGAAATTCTCCTGGTTGTCGATTCTATGATTGGCCAGGATGCCGTCAATATGTCGCAGTCTTTTAATGAATACCTGGGAATATCAGGCGTAATCATCACAAAGCTTGATGGTGATACCAGGGGCGGTGCCGCTCTTTCCGTAAAAGCAGTTACCGGACTGCCCATAAAATTTATGACACTTGGTGAAAAACTTGATGCCATGGAGCCTTTCCATCCTGAAAGAATTGCTTCCAGGATTCTCGGTATGGGCGATGTCCTCACCCTGATCGAAAAAGCACAGGCCAGTATTGACGAAAAAGAAGCCAAGGATCTTGAAAGAAAATTAAGGAAAAGTGAGTTCACACTTGAAGATTTCCTGAGCCAGATGAAGCAGATGAAAAAGCTTGGTTCACTTGAACAATTAATCGGAATGATTCCGGGTATCGGCGGAAAAATGAAGTCAGAAGATTTTGCCGAAGGCGAAAATCAGATGAAAAAAATCGAGGCAATTATTTATTCTATGACCCCGACTGAAAGGAGGCAGCCAAATATTATCAATGTAAGCCGCAAAAGCAGGATAGCAAAGGGAAGCGGCTCTACTGTCCAGGAGGTTAACAAGCTTCTGAAACAGTTTGCAGAAATGCAGAAAATGATTAAATCAATGTCAGATTTTGGCCTTTTTAGCGGCGGCAAAGGTAAAAAGGGCAAAAAGATGCAGAAAATGATGCAGAGTATGGAACAGAAAATGGGTAAAGGGGGTATGCCGGGAATGCCTGGTATGCCAGGTGGACCAGGAATGGGGCTGCCACCCGGAGTAAAAACTGATTTTCTCGGCAAGAAATTATCTAATTTTCCCTTTAAAAAGTAGGGTGGTTTTCCCTAAAGGGATTCCCTTTGGTCACAGAAACGACCCTACTTTAAGTAAGAACATTAAGCTCTAATAAATTCATAGTTAAGTTTAATATATGTAGTATTGCAACTATCCTGAAATTATGTTATATTTCCTAATCGTTCATGGATTGGACTATACCTGCTAACATCGGGAATGGATTAAACCAGTATATTTCTGGACTTAGTCATTAATTATCTACATATCTGTGATTGTTGTTTTTGGTATTTCCAAAAATATGGGCCCATTTTGGGAGAATTAATTTGTAGTTAAGACGTATGAAAATACGCCCCTACCAAAAAATGTTAATAATATGTAAAAAGAGGTATTAAATGGTAAAGATTAGACTAAAAAGGTTTGGAAGTAAGAAGAAGCCTGTTTACAGGATTGTAGTTATGGAAGCCAAAGATAGAAGAGATGGGCGTACCATTGAAGAAATCGGCTTTTATGATCCACGTTCAGCCGAATTAAATTTAAAAGTAAATGTTGAATCTGCAAAAAACTGGTTAAAAAATGGAGCGCAGCCGACAGACACTGTAAAAAGTCTGCTTAAAAAAGCATCAGTATATGATGTTGTGGCGGCGGGGTAATTAAAAAATGGCAATACAAGATGCAGTGAAAAGTATAGTTGAGTCATTAGTTACCCATCCGGAGGATGTGGAAATAACCTATGATGAACTTGAAGATGCAAGACTGAGAATCAATATCAAGGTAAACCCGGAAGACAGAGGACGGGTTATTGGTCGTCAAGGCAAAACTATAAACGCACTAAGGACAGTTATGAAGGCTGCAGCCGTTAAGACAAATCAACGAATCAATATCAAAGTCGTTGAAGAAGAAAATAGTGAAGATTCAGAAGTTGAAAGATACGCTGAAGAAGCATAATTATTTTTTTTTAAAAAGGTAGGGACCTTTCATGAAAGGTCCCTACCTTTTTTATTTATTATTCATTATTTAAAGCATAATTCTGGAACATGTAACCTGTTCCTCTTGCGGTAAGAATGAGTTCCGGATCGCTCGGATCTTTTTCAAGCTTGCTCCTCAAACGGCTTACATGAACATCAACCACCCTTGTATCACTGTATTGATTTATTCTGTAACCCCATACCTGGTGTAAAATTTCACTTCTGGAGTAAGCTCTTCCCGGATTTGAAGCTAAGAGTTCAAGTAAATTAAATTCCATTTCTGTAAGTTTAATTTTCTGTTCCCCGCGTAAAACCTGCCTTTTGCCTGTATCGATACTAAGTGTATCCACTTTGATAGTAGATTGTTTTGAACTATCACTTACTATCCTTCTCAGTACAGCTTTTATACGTGCTTCTAATTCCCTGGGACTGAAAGGTTTTACAACATAGTCATCAGCTCCCAGTTCAAGGGCCTGAATTCTGTCTATTACATCACCTTTCGCTGTTAACATGATAATTGGAGTTGTCAGATTCTTTCTGACTTCCCGGCATACCTGCAGACCATCCATCTTTGGCATCATGATGTCCAATACTATAAGATTAGGCTGTTCTGACTTGACTAATTCTACAGCTTCGGCTCCATCTGCTGCTGTTACTACTTCATACCCTGCCATTTTTAATCTGGCTTCTACAATTTGTCTGATACTTATTTCGTCATCGGCGACTAGAATTTTTCCCTTACTCACTTATGGACTACCTCTTTCACCACTAATAATATTTATTGTTTATAACTTTTATAACGTTTGCTTCAAATAATAATATCATACTTAATTAATATTTGTATCATCATAAATAATACCACAATTTTTAGAAGCATTTAAATATTGGTTATGATTTATTTTAGTTTTACTAAATTCTTTGCTAAATCTTCTATAACTTCACTTATTGTCTTATCTACTAACTCTTCTTCTGTATATTGTTTTTTCATATTTACAGCTAATTGAGAAGGCAGGTAAAAAGCTTCAATTACCTGGTTAGTTCCAATCCTGAGCCGGTAAAAGTCAATCCAGCGCTGGGAATTATATTTGCTGGCCTTCCTTTTCCAGATAAGATCATTTGTTTTTGAATCAGTAATTTTAATTTCTATGCCAACTTTTATCTGCTGCTCTAAAATACGATATTCAAAAAAATCCGAAAAAATTATATCTTTGGTTTCAGAACTATATTCTTTAACTTCGCCTGTTATTATACTATCTAAATTAATATTTTTGTCATCAGGAATCAAAAAAAATTTTATATCGGATTTATTGTTTTTCATTAACTGAAAAAATTTTTCAGAAATATTATTTTTAATTTTAACCGGGTCGGTTTTTACCGGTAAAATGCCGACAGATTTTATTTCCCTGTCTTCAAGAACAAACCTTTCCTGAAAATTTTCGGCTAATCCGGGGCTTTTATTACCAATCAGTAAAAAAAATAATAAAAAAAATACTATTTTATCTTGAATTTTATTCCGGTACACTGTCAAATAGACTATATTATTAATGTTTTTAATATTTTATCATATTAAATTTAGATATATATGACGAAGAGATAAAAAAATGAATAAAAATGATTTTGAAAATACTGGCGCAAAAAATAGTGTCAATTATTTTAAGTATATAAATATAGCATTAATAACAGTCTTACTGCTGTTTACTCTTTTTCCTGAATCAGCACGGGCAGCACGGTACAGGCCTGTCCCCAAAAGGGATGTCACCCTTAAAGTTGAAGGCAACAGTATTACTGCTTTTTCACCTGAGCGGGAAATTGTCAGCTGGTACCCACGGGTAAGGTATGCCACCAGTGAAAAAGAACTTTGGACCATCAGCTTTCCAAGTTTAAAGGATAAAGGAAAAATTGTCGGCCCCACCGGAGAAATTGATGGAAAAATATATTTTGCCTATTCATCCTTTGTTATGGAGCTTGATATGCAGAAGGCCCAGATTGTGAACCGCTACCAGCTGCTTGGGGAAATTACCGCTTTAAAATCTGAAGGCAATAAATTAACTATTCATACTTTTAACGGTATACGCGGCAAAGTCTGGGACAAAGAACAGGTGATTACCGTTACCCCGGAACAGTTAAAAAACATTGCCAAATTTACCACTATCACAAACAGGGATTATGAAAATATCTATGTAAAAAGAAGAGATGCCGAGCAGCTTTCCTCTATTATGGAAAAGATTTATGTAAAGTCTTTAATAGATAATAAATATGATGCCGATATCCTGGAGCAGGTCAGGCATGAATATCTTGATGCCGTTGCTGCAGACCTTACAAATCCCTGGTACTATATTTACCTCGGCCTGATCAGCGAGGACCTGGGCAAAAAAGTTTATTCAAATGTTTATTACCAAAAAGCCCTGGAAATTAAATCACTGGTTTTTTATGACTATTTTCAGCTAAGCACGGTTTATGAAAATATTAACCAGAGAACTATGGCTGACAAGGCATTTGATGAGGGTATGAAAGACTTTATAGGGAGGGGTTATACACCCGAACAGCTTACATCAGCAAGATCCGTCCTTAATTATATGAACTGGCTGATCCCGGCGATCGAAAACATGAAGGATAAGGACATTGACCGGACAATAACCCTTATGGAACGTTACTATACATTGGCCCCTTTATCAGAAGGTAATTACAATATTCTCAGGGGTGTAGAAAAGTACCTGATTGATAAGGGCCGCCTTCCCGAATCGCGTATCTGGCAGAGCCGCGCAAGCCGGAGCCAGGGTTTCTTTTTTCCTGGTGATTACTCAATAATTGTTGCCGATTTTGGCCTGAATATGTTTATGGCCTGTATGATTGCCTTTTTGGTATTTTCCCTGATTTTTTTAATAAGGGATTTATCGCAGTTTATCGAAGATGTAAAACATCATAAAATGAAATACCGTGAGTTCTTCTTCAGGAGATATTTGTCCAAAAGTAATATTTATTCCTTTGTGGTGCTTTATGCATTTTCACTTTTGATGCTGGGAATCTGCAGCAATACTCTCGGACTTGTCGGAAAAATGGTCAAGGAACCGGCAACCATAAACTCAGGAACCTGGGGAAATTATGCAACGGTCAAATATTTCGAGAGCGGCCTGGCAAATACCAAAGAGAAAAATCTTTTCCTGGCGATAGCCAGCCACCAGTTAAAGGATTATGAAACGGCAAAAAATTTATATGAATCAATTAATACGCCCGTAGCACATAATAACCTGGCAGCAATTTATATAAAACAGGGTAAAAAAGCCCAGGCAAAGGAAGAGCTTGACAAGGCACTGAAGCTTGACAGGTATATGATAGAGGCAAGATATAATATGGCCCTGATAAACCCTAAAGTAAAAATGCCGAAAAAAGATGAAAAGGTGGAGCTGTATACCAAATATGGACCCAATAATCCAATAATTGCCCTGCCTGAGGAAAAAGAGTATAAAAAAGTATTTTACAGCGGCTTTAATTGGCAGGATTTTAACCCGATAAATATAAAACTGTTCAATAAATTCCTGGATGGTTCCGATAGTACAATTCTCCAGTTTTCCTGGCTGATTACCCCGGTATTCATTATATTCACACTGGTACTAATATTATTGCTCCTCAGTGTATTTATACCCCAAACCCTGGTAAACACGCTTAACTACACATATTCCAGGAGGATAATCGGTTTCTTAATCCCGGGCGTTTCCTATAACTGGAAATTACTGGGGCCATTTATTTTTGCACTGTGGCTCGGCCTTGGCATTACAAACCTGTTCTATTTTGGTTATAGTTTTGAAACCTTAAAACCATCGCCTGCTATCGGCCTGATGACCACTTATGCGTTACCGGATTATTCCCTGCTGTCCCCGATGCGCAGTTTTGAAATCCCTTATAGCAGTGAGATCGGGTTTTTAAGTGCCATTTTATTTGTAATGATTTGGATTTTCAATTTCTTTTATGTATTGATTTCCCGGAGATTTGTGGTGAGCTAGATTAGAGATTATACTCGCAATCAGGCCGACGAAGAAACCGGTCTGATTGCGAGGAAAGTTATATGATAGGAGAGATGACCCTGACGGGATTAAAGTTTATCTCTCATCCCCCAGGGTCTTAAGTAAGTTTAATATTACGCCTTGCTCCTCTCATACAGGCAGCTCTTCACTCTGCCTGTATGAGAGTAAAATTAAGCTTTAAAACATTATTAACTCAATCTTAGCCATCCATTAACCAAGCTCTAGCAAGAAATTTGCCTGTTTACCCGATTTATTAATTATCAGAGAGCAGAATTATTTAGAGTTGGGTTATTTATAATGAAAAAACATTTGGTTTTATTTACCTCATTATTTATCCTTTTATCAGGTTGTACCAGGGAAACCATAAGCCCATCATTTTCAGAATTCCAGTTAATGCCTCAGCCTGAAACATTTACCGCCCAGGATTATGAAGCAGAAAAAACAGCCGGAAATAATAAAGAAACAATTTCTGCCGCTGTAGAATCGATTTTTGCCCGGAACTTTGCCGATGACCTGGATGTTTCTGCGGTTAACAGGTTACCTGCTTTAAATAATCTGCAGCAGAAGGGCGGTATGCTCTTTAACCTGCTGACCAAAAGTAAGCTAGCCCAAAAAGTAGGCTACCTGGTTGCCGATATCCCGATCAGGTTAAAATTTAACCGTAAAAGCAAGCCGGATAATATACCCAGAATAACCGAACAGCAGATTGCCGAATTAAAAAGTGTCCTGAAACCCGGTGATGTAATTTTATGTGGCAATAATGGTACTTTTATCCATTCTATTATATACCTGGGAAATGATGTAATTGTGCATTCCCTGGCAACCAAGGGAAATGGCAAAACCTTTACCGGCACAATAAAAGAAACATTATCAGAATATTTGTTCAGGGCAGAAAGGGATAAATTTGTGGTTTTAAGGTACAAAAACCTTGATCCCAATGAATTAAACAAAGTTTTTGATTATGCTGTAAAACAGGTCGGAAAAAGTTATGACTCATTATTTTTAATAAATTCCGATACGAGATTTTACTGTACAGAACTTATTTACCAGTCTTTGATGCAAATGGCCAATCCGCCGCGGATGTTTCCTCATAAAGCAGCCTGGGGCTGGCAGTTAATTACAAATGAAGATTTTATGGATTCACCGGACCTTGAAACAGTCTGGACCTTAAATAAAGTCAGGCCCCCTGTCGGCCAGTTACATAGTTATTAAGAGAGAGAGTAATTGTTATGAAAAAATATTTTGTTTTGGTTTCTTCATTACTGGTTTTTTTATCAGCCTGTTCCAGGGAAATTAATGTACCTGACTTTACTGGGCTGCAGCCTGTTAACCAGGCACAGGAAATGGCTGTACCCGATCCTGAAGCAGAAAATATTATTAACGGTAACCGGGCAGAAATAAACGCAATAACTGAAAATTTGTTTATGCAGTATTTTGCAGACGGTATGGAAATACCTGTAATTAAAAACAGCATTTTAAAAAATAACCTGCAGGAAAAAGGCGGAATGCTTTTTAACCTTTTAAACAAAAGCAGGGTTGCCCAGAAACTTGGCTATATGCTTGCTGACTACCCGGTTCGGGCAAAATTTAATAAACATGGAATTGCCGATAGTACCCCAAGGATAAATATCCAGGAAACCAGTATTTTAAAAAGTATGCTTAAGCCCGGAGACCTGATTTTGTGCGGCAATGATGATTCATTTATCCATGCCATCCTTTATGCCGGAAACGACATTATCATTCATTCACTGGCAACCAAAGTAGAAGGCCCGCAAAAATTTCTAGGTGTTGTAAAAGAAACTCTGACAGCATATTTAACAAGATCTTCGCGTGATAAATTTGTAGTTTTAAGATATAAAGGCCTTACTCCGGTAGATTTAAAAAGGGCTGTGGATTATGCTTCGGCACAGGTTGGAAAAGGATATGATACCCTGTTCCTGTTAAATTCGGATGAAAGGTTTTATTGTACTGAACTTGTTTACCAGTCATTAATGCATATGGAAAATGGCCCAAGGGTATTCCCCCATAATGAAAAAATGGGCTGGAAACTGATTACCAATGAAGATTTTATGGATTCACCGGATCTGGAAACTGTCTGGACTTTTAATATTAAGAGGCCTCAGCCTGCCCGCTTACACCAGTATTAAATCTTCAAGTCCCCTCTCCCCCCCGGCCCCTTCACTCCGTTTCGGGTCTCAGAGAAAGGGGGTGAAAAGCCTTTATGCAAAAGATAGAAAATTTTCCCGATTTTTTCTCTGTCCCCCTCTCTCTCTGAGAGAGGGGTTAGGGGTGAGAGTTAAATTTTCCCCTGGTTATGGCTGCTCAGGAAAGCTTCCCTTTTGGAATTATCAAAACCGAGAATAGTAAGCGGGAATTCTGATTTCTGAAAAGTTAAAACATCACCCACAGTAAAAGGGTAATCAAAATAAGGGCCATCTATATAAAAACGTCCAAGCCTCATCTGGGAAATAATTTCCAGGCTTTCGGAAAAATCGCAGATGCCGCCAAGCAGCTTATACTTTTTGGAACCCCTGTCATAAAATTCCCGGACCAGGTATTGAAATTTATCTTCATTAATTGGCAGCGGTATACCGCCAGCCGAACGGATTGCAGCTGTGGACCCTGCCGCAGTACTGATCCAGAGGCCCGAGCTGCGGTGGTTTTCTTCGGCACCGTTAAGCCTGATAATATAACGGGAGGTAGCTGCCGGGATACTATGGGTAATCAGGATATCATTTAAAACAAGTTCATTTATCGGGTTGCCGTTCAGGACAAGCTTTATCCTGGTTACATCCAGTTTATTGATAGAATCATTTAATATGAGTTCAATTTTTTCTTCAAAATCATCTTTGGTTGCACCGGTAAAAAAACCGACGCTGCCTGAAGGATCAGAGTTTACTCCCATGATCGGAGTATCTTTGATATATTTTGAGGTTTCCAGGATGGTACCGTCACCACCGGTAGTAATTACCAGGTCATAGTCCTCCACCTGTTTCAGGTCACCCCTGAAAATTACATCAAGTTGAATCCCCTTGTTACTTAATACTTCAATAATAGTATCGACTGTCATCTGATGTATGTCATGGCTGTCTTTTAAACTTTTTACGGAAACATGGTTTTCTTCGATCAGCTTTTTTACATTGGGATTAAATTCTTCATTATTATAAAGATCAAAAGTACTTTTCTTATAAACAACTAAAATTTTTTCTAACTTCATTACCTTTGAAAATTATGGGCTTAAAGTTTGCCCATCCTACCAAAAAAATAACAATTACCCTTTTAATCAGAGTAATGAAATTATACTAGAGAAATGTCACAGATACTAAATTTAGTTTTTAAAGTAAAAACTGATAAAATGTGCAAATGTATTTAGTTATAGGTGATAAATGATGAGCATTGAAAATAGATTAAAAGAATTAAATATCGTGTTACCCGAAGCACCAAAGCCTGCTGGTTCATATGTTCCGGCTGTAATTTGCGGCAGGATGGTTTTTGTGGCAGGGCAGCTGCCGACTCAGAACGGTGAACTTAAATATACCGGCAAAGTGGGTCTTGATGTTTCAATTGATGACGGCGCAGCAGCGGCAAAAATCTGCGCTATAAATGCCCTGAGCGTAATAAAATCATATATTGGCGACCTGGATAAGGTTGAACAGGTAGTAAGGGTTGGCGGATTTGTTAATAGTGCCGATGGTTTTACAATGCAACCTAAAGTAATTAACGGTGCTTCTGATTTTTTACTGGAAGTATTTGGTGAAAAAGGCAAACATGCCAGGGCAGCAGTTGGTGTAAACGAATTGCCCTTAAATGCAGCAGTTGAAGTTGAGATGATGGTTTATCTGAAAGAATAACCAAAAATATTAATTAGATATTAACTTTAGTGTTTTTTATACAACAACACTGGAACTCTTTATTCAAATAATATATAATGTTAATATTATATATAAATAAGGTTAAATCTAGTTTAAGTTTAGTCCACTGTGGCAACCCGGAGTTTAAAATGGCAAAAGAAAAATCCCCGAAAAGGGCCCCTGATTCAGGGAAAGTAATAAAAAAAAATACATCCCCAAAGGAAGCTGCTTCTTCAAAGGCAAAGGCTGAGAAACCTTCATCCGGATCCGAATTAGAATCATTACAAAGACAGGAATTGGTTGAAATTGCCAGCAGTCTGAAAATAAAAAACTATTCAAGGCTTAGTAAAGCAGAACTGGTAAAAATGATTACCCAGGTAAGTTCGGAAGCAAAAAAAACAAATGCGGAAATTGAAAAAAAACCGTTAAAAAAATCAACACCGGTGCCAATTGCAGATTTGTCAGGTGAAAAAAAGTTTGAGGCCCCTGCCAGAAACGATGGCAATGAAATGGTTCTCGATAATGATAAAAATTTAAGTCTTGAAGATTTATCAAGACAGGAACTGGTTGATATTGCCCAGGAAATGAAAATAAAAAATTACTCAAGGTTAAATAAAACCAGGTTAATAAAATTAATTTCTGAAGCCAGAGATATAAAAACACCTGCGAAAACAGCCAAAAAGAAAGCAGTAGTTGTTGAAGCTCCTGCTCAAAAAACTTCTGCACCTTTAATTGAAAAAAGTCCTGAAACAGAAAGTGAAGAGCAGGATTCAGCAGGATTAATCGAAAGAATTGCCCAGCATCTTAAATCTCCCTATGTTGATGAAAGGGAAGCAAAATCAGTTGAGGACCATAAATTAAAATTTCTTTTAAAACCTTCAAAATTCCCAAAAGGAAAAACAAATAAGGAATATTTACTGGAAGAAGAAGAAAATTTAGAATTACCGGAAATTTATGAAGAAAATAAAATTGTCCTTTTACCTGTAGATCCTTTCCGGATTTATACCTACTGGAACCTGAATATAGAAACTTTAGGGCTGATTGAAAAGTTGAATCTGCAGCAAATTGTTTTAAAAGTAAATGATGTAACCGGCATAGTCTATAATGGAAAAAATGCCAATCATTACTGGTTTGAAAGCTGTATTCCGCTTGCAAAAAACTGGTATATCTACCTGCAGGACGGTAATAGAAATTTAATGGTGGAACTGGGTTATGTGCAAAACGGTAAATTTAATATCCTTGCAACTTCAAATACTATTTATGTACCGCGCAAAAACCCTTCACAATTTGTCCAGGATAAATTTGTAATCGTAAATTACCCGGAAACCGCCCCCAAAAAAGAAAAGGTGGCCTTCCGCCTTCCATCAGGTAAAACCGGTTCTTTTTACAGGTATGATGATGAAAGTATTGCCGAAAGTTTTAATACCCGAAGGCTTTCCAGTAAAATGCCTGTTTTTACAATAAATGATGATATACCCGGCCATTTTGTCAAAGAATATGAAATTACCGGCCCGGTTGCCGGCAGTAACTTTCAATCCGAAAAGTTAAGCCCGCCGCAAAAGTTGCCTGGTACACCTCCTGTCCCTATGGTTACCCGGAATGTAGTAAATAATGCCCCGTCAGAAAGGCCGCAGCAGCAACCAGTTCGGGAAACTATTGTAAGAAATAATGCCTTAATCCGTACAACTATGGAAGAAATCCCGCAGACAATCAGGGAGCAGTTTGAATATTTTTCCAATATTCCCGGCGGTAAAGTGCTTGTTGATCGTTATTATTATGAGATACCGGGCCAGGAGCAGAAAATTATCAAGGTAAGTTACCAGTGGTTTGAAAATTCTGTTCCTTTCAGTAAAGAATTTTATTGGACTTCTGATTCAGTCCCGCAGATCCATGAAAAAATTTATAAGGTTTCATGGGGTCCCACCTGGGTTAAGGAATATATCGGCGGTAGTGAACATATCAGGTTCATTGGGGCCAGTGAAAGATTCCTGGGCGGCAGTGAAATGTTTATGGGAGGCAGCGAAAGATATATTGGCGGAAGTGAATTCCTGGGCAGTAGTGAATTTTACCTTGGCGGCAGCGATATTTATATGGGCGGCAGCGAAAGGTATATCGGTGGCAGTGAGAGGTTCCTGGGTGGTAGTGAAAGGACCTTTGCCGGAGGCAGTGAAATGTATATAGGCGGCAGTGAGCAGTTTCTCGGTGCCAGTGAGATGTCTTTGCAGGGGATTTAATTTAAACAGCCCTGGTACCCAATGTATCCAGTTTCAGAATCTTATAAGCCGCATTAACGCCGTATTCCTGCCATTTGTTCTGCATTGCTTCAGCAATTTTAATTTCATTTTCTTTTGCCAGGGCAAGAATTGTCGGCCCGGCGCCGCTTAATACAGACCCTATTGCACCGCTGGCAACTGCCCTTTTCTTGACTTGTTCAAACCCGGGTATCAATTTACCCCTGTATTGTTCATGCAGCCTGTCATCCAGGGAAATTCCCAGCATTTCCGGGTTACCTGAAATTAAAGCATTTATTAAAAAACCGAGATGGCTGGCATTAAAAACCGCATCATGAAAAGGGACTTCTGACGGGAGAACCTTTCTGGCTTTTTCAGTAGATAACTGAAAATCAGGAATAAGCACAATAAAGCTTAAATCCAGGTTTGTAGTTATTTTATGTGTAAAAACTTTCTTCCCTTTACAAAGTGAGGCTATTATCCCGCCTAACAGGCATGGTGCTACATTATCAGGATGTCCTTCAATATCATTGGCAATATTTAATAATGCTTCATTTGATAATTTATTTCCAGTAAAAATATTGGCCGCAACCAGGCCCCCTACAATTGCTGAAGAACTGCTGCCCAGTCCCCTGCTCAAAGGAATATTTATTTCTATGTTAATTTCCAGTTCAGGCATTTCTGTGCCCAGTTCCTGAAAAATCCTGCCGGCTGATTTAAAAACAAGGTTAGTTTTATCAACCGCTAATTCATTCCCTGGTTCGGAACCGGAAATAACAATCCGGCCTTCGTTTGCCGGTTTTATTTCTATATAATTGTACAGGTTTAAAGCGGCTCCCAGGATATCAAATCCGGGACCAAGATTTGCTGTAGTTGCAGGTACCATTACCTTTACTGATTCTGGCATTATTTTTTACCCCTAAAAAAAAAGAGGAAGAAATTAATTTCTTCCTCTTTTTTCAATTATTACTATGCTTTAGCGCTTTCTTTTTTTGTATGTTTTGCTGCCATTTCTTTTTTAACTTTGAGTTCGTCTAATTTTTTTTCTAATTTTTCGATTTCTGAGTCAAGGTTTTCTTCTTTTTCAGCACTTGATTTACTTCCTGGTAAACCAATATCCTGAAACATTTTGGAAAATTTTCCCAGTTTTTCTTCTAAATCTTTTTCGGTAGCTGTTAATTTTTCTCTCTTTCCAGCACATTGGGATCCTAAGCTTAGAATTCCACGTGGACAAGTTGTCGCGG
>JADMIO011135888.1_pt1 | contig 16365 bp, 9 predicted proteins | sample 8958161 | NCBI WGS metagenome assembly JADMIO01 (sample SAMN16585339, study PRJNA669376) | soil metagenome | isolation source: Crop rotation soil | place: USA: Cullars Rotation, Alabama | collected 2011
CGCGACAACTTGTCCACGTGGAATTCTAAGCTTAGGATCCCAATGTGCTGGAAAGGCGTCTGCAAGAGTGAAGGCTTGCGTGGCGCTGGCGGCGTGGTGGTACACCTCAACGTCGCCGAGGAATTCGTCGTGCTTCTTTTCGCCGGCGGGAAGATCCAGCGCGCCCACTGTCATGCCCGCGCCGGGCTTCACTTTGATGCGCGTGCGATACAGGTAATAGCCGTCGGCGATCTTCCACTCGAACTTCACGCTCTCACGTGTGGGTGCTGACGCGCTGAGCGCGAACGCTTTCTCTACCGGCAGCAGGTCCGGTTCCTGTGCCACGGCGACGGTGGCGGCGAGGCTGAGCAATGAGGCAGCAAGCAGACGGATCATCGGGAATCCAGGTTTGTCATGGGTCGCGGCAACGGACCGCGCAAGCAGGCCATTCCAACGGCCGGCGCGCAATTGACCAAAGTGAGGGGGCAGGGTTCCCGCCAGGGCGCTGGATTGTGCCAAGCGCAGCGTCGCACGGCCAATGACGATGGTGGGCCGTCGCCAGTTGCGCGGCGACTACTTCGGGCCGTCGCTTACCGACTCCGTCAGCCAAGCCAGATAAGGCGCATGCCCCTGGGCAATGTCCAGGGCGATCAGTTCGGGGACGTCGTACGGATGCAGGTCTACCAGCCGCGCCCGCAACGCCTCGAAACGTGCGCGCGTGGTCTTGATGACCAGCAATAGTTCGCCAGAGATTTCGACGTCACCCTTCCAAAGATAGGTCGAGACGACGCCGGGTACGCGGCTCACGCACGCCGCCAGACGTTCCTCGACGAGTGCGCGCGCAATGCGGTCGGCGACGTCCTGATCCGGTGCCGTGGTGAACGCAACCAGAGCCGTCACGTGCCTTCGAAGCCGTCGTCGAAGAGGCGGTCGGACTCCACCGCGCCCAGATCGCACACGGCGTTCGAATCGCCGTTGCCGTCGCTGGGGCGTGCCAGGGCGCGCTGGTCGTTGTTGACCGGCCCGCCCGCACTGCTGCAGTTGGCGGCGGCATCGAGCACCGCGCTGCCTTTGCGCGGCAGCAGGTTCGGCGTGCGACCGCCGTTCCAGTTGATCGGGCTGAACTTCGGATCGGTATTGCTGACGCTGAAACCCAGGCAAGCGATGCCAGCTTGCAGATTCTGCGCGGTGGTCGAATAGGTGCCACCGCACGAACTGAGCACATCGGCCAACACACTGCCGCGCAACACTACGCCGCCAGCGCCGTTGCCATACAGACTGAGGCCAGAGATGGTGCCGTTCGGGCCATTGGACGCACCGCTGCCGCCGGAGGTGCCGCCCAAGCCCGGCGTGGCGACTTGGGCTGCGAACGTGGCGAAAGCGATTTCGGCCCCCGCCGTTGCGGTATTCACGTAGACGCCGCCGCCACGCGCATTGCCGCCGCTGCCGCCGCCGGCGTTGGCGCCGTCTGAGCCGCCGCTGCCGCCCATTCCGCCGGCGCCGCCGTTACCACCCTTGCCGCCGTATACCGCGTTACCGGCGAAGGTGACGTTCACCAGCGTGGTGGTGTTGGTGCCATACAGGCCGCCACCCGTCGCCGCACCGCCGCTGCCGCCCACGCCGCCATTGCCGCCGTTACCGCCAAAACCGCCGTTGGCACCGCTGCCGCCATTGCCACCCTGGCCGCCGCGCGCTTCGTTGTCGAGGAGGGCACTGTCGCGCAAAGTCAGCGTGCCGGCGCTGTACACGCCGCCACCGGCGGCGGCAAAGCCGGCGCTGCCAGGTTGGCCGGTGCCGTTTGCGGCATTGGTGCCACTTCCGCTAAGGCTCTTGTTGCCACGCACCGTCACGCCAGTCAGCGTGAGGGCGCAGCCTGCATCCACCAGCACGCCACCGCCATTGGCGTTGGCAGCAGAGGTCACCGAGCCGTTGCGCAGCGTCAGTCCACCTACTGTGGCAGTGGTGGCGGTGCTCACGTGCAGCACGCGACCGCTGGCGTTGGCGTCGAGTACCAGCAGGTCCGCGCCGGGGCCGGTGATGGTGAGGTTCTTGTTCACCACGAATTCGCCTGAGCTCATCGTGATGACCGCGGGTGCGTTGGGCGTCGCCGATGCGGTGAGCGCCGGGTCGAACACGATCGTATCGGTGGCGTTCGCACTGGACAGCGCGTCGCGCAATCGGCAGGTGGCAGCGCAGGCAGCGGCGGTGCCGTCGCCCAATGAGTTGACCACCAGCGTATTGGCTTGCGCTGCGCCTGTGCTCAGCAGAATCGAGCACGTTATGGACCAAAGCGGCGAACGATGCATGCGACTTCCCCCTGTCGGAGTCAGCAAGGACGATGCTACCGATTCACGCGGTTTGGCAACGATTGGGGCCAGCCCCCCTTGAATAGGGCGCCGGACGCCGCATCTACCGGGCACCCGTGGGCCGGGCTTTGCCTGGGACAGGCTTCCCGCTAAAATTGGCACTCACCGAACCTGAGTGCTAACAAGCGGGCAAAATATCAAGCCTGATCAATCGGTTCCAGTTTCGTTCCACCCATTCGTTCGACTCAAAGGGAGCAATCATGAAGCTTCGTCCGTTGCATGACCGCGTCATCATCAAGCGCCTGGAAGCGGAGACCAAGTCCGCCGGCGGCATCGTCATTCCCGACAGCGCCACTGAAAAGCCGATCAAGGGCGAAGTCATCGCCGCCGGCACCGGCAAGATCCTGGAAGACGGCAAGGTCCGTCCGATCGCCGTGAAGGCCGGCGACAAGGTGCTGTTCGGCAAGTACTCGGGCACCGAGGTCAAAGTCGACGGCGACGAACTCCTCGTGATGCGCGAGGAAGACATCATGGCCGTGATCGAAGGCTGATCGTGCTGGCGCTTTGCGCCGCGACGCCTTTGCAGCACTGACAACATCCAACCAGTATTTCGAGAGAACTCCCATGGCAGCCAAAGAAATTCGTTTCGGTGAAGACGCGCGTGCACGCATGGTGCGCGGCGTCAACGTCCTCGCCAATGCCGTCAAGGCCACCCTCGGCCCGAAGGGCCGCAATGTCGTGCTCGACAAGAGCTTCGGCGCCCCCACCATCACCAAGGACGGCGTGTCCGTTGCCAAGGAAATCGAACTGGCTGACAAGTTCGAGAATATGGGCGCGCAGATGGTGAAGGAAGTCGCTTCCAAGACGTCCGACGTCGCTGGCGACGGCACCACCACCGCCACCGTGCTGGCGCAGGCGCTGATCCGCGAAGGCATGAAGGCGGTCGCCGCCGGCATGAACCCGATGGATCTGAAGCGCGGCATCGACAAGGCGGTCACCGCCGCCACGGCCGAACTCAAGGCGCTGTCCAAGCCCACCGCTGACGACAAGGCCATTGCCCAGGTCGGCACCATCTCGGCCAACTCCGACGCGAACATCGGCGAGATCATCGCCGACGCGATGAAGAAGGTCGGCAAGGAAGGCGTGATCACGGTCGAGGAAGGCTCAGGTCTCGAGAACGAACTCGACGTCGTGGAAGGCATGCAGTTCGACCGCGGCTACCTGTCGCCGTACTTCATCAACAACCAGCAGTCGATGCAGGCCGAGCTGGATGATCCGTTCATCCTGCTGCACGACAAGAAGATCTCCAACGTGCGCGAGCTGCTGCCCGTGCTCGAAGGCGTGGCCAAGGCCGGCAAGCCGCTGCTCATCGTTGCCGAAGAAGTGGAAGGCGAAGCCCTCGCCACGCTGGTGGTCAACACCATCCGCGGCATCGTCAAGGTGTGCGCGGTGAAGGCGCCGGGCTTCGGCGATCGTCGCAAGGCGATGCTGGAAGACATGGCGACGCTGACCGGCGGCACCGTGATTTCCGAGGAAGTGGGTCTGCAGCTGGAGAAGGCCACGATCAAGGATCTGGGCCGCGCCAAGAAGATCGTCATCTCGAAGGAAAACAGCACGATCATCGACGGTGCAGGTGACGCGGCCGGCATCCAGGCGCGCATCAAGCAGATCAAGGCGCAGATCGAAGAGACCAGCTCCGACTACGACCGCGAGAAGCTGCAGGAACGCGTGGCCAAGCTCGCCGGCGGCGTGGCGGTGATCAAGGTCGGTGCTGCGACGGAAGTGGAAATGAAGGAAAAGAAGGCGCGCGTCGAAGACGCCCTGCACGCTACGCGTGCGGCGGTGGAAGAAGGCGTGGTCCCGGGCGGTGGCGTGGCGCTGATCCGCGCGCTGCAGTCGCTGGGCAAGCTCAAGGGCGACAACGAAGACCAGAACCACGGCATCGCCATCGCCAAGCGCGCGATGGAAGCGCCGCTGCGCGAAATCGTCGCCAACTGCGGCGAAGAGCCCAGCGTGGTGCTGAACAAGGTGTCGGAAGGCAAGGGTAACTTCGGTTACAACGCCGCCACCGGCGAATACGGCGACATGATCGCGTTCGGCATCCTGGATCCGACCAAGGTCACGCGCTCGGCGCTGCAGAACGCAGCCTCGATCGCTGGCCTCATGATCACCACCGAAGCCATGGTGGCGGAACTTCCGAAGAAGGAAGAGCCGCATGCCCACGGTGGTGGTGGCGGTGGCATGGGTGGCATGGGCGGCATGGACTTCTAAGAAGTCCGACCTGTTCTGTCCACGCAACAAGAGTTGCAAACAGAAGCCCCGCCTCGTGCGGGGCTTCTGCTTTTCGGAGATGGCCGAGCGGAAATCCCGGCGCTGCATGTAAGGTTTCGATACCGGTGTCGCCTCGGTGCCCGCCACTTCTTCCAGTAAGGCTTGCACGCGTGCCAGCCGTCGTCGCTGACGGCGGATGTACCAGACGCAGACGCCGATGAGCGCGGCGATCGTGACGCGCGTCGGGCAAACAGCATGCGTCCGCGCGGCGGGACGGTAAGCCCGATACCCGCGCTTCAGTGCGGCAGTGATTGCGCCAAAGCAATCAAGCGTGCGGGCGGATGGCGCAGCGTCGCCAGCGCGGCTCGGCCGGTCTGGCTGAGGTCCGCCGCGTCGGCGTCGCCCAGGCGAGCGGCGGCACTGGCCTGCAACAGCGGCAATTCGACTGCCAGTTCGGCATCGGCATTGGCCACTGCCGCATTGATATCGTTCAGCACGTGCTGCGCCGGCAGGGCCTGGCCGCTCTGCAGCAGCAGCGTCGCGCGCAAGATAGCCAGGCGCGTCATCCAGCTGTGGTCCGGCGGCTGCATCTTGCCGATGCTGGCTTCCAGGCGCTCCAGCACGGGTTGCGCTGCGGCGACGGCGCCGAAATCGAGTTCGACGCGTATGAGCTTCTCGCAGGTGGCCGCGATGGCGTCCAGATCCGGTTCGCTGGCGCCTTCCAGTGCATCCAGCGCCTCGCGCAGCTCGCTCTCGCCTTGCGCGCGCTGACCTGCATGCGCAAGCGCAACGCCATAGTTCGCGCGCGTGGTCGCGGTTTCGAAGTGCCGGGCGCCGAACTTCGCTTCGACACGCTGCAACGACTCGCGCAGAAAGGGCAACGCCGCGGCGTGATCGCCGAGCCGTGCGTGCAGCATGCCGACATTGTTCAGGTCGTTAGCCGTTTCCGGATGGTCATCGCCGCTGGCGATGCGATTGATGCGCAGCGACTCTTCGCCGGCTTGCAGCGCTGTGTCGTAGTCGCGCAGTTGCAGCGCCACCATCAGCAACGCGTTGAGGTGCCGCGCGCGACGCCAGTGATCCTTGGGCAGCACGGCGTCATCGATCGCCAGCGCCGCGCGAATCTCGCGTTCCGCATCGCCCATGCGTCCGGCGCGACGATAGGCGCGCGACAGCGCCGCCTGCACCGTGGCGACATCGGCGTGCTGCGGACCGAACAGCCGTCGATTCAGTTCCAGTTGCTCGCTGTACGTCGCTATGGCGCCCTGCGCGTCGTCGACGGCGAGCTGCACGTTGCCGTAGTGATCGAGGGTTTTCGCCAGCAGGTGTTCGTCGCGCAGCCCGCGCGCGATGCGCAGACCGATGCCGGCGTCGCCCTTGGCGCGCTGCAGCTCGTGCTGCTTGGTGGCAAGGTAGGCGGATTCTTCGTAAGTCTCAGCCGCTAGCTCTGTGTCCGTACCGACGCTGCCCAGCAGGCGATCGAGTAGGTGACGCGCCTGGCCAAAATCGCCCGTCAGAGTCAGGGTGCGCGCCAGCTCCAGGCTCGCCCTCTGCGTGGGCGCGGCGTTCTCGCCGAAGTCGCGCTGCGCCTGATCGTGGACCCAGGCCAGGGTTTGCTTGGCTTGCGCCAACTGACCCTGCGCGCGCAGCACGCCGCCGAGCTGCGACAACAGCTCGCTGCGCACTTCCCGGTGCATGTGGCCATCGGCGCGTGCCTTGGTGATTGCCTGCTCGACCACGTCGGTCACGCGCGGCGGCCCTTCGCGCGGAACGCTGGGCTCGGCTTCGGCGAATGCGGAAAACATGAAATCGCGCATGGCATCGGCGCGTTCGGCTTCGCGCCGCGCCACATCGACCTGCCACAGCGTGACACCGAGAGCGGCCAGGATGGCCAGCACGAAGGCCGTGGTGGCGATCACGCCCAAGCGATGGCGCTGCACGAATTTCTGCGCGCGATACCAGCGTGACGGCGGGTGTGCGGCAACCGGACGGCCATCCAGGAAGGCTTCGATGTCGTCGGCCAAGGCCGTGGCCGAGGCGTAGCGGCGTTCGGGATCCTGCTCGATCGCTTTCATCACGATGTTGTCGAGATCGCCGCGCAGGGCGCGCCGCAGGCTCTTGGCCGGTGCTGGCAGCAGTGCGGGATCGCTGTCGCCGGTGACGCGCGAAGAAGGCGATCGTCCGCTGCCGTCGCTCATGCGCTCGCCGGTCACCAGTTCGCCCAGCAACACGCCCAACGCGAACACGTCCGTAGCCGTGGTGATCGCGCCGCCGCGGCGCTGCTCGGGTGCGGCATAGGCAGGCGTGAACGAAGCCAGCCGCGTCTGCGTTTCGTCTTCGGCATCGAGCAGCTTGGCGATGCCGAAATCCAGCAGCTTCACCTGCTGTTCGCGCGTGACAAATACATTGGACGGCTTGATGTCGCGGTGCACGATGAGCGCTCGATGCGCCGCTTCCACGGCGCGGCACACGTCCAGGAACAGCTGCAGCCGCGCGCGCAGATCCTGCTGCTGTGCGCAAACGAATTCGGTCACCGGCTGGCCTTCGATCAGCTCGAGCGCGATGTAGGCGAGCCCGCTTTCGGTCAGGCCGCCTTCGATCAGGCGCGCGATACCGCTGTGGCGCAGCTGCGCTAGTGCCTGGCGCTCACGGCGGAACTGACGTTGCGCTTCGGGCGAATACACGCCTCGGCGCAACAATTTCAGTGCGACCTCTTGCGTCACGCCTTCCATTTCGCGGGAAGCGCGGAACACGCTGGATGAGCCGCCTTCACCCAGCAGGGCGAGCAGCTTCCACGGACCGATACGCTGGCCGGGACGCAATCCCGGCGCCTCGGCACCGATGTCCTGCGCCAGCGCAACGGGGTCGCGTTCGAGCACGCCATCGCCGGCCTGCTCGTCGGCGGCCAGCAGACGTTCCAGATCTTCGCGTTGGCGTGGGTCGGCGCAATGCGCGGCGAGAAATTCGGCACGCTCGGCGCCGTGCAGTTCGGTGGCGCGTTCGAACAGCTCGCGCAGGGACGAGAAGGCAGCGTTCATGACTGATCAGTCCGTCCTGTGTAAGGCGCCGTTGCGCACTTGGAACCTTGCATGTGCTGCCCTCCGCGGCGAATTCTACTTGCTGCGAACGGACCCTGCCGAAAGTGCTGTGTCGCACGATGCCGTTCTTGCGGGAATGCGCCCTGTACGAAACCTTCCGGCGCGCTGCTCCCGTCTTGTTTCAGCGACGACATCCGCTACCCACCTGATTCGTCGTTGCCATGGATGTTGCCGTTCGCGACTAAGCGTACTGGAGCTGTTGTGGGCGATCGGATCGCCACGTTGCGTGAAATGTCCCACCCCCTCGGAGGCAGTCATGAAAACTCGTTACTTTGCTTTCCTGCTGGCCGTATTGGCCGCCCCTTCCTTTGCCGCGCAACACATCACGTTGCAGGATCTGTCGGATGAAACCGGCTTGACGCCGCGTCAGATCGGCATGGTGCTGGGTGCGCGCAGCGCTTACCCGGAATACCTCTCGTCGTATTCGTTCGCCAAGAGTCGCTTCGTCCGGGCCGTTGGCGTGCAGCGCTACAACGAACTGGTGAAGCTGTATCGCGAACAGAAGATCACTGGTCGGCTCGTAGCCCGTAGTGACGCCGGTCGGGATGCTGGTTCGTGATGGTGGATGCGCTCCGGTCGCGGCATCGTGCCACGACCGGAGCATGATGTGGCATTGCCCAAGTTCGCCGCGTCTGGCCCCGGCACCCGCCAATTTGCGTGGAACCGGGCGTGCAACGCCCATTCCTAGCTCATCACGACGCCCTCCGCGCGCTAGCCATTGTCCTGATGCGATGGCGCCCGGCCGCTACGCTATGGCGGACGCGCTCTAGCGTCGTGTTGCTTGCGGGAACGGCAGGCACATGCGGTGCCTGCATAGGCCCGTGTGGCAGCACACGCTACACTGCCCGCGGCAACAGGCCGGCGCGGGGATGGTATGGGCGAGGTGAGTCTATTGCTGGCGGCAGCCGGGGCGGGCGATCGTGTTGCTGCCGATCGCGCTTTCGCTCTGGTCTATGCCGACCTGCAGCGGTTGGCGCAGCGTCAGGTGCGTCGGGCCGATGCCGGCGTCGGCGCCACGTCATTGGTACACGAACTCTATCTGCGCCTGGTGCGCCCCGATGCCATGCAGTTGCATGATCGCGAGCATTTCTTTGCCGTCGCGGCGCGCGCGATGCGCCAGTTGATCGTCGATCATGCGCGTCAGCGCGCCGCGGCCAAGCGCGGTGGCGGCATCGAATCGGAAGCATTGGACGAGATTCAGGACCGAGTCGGCGCACTCGGCGACGCCGAGCGCCTGATTTCGCTGGATCAGGCGCTGCTGCGGCTGGCCGACGTGGACCAGGATCTGGTGGCGCTGGTGGAGATGCGTTTTTTCGCCGGGCTGGAACTGGGTGAGATCGCCGAGGTCAGCGGTCGTTCCGAACGTTCGCTCAAGCGCGACTGGCGCAAGGCGCGCGCCATCCTGCACGCCACTCTGGATGGAGGATTTCCGCATGAATGAGCGGTGGCAACAATTGTCCAGGCGGCTGGATGAGCTCTTCGATCTCGAGATCGAAGAGCGCACGGCGCAGCTGGCGCGCATCGAGCGCGACGATCCCGAACTGGCCGCCGAACTCAAACGTCTGCTCGCCGCGGACGAGCGTTCCGGCGTGCTCGATGCGGGGGTCGCGCGTGCCGCACCCACGGTGATGGAGCACCTGGCAGAGGGCGGCAACGCGGCGCGGGCGCCGGGCGCCTCGGCAGTCGGCAAGCGCGTGGGCCACTATCGCCTGCTCGAACGCGTGGGCAGCGGCGGCATGGGCGAGGTGTGGCGAGGGGCGCGTGACGACGGTGAATTCGAACAGCAGGTGGCGGTCAAGCTGATCCGGCCATTGGTCGACAGTCAGCACCTGCGCGAGCGCTTCGCGCGAGAACGGCGCATTCTGGCGCGGCTGGACCATCCGAATATCGCACGACTGCTCGATGGTGGCGTCAGCGAGGACGGCACGCCCTGGTATGCCATGGAGTATGTGCGTGGCGTGGACTTGCTGCGCTATGCCGCAGATAAAACGCTGGACACGCGCGCCCGCGTCGAGCTGTTGTTGCAAGTGTGCGACGCTGTCGCGCACGCGCAGACGTTGCTGGTGGTGCACCGCGATCTGAAACCATCCAACATTCTGGTCGATGCCGATGGCCGTGCGCGTGTGCTGGACTTCGGCATTGCGCGCCTGCTCGACGAGACCGATGCCGCGATGAATCTCACCGGCACCGGTGTACGCGTGTTTTCGCCGGCTTACGCGGCGCCCGAACAGATTCGTGGTGAAGCTGTCGGCACACCGGCGGACGTGTTCGCGCTGGGCGCGGTACTGTTCGAACTGCTGACCGGCCAGGTGCCGCATCCCAAGCGCAGCGCCGTGCCCGAGCGCCTGCTTGCCACACTGGAACAGGAAACGGCGCCGCGCCCGAGCGACGCGCTGCGCGGTACCACGGCTGGCCTACGCGTCACCCGTGGCGCCCGCGAACTGATCGGTGATCTCGACACCATCGTCGCCACGGCGCTGCAGCCCGATCCATCGCGCCGATATGCCGGCGCCGCTCAATTGGCTGACGACCTGCGCCGCTGGCTCGATGGGCGCCCCATCAAGGCGCAGCCGGACACAGCCACCTATCGCATGCGCAAGTTCATCACGCGCCATCGCCTCGCCGTGGGCAGTGCGAGCGGAGTGCTATTGGCACTGATCGCCGGATTGGGGATTGCGCTGTGGCAGGCCAACGTGGCGCACGAGCATGCCGCGCGCGCCGATGCCGAAGCCAAGCGCGCGAATGCCGAAGCCGCCCGCGCGGAGCACGAAGCCGCGCAGGTCAAGGCGCAGGTGGGGCGCACCAAGAAAGTGAAGGAATTCCTGATGTCGGTGTTCCAGCAGGCCGATCCTTTGCGCCGCAGCGAAGCAGGCCCGGTCACGTTCGATCAGGCTTTCGATGCGGCGGTCGCGCGTGCGCATACCGAGCTGGCCGACGATCCGGTTCTGCAGGCCGACGTCTTCGACGACTTCGGCGAAATCCGCACGGGGCAAGGTCGCTTCGACGATGCGCAAGCGCTGTTCGAGCAGGCATTGGCCGTTGCGGAGAAGGAGTACGGTCCAAATTCGCCGGTGGTGGCCGAGTCGCTGGTCAATCTCGCCTCGCTCGACAACTACCGCGAACGCGTGCTGGCTGGCGCGGAACGAATGGAGCGAGCGGTAGCCATTTTGGAGAAGGACGATGGCGGCGATCCCCTGGCGCTGGCCAATGCGCTGACCGGCCTGGCGGCACTGCGCCAGCAACAAGGGCGCCTGCAGGAAGCCACCGAGGTTGCGCGGCGCGGCCTCAAGCTCAGCCGGGAGCACTTGGGGGCGAACGACATCTACCTGTCGGTGAATATCACCAACATGGCGATGCTGGACGCCAACGCCGGACACAATGCCGAGGCCGAAGCAGGTTTGCGCGAAGCCATGGCCATCGTGGAAAAGAATCAGGGCCCGAACTCGCCGCGGCTGCTGCCCAATCTTTCCCAGCTCGGCAGCGTGCTGTACCGGTTGGGCAAGCCAAAGGAAGAAGCCGACACTTATCGTCGCGCGTTGGAGATCGCGCACAAGAATTACCCGGGCGACCATCCTTGGACCGCCGATGCACTCGCCGATCTAGGCTGGACCACCGCGCGCTACGGCGACTACGCCGCCGGCCTGCAACAGATGCACGAGGCCGTCGCGATGCTCGATCGCCTCAAGAGCCCGCGTGTCGTCACCGTATTGCGTCGCCTTGGTGTACTGCAGCATCGCCATGGCGATACCCGCGAAGCCCTGGCTACCTTCAATCGGGCCTGGCAGATCTGCCGCGACAACAACCAGATCCTTGAGCAACACTGCATCGTGATCCGCGCCAACCGCGCACAGGCGTTGGCCCTCACAGGTGACGGAGCGCAGGCGCTGGGCGAGGCCGAGGCCGCGCATGCCGCCTTGTTGAAACTGCAGTCGGAAGGGCTGGAGAGCGAGCGCGGCCAGGCCTTGCAGGCGCGTGCGGCGGCACTGGCTGCGTTGCAGCGCAAAGACGAGGCACTGGCGCAGCAGGACGAGGTCATTGCGATGCTGAGCAAGGCCTACGGCGCCGAGCACGATGAAACCAAGGGGGCGATCAAGGCGCGCGAACGCCTGCGCTGATTCCGCTTGGCCCCTGCCGCCCGCTTCCTGCGTGGAAGTGGGCGAGGAGGGCCAAGCCCATGAAAACCACGACCAGTTCACCGCGCCCGCGCGGTCACTTAACCCACTTCTGGTTGCGCGCCGCCGCCGCAATCCTGCTCGCATTATGCGGCCACGGAGCGGCCCGCGCGCAGCTCACCTTCGGTCCCAGCGTCAGCGCCATGCCGGCCAACGCAACGGCGGGCGGCAGCGTCACCGTCTCGGCATCACGCCTGAGCGGCACACACACCTACAGCGTGGTACTGGTGCCCAACGGCGGCGGAGCGGAGACGCCGCTGTTCACGCAGACCAGCTCGGCCGATTCCCTACGGCGTAACGTGACGCTGCCCGCGCTCGCGGTCGGCAAATACACGCTGACGTTGCGTTCCGATGGCAGCACGCTGGATACCGCGAGTTTCGGCGTGGTGACCAAGCTCGGTGTCGCGCTCACACCGACAAGCGCACGGCCCGGCGCGAGCGTGGCCTTCACGGTCAGCGGGCTCAAGGCGGGACGCTTGCGTTTGGACTACGACGGCGAGCCCGTATTCGGTCCGGCGCCGGTATCCAACGGCAGCTTCAGCGGAAAGTTCCGAGTGCCCAGCGATCACGCTGCGCCCGCAACCATCACGGTATCGGCCGTCGACATCGTTGGCGACATCACGCCGCGCGTCGGTAGCGCGAGCTTTGCCGTGCAGGCGGCCAATACCAGTCCGTTCACCGCGGTACTGAACCCGACGCCTTCGACCACCAGCCCGCGCTTGCGCGACAAGTTCAACGTCTCCGGACAACTGCAGTTCAATGAAAGCGCAGCGGACGATGTCAGTGTCAGTCAGTACTGGCTGGGCAACGACGGCAGCGTGATTCCGGCTGGCGGGTCGAGTTTCACGCTGCAATCCAACGGCAGTTTCGTCAGCGCGCAGCGCGCACCGCAATTCGGCACGATGTCTGCCGCGCAGGCGGCGGGCAGCGGGCGCATGATGACCGTCACGCGCTTCGTCGATGCCAACGGCGTGCCGCAGTTCACGAGCATGCCCGGCGCGCAGCAAATGACGACGGTGCTCGATGTGGACCAGACGGTGGACGTCAATATCTTTGCGCGCACGCCTCAGGGCGCGTCGCTGCAGCACGTGCGCGTCGACCTCACCTCGGCGTTCATGCAGGATCTGTTCTACCCGCCGGGGCAAACCGTCACGCTGATGGACGGTAGCCATCCGCCGGTGGCGACGCAGTACAACGATCACTCACAGACGATCAGTCAGGAAGGTTGCCCGACCGGCGTCGAGCGCCAGTACACCGACGCCAGCGGTCGCGCCGAATTCGAATTCGCACGCGATCCGCCAGCCGGCGGCTACGGCGGCGGCCTGCACAGCTTGCACGAGCAGCTGCTGAACATGACCATTCCGCCGAGTGTGGAATGCGAGGATCTGCCCGATGGCACCGGCGGCGTACACCGCCATTGCAGGGAAGTTGATCCGGCCGGGCTCACGTTCACTCTCACCGTCCGCGCCGCGCACCTGGGCTACGGCTACCGCGACGAAGATCGCACCGAGCAGCCGGTGATCATCAACGGTCGCGTCGATCGCTACAACTCAAGTATTCGTCTGGAAGTCTGTCGCCCCGGGGCGAGCTGCGTGACGACCAACTACCCCTCTGGCAGCGCCAACGTGTTCCTCAATCTGCCGCAGCTGCCCAACGCTGGCGTCGATCTGGATGCGCCGTACCTGAAAGCCGACATCAATGATCCCGGGATTCCGGGCGAGACCGCCAACAGCGTCGGCACCTACGAGTTCGCGGCCATCGCCAATCTGAGCCGCCTGAAGAACAGCGCGACCTTTGTCACCCCGACTCAACGCCCGTTGCGCTTCCAGTACGCGCCGGGCGCCGGCGCGCCGCTTACCTCGGCGCGCCTGTACCTCAAGGATGCGTCCGGCACCTATCAGGACATGGGGCCGTTCACGGGCACCGGCGTAGGCAGCGTGTGCACCAACCCCGACGCGACGCAGACGTTCTCCTTCCCGCTGCAGGCGAACCTGTTGCGCTTCCCGAGCGATCGCTGGCCCAGCGCCAAGGACACGGCAAAACGTTGCGGGCGCATCGATGCGACCGATGCGGACGGCAAGACCGGGTCGCGCAAGTTCTGCCTGAACTGGACCGAGATTCCAGCGGAAGTCCGCAGCCTCTCGGCCTTGCAGGTCGACGACCGGGCGCCGCGCGCCGTGAAGATCTCGGGCCTGACCAGCGCCGCGGGCGGCGCGACGCACAGCCCTTCGCCGCCGGCCGAATACCACGTCGGCGCGCGCGACAACTCGCTCGGCGCGGGCGCGTCGATCACTGCATGCGTACCGACAGCGCAGGTCTACTACTGCGAACCGGTCAACGGCTTTACGCAGCAGCACGAGCAGTTCAGCGAGAACGCCTCGCCGCAGACCCAGACCAACTACGGTAACGGTGCGGTCAGCCAGGGCGACGGCGAATGGCACACGCTGTTCGACTACAGCGTGCCGTTGTTCCGCTGGTATTGGGGCGTGCCGGAATTGCTCAGTGCCGAAGTCTTCGCCGATCTCGGCTTGAAGGCGCAAAGCTATCTCGACCTGTATTACGACCCGGCCCATCCCAATCAATTCCGGCACAACGTCGGCGGCGCTTTCAGCGCGGCGCTGTTCATCGGTGTCGACATCGACGTGCTGTTCGGCATCCTGGTCGACGCGGGTGCGATGATCACCGGTGCCGGCATCTCGGCGATCACCACCGATGCCGCAGACAACACCAACGCCTGTTTCCAGTTCCGCATGGATTTCACCGGCTGGCTCGAGATCGGCTGTCCGGTGCCGAACTTCCTGGATCCGACCTGCTATATCCCGGACATCGAAGAAAGCTTCAACATCATCAAGCACCCGGACAACGGCAGTTGCACGATCCCTGACAGCGTCAATGCGCTGACCTCGGCGCTGCACGTCAACAGCGCCAACGGCACGCGGCCGCCGCCGGTCGATCCGATCACGCCGGAGGAGCGGCGCGCCTTGTATCGGCATCCGGCGATCGCCTTCGATACAGACGGCAACGGCCTTGCGCTCTGGCTGGATCGCAGAGGTCAACTCGTGTCTACCAGCGTCGATGGCGACGGCCTGGGCGACACCAAGACTATCAGCACAGGCTGGGGCATCCGCGATGTCGCGGTTGCCTACCTCGGACCCCAACGCGCGGTGGCTGTGTGGGCCGAGAACACGCTCAGTGGGCCACCGTTCCAGAATTCCACGCTGGCAAACAAAGTGCGCAACCAGCGTCTGCGCTGGGCCACCTGGAATGGTTCCGCGTGGAGTGCCGTGAGTGACCTGACCACGGCCGGCAAGGGCGAGGGTCAGGTGCGGCTGGCGCGCTGCGTCGGCAATATCCTGCAGTGTCCGCGCAACGGCAAGGTGCGCGCGGTATGGCAGCGCAACACCAGCGGCGACATGTATGCCGCGTCGATGCACGTCTTCACGGCGGAGTTCAACGGCGTGGGCTGGACGCCGGCGCAGCAGGTCGACCAGAGTGGCAGTCTCAACATCACGCCGACGTTGACCTATCTCGGCGGAGAACCGGTGATCGGTTGGGTGCGCTACAACCCGGGCACGACGTTGTCGGACATCTCCGCACGACGCTTCGCCTATCGGCAGTTCGACGGCACCGGCGTGGAGCATGTCGACACCAGCGTTCCGGCGGGTCTGGCGGCACCTTCGCTGGCGAGCGATCCGGACGGTGGGCTCGGACTGGCGTTCACTCTGGCCGATGCCAATACCGGCTTCATCGGTACGCGCCAGGCGCTGCATCTCGCGCACGCCACGTGCAGCGGCGGCAGCTGCAACTTCTCTGCCTGGCGCATGCACGACTGGCGCGGCCGCGGCCTCTATGTGGAACGGCCGCAACTGTTGGTCGACGCGGCGGGCGATGCGGTGGTCACGGCGCGCGGAGTGGGCTTCGACAGCGGCAATCCGCCACAGGAGTTTCTTGCAGAGGATCCGCCGGGCATGCGCAGCATGAGCGGCGATCTGATCCAGGTGCGCAGCGCATTGCAAGAGGGCAACGCGTCGCTACTCGCGCTCAGTCGCGATGGCGCCACGCATTTCCAGCCGGCGGCCGCATTCAATCCCGTCAGCGGTGATGTGGTGGCGATCAGCGTCAACCTGCCGACACCGACGACGCTCGCGCTGGAATTGGAGCCGACATCGCCGCAGGCGCGCGCCCCCAAGGCAGCGGTGCGACTGGCTGCCGCTGACGGCGTCGAGGTCACGAGCACGCCGACCCGACCCGATCTGCGCGTGGCCTCGATCAACTCGACTTCCTCGGCGCTCAATCCCGGCGGCAATCTGCTGGTCACCGTGATCGTGCAGAACGACGGCAGCGCCTGGACGCCGGATGCCGACCGCACAGCGAAGGTGAAACTTTGGTGGGATCATCCCTCTACCCGGGCGATCAATGTACTCAATACGACGATACCGGCGATCGGTGCCGGCGGGCGCCGCACGTTCATCCTGAGCATGCCGCTTTCCAGCACAGTGGGATCCGAAGCTTGGAATTCACGTGACTTGAAGTCGCGGC
>JADMIO010965047.1_pt1 | contig 16364 bp, 20 predicted proteins | sample 8958161 | NCBI WGS metagenome assembly JADMIO01 (sample SAMN16585339, study PRJNA669376) | soil metagenome | isolation source: Crop rotation soil | place: USA: Cullars Rotation, Alabama | collected 2011
CTTGTCCCGGCCATCCACGCCTTATTGCGCCGCAAGATGTGGATGCCCGGCACAAGGCCCCGCATGACGGCGGAGTATGCAGCGACATTTTGCATTCAAAACGGCTTGAGCCCTGGCGGCAGCGGCAAACCGCCGGTCAGGTCTTTCATTTTCTCCTGCAGCAGCGCCTCGGCCTTGCGCCGGGCGTCGGCGTGGGCCGCCACCAGGAGATCCTCGACAATCTCCTTCTCGCCCGGCTTGACCAGTGAGTCATCGAGCTTCACCGCCTTGAGGTCGCCCTTGGCGGTCAGCGTTACGCTGACGAGGCCGCCGCCTGCAGTGCCCTCGACTTCGACCTGATCGAGCTCAGCCTGCAGCGCCTGCATTTTCGATTGCAGCTGCACCGCCTGCTTCATCATGCCCATGAAATCGGCCATTTACTCGTCCTCTCGCGGTCCGGTCGCATCAGGCGCGTCGGGCTTGCTGACGGAGACGATCTCCGCGCCCGGAAAGCGCTCCAGCACCGCCTGCACCAGCGGATCGGCGCGCACGCCGCGTTTGAGTTCGGCGGCGCGCGCCTCGTTCTGCACCTTGACCGGAGCAACACCCTGCTCCGCCGATACCACCACCATCCAGCGCTTGCCGGTCCAGCCCGACAGCTTGCGCGACAGATCGTTGATCAAAGTCTTGGGCGCGCTCGGCTCGAGCGCAAGTTCGAGCCGCCCATCCTCGCAACGCACCAGCCGCACGTCACGCTCGAGCGCGGCCTTGATCGCGATATCGCGCCTATCGGCCGCAAGCGCGATGATTTCCGGAAATGTCGAGAGCGCGAGGACCGGCTCAGCCTCAGACACGGGGGCGGGGTCACTTGCCGGGCGCGGCGCGGCGGCGGCGGACGAACGCGGAGTCCCACGCGGCGCCTCGTAGCGCGCCGCAGAGCTGTGGCTCTGGATTGAACCGCCATTGCCCTGCGGCTGAGCCGACATCCCGCTGTTGCCGATCGAGCGCACCACCTCGTCCGGCGTCGGCAAGTCAGCAGCATAGGCAAGGCGCACCAGCATCATTTCGGCGGCGGCGAGCGGGCGCGAGGCTTCCTTCACCTCCTCGATGCCCTTGAGCAGCATCTGCCAGGCGCGCGCGAGCACGCGCATCGACAATTGCGTCGCGAAGGCACGGCCCCTCACCCGCTCAGCTTCCGAGAGCGAGACGTCATCGGCGACCGACGGCACGATTTTCATGCGGGTGACGAAATGAGTGAATTCGGCGAGATCGGTGAGGACGACCGCTGGATCGGCGCCGATGTCATATTGCTCACGCAGTTCCTTGAGCGCGGCGGCAACGTCGCCTTTCATCAACGAATCGAACAAATCGACGATCCGCACCCGATCCGCGAGGCCGAGCATCTGCCGTACGTCTTCTGCGCGCACAGTATCCGCGGCATGCGCGATTGCTTGATCGAGCAGCGAGAGCGAGTCACGGACCGAGCCCTCTGAGGCGCGGGCAATCAGAGCGAGCGCCGCCGGTTCGACGTCAGCCCTCTCTTTGGCTGCGATCCCCCCAAGATGTTTGACCAACATTGCGGCATCGACGCGGCGCAGATCGAAGCGCTGGCAGCGCGACAGCACCGTCACCGGCACTTTGCGGATTTCGGTAGTGGCGAAGATGAACTTGGCGTGCGGCGGCGGCTCTTCCAATGTCTTGAGCAGCGCGTTGAACGCGGCGCCTGAGAGCATGTGCACTTCGTCGAGGATGTAGACCTTGTAGCGCGCCGAGACCGGGGCGTAGCGGATCGCATCGTTGATTTGCCGCACGTCATCAACGCTGTTGTGCGAGGCTGCATCCATCTCGATCACGTCGAGGTGACGACTCTCCATGATTGCCGCGTCATGGACGCCCATTACTGGCATCTTGACCGTCGGCCCTTTGACCGATCCGTCCGGCAATTCGTAATTGAGCGCGCGGGCCAGGATGCGGGCGGTGGTGGTCTTGCCGACGCCGCGCACGCCGGTGAGGATCCAGGCTTGCGGGATGCGACCCGTTTCGAACGCGTTGGAGATGGTGCGCACCATCGCGTCCTGGCCGATCAAATCATCGAAGCTTGCGGGGCGGTATTTGCGCGCCAGCACCCGGTAGCCGGGAGCCGGCTCGGCGGTGGCGGGCTTTTGTCCGATATTTTCCGTCTTGCCGTCGCTCATCGTTAAATCCGACCCGCAACGGCGCGGATAATCGTGCTGCGGATGATGAAGGTGGGAGGCTGACGAGCGACCCGATCCGTGCTCGTTAGGGCTGCTTCCTTCCGGACCTGACCCGGTTGGCGAGTGGCTCGTCCACCGCCAACCTCCCGGGCTCTATATCGGGCGAACGGAGGGTGAAAGCAAGCGCCCAACTCTCCAGTGTCATGCGCGGGCAACCGGGTCCGACCCACTTGGGTCGGCCCGGTCGTGGCACTTGACCCGCGCATCCATCACGCGATTGTGCCTGTGGACAGGTCGCACGGATGGCCGGGTCAAGCCCGGCCATGACAACCGATGGACTCAGGCTTCAGTCTCGACCCTATGCTGGAACGCGACACCGTGATGGTGTGCGATCTTGCGCTCAGCCGTGTGCTGCTCAACGGCGACGCCAACTATTTGTGGCTGATTCTCGCGCCGCGGCGCTCCGGCAAGGTGGAACTGATCGATCTCGACGAGGCCGATCGCCTCACCCTGTGGAAAGAGATCGCGCAGGTCTCCCGCAGGTTGAAAGAGCTGAGCCGCTGCCACAAGCTCAATGTTGCGCAACTCGGCAACCAGGTGGCGCAACTGCATATCCATATTATCGCGCGGGAGAAAACTGACCCGGCTTGGCCCAATCCGGTGTGGGGACGCGCGCCCCGGAAGGACTATGAGACGGCAGCGCGGGAAAAACTGCTGAAAACGCTGCAACAAGCTTTGCGCAAATAAATCGGTTGTCATGCCCCGCGAAAGCGGGGCATCCAGTATTCCCGATTGCGCGTCTTAGCGGTACTGGATCGCCCGCCTGCGCGGGCGATGACAAGGTTCGAAATGCCTTCCCCCTACAACCTCGGCCCCAAACCAAGGCTCGGCTATACGCAAAGTCCGATCCAGCGGGCAGCCGAACTGCGACTAAAGAAGGCTGAAGTCGATGCGCTCGCAAGCCGGCCGGATGCGGGCGCCTACGTAATCGGCGGGGAAATGATTGTCGCCAAGGCCGCCGAACCCAATGACCCATTATTCACGATGGCCGAGGTGGCGGCACTCGGAGACGCGGCAGAAGCCGTATTCCTTGGCGCGCTCGATGGGGCCGGCCGTTTCGGCATAGGTATCGCGCCGCAAGTGGCTGAAGCACTGAAGTCGCGCGGTGATCTACTCGTTACCGATCTGCGCTCTATCGCTATACGGGGGCTTGTCGCGCAGGACCATCTGCCGCCGATCGCACAAGCCAAGGCGATGTTACATTGGCATGCGCGGCACCGGTTCTGCTCGAATTGCGGTGCACCGACCAATGTCACGCAGTGCGGATGGAGGCGCGACTGTCCGCAATGCAAGGCCGAGCATTTCCCGCGCACCGATCCGGTGGTCATCATGCTCGCCGTTAAAGGCGATCAATGCGTGCTCGGCCGCTCGCCGCGGTTCGTGGAGAACATGTGGTCATGCCTCGCCGGCTTTATCGAACCCGGTGAAGGGGTCACTGACGCAGTACGACGCGAGACCCGAGAGGAAGCCGGCATTGACTGCGGCCGGGTCAAATTCTTTGACACGCAACCTTGGCCGTTTCCGACTTCGCTGATGATGGGCGCGCACGCGGAGGCGTTGTCGGATCGGATCGTGGTCGATAAAGACGAGCTCGAGGCCGCGCGCTGGTTCAGCCGCGACGAAGTCGCATCGATGCTGATGCGCAAGCACCCGCAGGGCCTCACCTGCCCGCCCGGCGTCGCGATCGCCTATCACATCATGCGCGCCTGGGTCGAAGACGGAGTGAGCTTTGACTGAACGCAAGCGGCCGACGGTCCTGTGCGCGGGTGGCGCGGTGCAGGACATCGTCATGCGGGTCGAGACATTTCCGCAGCCCGGCCACAAGGTGCAGGCATCGGATTTCATCGTCACCATTGGAGGACAATCCGGAAATGCCGCCGTCGCCGTGGCGCGGCTCGGCGCTGACACGCTCTATGCCGGCACGCTCGGTGCGGCGGACGATCCGGTGGCGACCCAAATCGTGGCGGCGCTGGAGCAAGAAGGTGTCGATTGCAGCGGCACGGTGCGGGTCAAGGGTGCGAAGTCGTCGGTGTCGCTGATCATGCTCGACGCGCAGGGCGAAAAGATGATCGCGACGCTGCGTGACAGCGGGCTCAATGACGCCGAGTTGCCAAACATCGCCGCGCTGGTGCAGCGCGCCGATGCCGTGCTGTCCGACAACCGTTACCCGCTATTCGGAGTGCCAGTGTGCAAGGCGGCCAAGTCGCGCGGCATCCCGCGAGTGCTCGATTTCGACAAGCCGACGGGCTTCGACGATCCGCTGCTGCTATTGCAGACACATGTGATCGCCTCTGCCGATGCAGCACGCGAGGCGACCGGCGAGCAGGACCTGAAAGCAGCGCTTAAACGCATGGGCGAACACCTCGACTGTTTTATAGCTATCACCGATGGACCGGCCGGCTACTATTGGCTGGATCACGGCGAGCTTCGCCACCGTGCGGCGTTCAAGGTGAACGCGGTCGATACGCTCGGCGCTGGCGACGTATTTCATGGCGCGTTCACGCTTCGTTTGCTCGAAACCGGCGACGAGGTCGAAGCAATGCGTTTTGCCGCGGCGGCCGCCGCAATCAAATGCACGCGCTTCGGCGGACCGACCGGAGCGCCGACGCGCGCCGAGGTCGACGATTTCCTGGCGAAGAATTAGCTCGCCTTACTGTCGAAGCCGTAGAGCCGCGCCGGATTGTCGACCAAGATCTTCTTCCGTGTCGTCTCGTCCGGCACCCACTTGGCAAGCTGGTTGAACACGAGCCCGTCGTCGATCGGGAACGGCGGGGCGATGTGGGCGAGCGGCTTGCCGCGGCCCGCGTCGGAATCAGGATGCGGCCAGTCGCTGCCCCACACGATGCGATCCGGATTGGCTTTCACCAAGGCCTGCGCCAGCGGCGTGACGTCGGCATAATCCGGTGCCTGTTTCGAGCAGCGATAAGCGCCCGAAATTTTCACGTACACGTGGCCGGATTTGACGAGGTCGAGCAGCGCATCAAAGTGCGGCTGGCTTGGGCCGGCCTCGGCTTTCGCGCGGCCAAAATGATCGAACACGACCGGAAATGGCAGTTGCGTCAAATGCTCCCTGAGCCCGGCGATGGTGTCGAGACCGGTATAAAACTGCACGTGCCAGCCGCGGCCCTCGAGTTGTTTGGCGGTCGCGTCGAGCAACGCTTTGGCTCCCGCCGCGTCGAACTTGCCGGCGACATTGGTGTTCAAATTCAGTCGCACACCGCGAACGCCGGCTGCATGCATCTCGTCGATCGCGGCGGCCGTGGTCGACTTGTCAATCACGGCAACGCCGCGCGCGCGTGCGGGTCCCATTTTGCGGATCGCATCGAGCGTTGCGGAATTATCCGCGGCGTAGACGCTCGGCTGGACGACCACCACACGACCGATATGCAGCGACTTGTGTAACGCCTCGAGCTCTTCAAGGGTGCCGCTCGGTGGCGTGTAGATGCGCTTTTCTGCATAAGCAAACCTGGCGGGATCGAAGACATGGACGTGGCAATCGCAGGCACCGGGCGGCACTGTGAAACTCGGTGCAGTCTTATTTGCTGGCATGTCCGCACGCGCGAAGCCGGTGTTAAGCGCCCCAGCGGATACGCCCGCGGCGGCGATTTGAAGCACACTCCGTCTGTTCAGCATGTCGCCCTCCTGACCACGGACCATGCTACGCCTGCACGGGACGAACAGCTACTTCTTCGCCACGGATGGACAAGGCGCGCCGCACGGCGCGCAGGCGCCGGCGAAATCCTCCGGCGAGACGGCGCGGCCGCTCGATGGGCTGGTGAGGTGATTGACGATCACGGCGGCAAAGCCGACCAGCACAACCGCGATGTAGACGGCCCGCATCGTCAGTCTCGCGGTAGCCCGAACAGCGGCCGTAGCTTTATGCCGACAACGGAACCGGCCAGCGCCATCGCAAACCATACCCAGCCGTGCAACGAGCCAGAGCCGATCCCGCCGACAAAGGCGCCGATGTTGCAGCCGAACCCCAGCCGTGCGCCCCAGCCGCAGACCAGCCCGCCCAGCGCAGCCGCAAAAAGCGAGCGCGCCGGCGGCCAGGCGCCGCGCGCGAACGGCTTCGATGCAGCCGCGGCGGCCATCGCGCCAAGCAGCATGCCGAAATCGGTCAGACTCGATGTATCGGACAGGACTGATTGGATGAGCGCACGCTTTGGGCCTTCCCATTGCCAGAATGGGTATTGCGTCAAATCGAACCCCAACGCTGAGGCGAGCTTGGCGCCCCAAACGGTGTAGCCGAACGTGACGCTCCACGGATGGCCGCCGGCGAGAAAAGCGGCGATGCAAAGCAGGCCGATGAGGACCCCGCCGACAATGTAGGTGCGGCTTGGAACGAAGTCAGCGCCGCGCCTGCCTGCAACGGTTGCGATCGTGGCACCGACCATCGCGATAGAGGCCAGCGTGACGGCAAGTCCGCCCCACGGGCCGAAATAATCGGCAGCCAGCACCGGATCGATGCCGCCAAGCGCCAGCACAGGTGGCAGCGACAGGCTGCCGAACAAGCTGCCGATCACGAAAAATGCAAGCGTCACCAGCATCCGGCCGGAGCCGCCGCCCGCGGTATAGAGCGTGCCCGAGCCGCAGCCATTGGCGAGCTGCATGCCCAGCCCGAAAGCAAAGGCGCCGATGAGCAGCGAAGGTCCGAGCGGCGCGATCGCACCGCCGAACTTCGGCGCCAGCGCCGAAACCGGCACAATGACAAGTGCGGACACCGCAATGACGATCAGTCCTCCGATCAGGCCGCCGGCTTCGCCGCGAGTGAGGAAGCGCCGCCATGAAGCGGTGTAGCTGAACTCGGCTTTGAGGAAAGCAATGCCGAGGCCAAAACCGCTGAGTATCAGAACGGCCGACGCTGGTTGGCCATCAAGCAAGACCATCGCAAGCAAAAGCGCAGTGATGCCGAGCGAGAGCGCGAGAAACAACGCATCCCAATTCGGAGACGTGCGTATGTCGAGCGGGTGGAACGTCGTAGTGGTCATAGGAAACTGACTCGGCGCAAGTTATCACTGTCATGCCCGGCCTTGAGCCGAGCATCCACGTCTTTCTTGCGGCAAAAAGAAGGACGTGGATGGCCGGGACAAGCCCGCCCATGACGGGTCATTTACGAACCCAAACCGACCGCCTTCTTCAGGTCGTCCCATTTTGTGCGATCGGATTCGATCGGCCGGCTTGGGTTGCTGGTCCACTCCACCATCGAACCGGCGTAAAGTTTTGTCTCTTTGCGGCCGAGCAGTTCATGCAGCACGAACCAGTCGGTGGCGGCCCAATGCCCGGTGTTGCAATAGGCGACTACTTGGCCTCGTGGTACTTCGTTCGCGATCGCGGCAAGCTCGGCAGCCGGCTTCAACCTGTTCGTGGCGCCGTCGTAAAACTTGGCGCTGTCGATATTCTGCGCTCCGGGCAGCCGGCCGTAGGCTTTCGATGCCGGCGCCTTGTCCTTTCCAAGGAAGAATGACGCGGGCCGCGCATCGACAAAACTCGCGCCACCATTTCGCTCGAACGCTTCGACTTCGGGCGCTTCGATCAGAATGCTGCGATCAACTTTTGCGGTGAAGATGGCCGGGGACGGCGCGCGCATACCGCTTTCGATCGGATAGCCCGCGGCTTTCCAAGCAGCCACGCCGCCGTCGAGAATCGAGACATCGCTGACGCCGGTATATTTAAGTGTCCAGTAGGTCCGCGCGGCCGCGCCGAAATCGAGCGAACTCACGCCGGCAGGCACCACGACAACATGGGCCGCCTCGTCAACGCCGAGATCGCCTATCAACTTCTCAAGCTCAGCAATCGTCGGCACCATGAACGGCACGTCGTTGCGAGTGACGCGCCAGCCGCTCTTGTCGTAATCGGTGTGAATGCTGCCGGGGATGTGCGCCTCGGCATAAGCTTTGACGCCGCCGCCGTCGATCGCCGAGCGGATATCGAGCACCACCAGATTTTGATCGGCGTGGTGCGCCTTGAGCCACTCGGCTGACACCAGGGCGTCGGCAGCGACTGCCGAGCCATCGATCGCGAACATGAAAGCGGCGGCCGCAAGCAGTCGCCAAATGGTTTTGGACGAAGGGAAAACAGACATCGACAGGTCCCCGAAGGACACAGTTGCTCAGCTGGAGCGATAAAGGTTGAAATAGAATAACATTCCCTATAAAGACAGGTGCGGGCGGTAAAAAGAAATCATATTCTACTTTGACCATGATGGTCGGTAATTCCGCCTAAACCCGCTGGAAATCAAAGCATGGACGCCATCGACCGCAAAATCCTCGCCGTCGTTCAAGAGGACGCCTCGCTCTCGGTTGCCGAAATCGGCCAGCGTGTTGGGCTCTCCTCCACGCCGTGCTGGAAACGCCTGCAGCGGCTCGAGGCGGATGGCGTGATCCTGCGGCGGGTCGCGTTAGTCGCGCCGGAAAAGGTCGGGCTTGGCATCACCGTATTCGTATCGGTCGAAACCGGCGACCACTCGAACGAATGGCTCAAGCGTTTTGCCGAAGTGGCGAGCGCGATGCCGGAGGTCATGGAATTCTACCGGATGGCAGGCGACGTCGACTATATGCTGCGCGTCGTCGTGCCCGACATCGCCGGCTACGACACGTTCTACAAAAAGCTGATTGCCGCCGTCCCGCTAAAGAACGTTACCTCGCGTTTTGCTATGGAACGCATCAAGTCAACGACGGCGCTGCCGATTATGCCGCTACCCGCAAAAGCACTCACCTGAGCTTCACGTACAGGAAGTCGTGCCGTAGACCGGCGCGGAAATGCGCGGGCTCATATACATCGTATCGGACAATGTCAGCGCGCCAGTAATGACGTAGCCGATCGCCGGCGTGTAGTTATAGGAGACTTCGCTGAACAGGAGCTGAGTATTGGCGACCACAAGCGCCGAGGGAATCGACACACTCGACCCGACCGACCTGGCTGTACCGCCTTGCGTGGCGCTCCATTTCACTTTGACAGCGCTGGCATTGTCGATGTTGAGACAGCTAATCGTCATCTTCAGCGTCGTGGTCGAATATGGCGACATGATCGCGCTCGACGCGGTCAGAATGTCCGTCATGTTCGCGGACGTGATACTCGTGACCTGAGCCGACAAGTTTGCAATCGCGCCGGCCGTCAACGTCACCTTGCGGTCAATAGCGATGCCCTGTGAAAGCTCTACACCGCCGAGATAGAGCCCGATCATCAGCGGCGACAACAGCGCGAACTCGACGGCGGAGACGCCAGCCCTATCCTGGCGGAAACGTGAAAGGTTGGCTTGCAGAGATCGCATCATTTGTAAGGCTCGTTGCGAAACACCGAGGTGGCGACTAGCAGACGGTTGCCGCCGTTCTGGGTGGCGAGGTTGTTGCTGAACATCGCGGTATAGATTGGCCATTGGTAATAGACGCTCACCACCACGACGTCCCCCGGATTGCCGGGCTGATAGACCATCTTGGTCGTATCCAGCTGGCCATTGGCGTCGTACGGCGGCGTGGTCGATGCCGCGCCAAAGGTTGAATAATTGCGCACGCTCACGGAGAGCTTATTCTGACAGTCGAACATCGCGACGATCCGCGCGCACACTGCGTTCTTGAACGCGGTTTGATCATATCCCGCGGCATCGGCCTGACCGGTCATCACCAATCGCCCTGATTGGGTGACTGCATATTCCAGGGTTTGACCGGCAAAGAACACGAGCGCGGTCTCGATAATGGCAAACAGCAGCGCCAAGAAGGGCGCAGCGACCAACGCGAATTCCACCGCAGCGGCGCCATCGTGCGCACGTGCAAAACGTTTCACGAATTTCGATTGGCAAGCGCGGCTAAGAACGCGAGTCGCGATGCCTGACACCGTCGCAACGGCGTTAGCGAACATGATATGGAGCCGCCCTAGCCCAATTACCGATGCGGCCATTGGTAGCAAAGCCGCGTTGTCGAAATCTTGCGCGCCGCGCGCGGAAACGCCGCGATCAGGTCAAGCTTTCGGTAACTATGAGATAACTACCGGGTGCTCGCGGCCGCCCCGCTCCGAGTAGTTGATTCCCCCAATACTGCGTTGAAGTAGGCCGGATTGTCCCCGAGCGTGGTGATGCGCGGCGCACATTCCGGCGCACAGCTGTAGGACTCGCGCTCGATGCCTTTATACACAACGACCAAGTCACCACTGCGCGGCGGCGCGACCGTCACGATCTTGTCCATCAGCACCCGGCCGCCGCGGTCGAGCGCCATCAAGTTGGTTGTGCCATAGCCTTTGCCGGTGACGACAAATAGGCCACCAGCCTGCAGCGAGCCGTCGGCGATCAGCGGATTGCCAATGACGATGGTGGCAACGCCGACCGGGAGCCGCATCACCTGCGCCTGGTCTAGATTGACCTTGACGGTATCAGCCTTTGCGCTCGCCATGGCGAAGCCGAGCAATGCGGTGAGCAACAGCGCGCAGCCCAGATAACGGATGGGCCGAGGCAACCTTCGCCATGCCGACATGGGATTTTCCAACACGCGATACACCGATCAACCAGCCCGCGAAGACCGGAGGATTTGAGCGGAAATTGGTGAATGAAGGCGGAAAAGACGTGGTGAATGAAAAGCAAACGCGGTTAGCGGCGGAACGGATAGAGCATCTGCCCGCCGAAGCTTTCCGGAAACTCTTTTTCGCCGATGCCGTAGACGTTCGGCACTTCGCCTTCCGGCATGTAAAACGTCCCAAACAGCCAATCCAGAATTGGAAAGGTGCTGGCGAAATTCTTGTCACCGCCCTGATCGGCGGTAGTGTGATGCCAGCGATGAAACACGGGACTGGCGATGACGTATTTGAACGGGCCGAGCGTCCAGCTCAAATTGGCATGCACGAAAGCCGAGTATGCAATCGTGAATGGCCCGACAAATATCATGACCTCGGGTGAGATACCGGCCAGCAATAGCGCCACATCAACCGCGACCGTGCCGAGAAAAATATTGACCGGGTGGAAACGCGCGGCGGAAATCCACTCGAGCTCCTCGGACGAATGATGCACCGCGTGGTATTTCCACATCGCCGGACGGTGAAAGCCACGGTGGATCCAGTACAGCAGAAAATCGGACGTGGTGAGAAAGATGACAATTTGGCCCCACAGCGGCAGCTCCGACAAAGGACCGTGGCCGTGCATGTAGAACGAGATCAGCGCATCCGCCCCGTGAATGTCGTAGATCAATGCGGCGCCGAGGACCAATAGACCGATGCGCACGAAGCGTGCCATCAGCGGAATCAGAAACCAATAGAGAACGTCGGTGACGATCTCTCGCTTGTGCCACCACGGCCGGCCGGGATTGGCGGGCGACCAGTAGCTCAGTGCGGTGAAAGCGATGGCGATCAGCAAAGTAATCGGCGCGACCTTGAGCAGTGTCTGGCCTGCGACGTCGACGACCGAGAAGATTTCCGACAGCATCCATAAACCCCGGCGCAATTGCCCAGAGCTCAATCGATAGTGTTCTGCCGTTAAAACCGCGTGAAATAGCGAGAATCAGCTTTAGCGAGCCGCGCCCGAAAGGTCTTGGAATAACACTTTGTTAACTACATTCACGAAGCTCGCTGCCGGCCGGTGTTTCTGCGAACGGGTTAACCGGCACGCAAGAGGTCGCTGTTAACTTCACATCGATGCGCCGCAACCGAACGTCCACGCGGCAGACGGACCTGCTCAGGACAGTAAGTGTGATCAAGGAGCCTTTGATGAAGAGCCTGTTTCTGCGTTTCGTGAAGGACGACTCGGGCGCGACCGCGATCGAGTATGGCCTTATCGCTGCGGGCATTTCGGTCGCGATCATCGCGGTCGTGAATGGCCTCGGCACCAAGCTCAATACCGCATTTTCGAGCATCTCCACCCAGCTCCGCTAAAGCGGCGCGGCCCGAACACGCGAGCAAAGGCTCCGGTCAAAGCCGGAGCCTTTTTGTTTACGCGGCTCCGCAAAACGTCGCGAATTTGCGCGTAACTGACCGAAAAATTCGAGCGGTTTGTCTTACCTGAGATTCCGAATTGGCCTGCTATGTGGCCCAGGTCCACTGGGATGGTGGAGCTCAGGGAGAACCAGGATGTCTCAAATTCTTCGCTTTTTGCGTAATGACGCCGGCGCGACGGCCATCGAATACGGCCTGATTGCGGCCGGCATTTCGATCGCGATCATTGCCGTCGTGAATGGCCTCGGCACCCAGCTCAACAACACGTTCTCGAGCGTGTCGACGCAATTGCGCTAATCGGGATTGCGAGTGCGAACAAAGGCTCCGGGGGTACCGGAGCCTTTTCAATTTCGGCAGGTAAACGCAATCCAGAGTCTCTTAACGACGGGTTAACGCCGCCGGCGCTAACCGATCTGCAAGCAGAATGGCGTAAGCTGCCGCAGGCGAGAACATCGAGGAAATCGAGATGGTAACCGACGCAATCAGGCTACTGCTGTTTCCCATGCTGATTGCCTTTGCCGCCTCGAGCGACCTTCTCACCATGACGATTTCGAACCGGATTTCACTGGCGCTGGCCGCGGGATTTCTTGTGCTGGCAGTATGGACCGGTACCGGTTTTGGCGTCATCGGCCTGCACGTTGCCGCCGCTGCTTTGGTGCTGTTGATCGGCTTCGCTTGCTTCTCATTCGGATGGATCGGCGGAGGCGATGCCAAGCTCGCAGCCGCGGTCGCACTATGGTTCGGATTCGATTATCTGCTCGAATATCTGGTGTACGCCTCATTGTTCGGCGGAGCACTGACAGTGCTGTTGATCCAGTTTCGATTGCTGCCGCTGCCCGCTGCGCTCGCCGGCCAGAAATGGATCATGCGTTTGCATGAAAAAGGCGGCGGGGTGCCTTACGGCATCGCTTTGGCGGCTGCGGCGCTGATGGTCTATCCCCACACCGGATGGATGAGCACGCTGTCCTAACGGTGGCGGCCAAGCCGGGTGCGCAACCGAATATTAACTCGATTTGGTCACCGACACTTAACCATACCTTGACCTTTAGATGCTCAAATCCAGGCGAGCGGAAGTTCGCGCCGCCAGTTGGATTCGAGTGGATATTCGGCCGCGCTGCGGCCTGTGATGTGAGTGAAGCGTATGAAAGCTGCGCGTCTTGTTGTGTTGGCTGTAGCCCTCGCCGCCGGCGGCGGCGCCGCAACCCCAAATTCCATCCGTCGAAGTCCTGGTGGCCAAGGGCGACATCGGCCTTGGCCAGACCGTCAATGCCGGGGACATGCAATGGGTCACTTGGCCGGCCAACGCCGCACTGGGCAACTTCATCACCAAGAACAATCGGCCGGATGCGATGACGGCTTTGAACGGTGCGATCGCTCGCGCGCCATTCGTCGCGGGCGAGCCGATTCGCGAAGCCAAGCTGGTGCAGGCGAAGGGCTCCGGCTTCATGGCGGCGATCTTGCCGCCCGGCATGCGCGCGGTTTCGACCTCGATCGCACCCGAGACCGGCGCCGGTGGCTTCATCCTGCCGAACGATCGCGTCGACGTCATTCTGACGCAGCGCGATCGCGTCGCCGAAAAAGCGGCCGGCACCGAAGTGCAGACTAGCGAGACGATTCTCAAGAACATCCGCGTTCTCGCGATCGATCAGACTGTCGAGGAAAAGAACGGGCAGAAGGTCGTGATCGGCAAGACCGCGACGCTTGAATTGACCCCCGGACAGGTAGAGTCGCTCGCGCTGGCGCAAAAGCTCGGCACCCTCTCGCTGGCGCTGCGCAGCATCACCGACGCCAATTCAGCCGAAACCGACGACAAGACCGAGCCAGGGCGCGGCGGCGTCAACATTGTGCGGTTCGGCGTCAACACGCCGACGACGCCGAGATGAAAACGCTTCAGAGGAATCGCGACATGTCGAGCTGGACCCGCACGCTGTTCGCCGCAATGCTCTCCGCTTCGGCTTTGACGCCGGCGGTCGCCGCGGACAGTCGCACTCCGATCATCCAGGTCGCCGCGAGCGAAGGCACCTCCCGCTTCGTACCGCTCGGCATCGGCAAATCGATTGCGATCGATCTTCCCGCCGAGATCAAAGACGTATTGGTCGCCGACCCCAAGATCGCCAATGCGGTGATCCGCACCTCGCGCCGCGTTTACATCATCGGCGTTGCCATCGGGCAGACCAATATCTTTTTCTTTGATGCCGAGGGGCGGCAGATCGCCGGCTTCGATATCGCGGTCACGCGCGACCTCAACGGCCTGCGCGGCGCGCTGCGGCAGAGCTTCCCCAACGCCGATATCCGTATTGAAGGCGTCGGAACAGACGGCGTTATGCTGGCCGGAACGGCTGCGAGCCCGACCGAAGCGCAGCAGGCCTATGACCTTGCCTCGCGTCTCGTGGGCGACGGCACCAAAGTGGTCAATGGCATTAATGTCCGCGGCCGGGATCAGGTGATGCTCAAAGTCACCGTCGCTGAAGTGCAGCGCGACGTCATCAAACAACTCGGCATCGACCTCTCCGGCAGCGCGACCTACGGGTCCGGCACTTTCAAAGCTGACGTGTTCAACCCGTTCTCCGTAAGCGGAGGGGCGCTGTCGCCGACGGCATTCACAGCCCAAATGCGCAATCTGAGCGTCACCTTACGGGCGATGGAACGCGCCGGCGTGGTGCGTACACTGGCAGAACCCAATCTGACAGCAATCTCAGGAGAAACCGCGACCTTTATGGCCGGAGGCAGCTTCCCTGTTCCGAGCGGCCTGCAATGCAGCCCGCCACCGGTCGTGCAGTGTCAGACCTCGATCGAATTCAAGAAATTCGGGGTGAGCCTCGTGTTTACGCCGGTCGTTCTTTCCGAAGGCCGCATCAGCCTCAAAGTGATGACGGAAGTTTCCGACCTGTCGACCGACAACGCCGTGACCCTGTCACAGCAGGGGGGAAACAATATCACCGTCCCGTCAGTCGTGACGCGGCGTGCCGACACCGTTGTGGAAATCCCCTCCGGCGGGTCATTGGCTTTGGCCGGCATGATCCAGCAGAAGACCAAGCAGCAGATCAACGGCGTTCCTGGCCTGATGCAGGTGCCGATTCTTGGCACGCTGTTCAAGAGCCGCGATTACATCAACAACCAATCCGAACTGGTCGTGCTGGTGACGCCTTACATCGTCCATGCGGTAGCGCAGAGCAAGTTGTCGCGGCCTGACGACGGTTATGGCGATCCGGCTGATCCGAGCACCGTGTTTCTGGGCCGATTGAACAGACTTTACGGGACCGGCAACGGCGAGCCAACCGCGGCCGTCTCGAAGAAATCATACCAAGGTGACTACGGGTTCATTCTTGACTGATCGCCTGCGAGGGAAGCTCATGGTAAAATTTAGCTCCGCGCTCATGCGACGCCGCGATGCGGCGGTGCGTGCCGTTGCGGTCGGCGGCCTCGCCGTTCTTCTGAGCGGCTGCTACACGACGCAAAGGGAGTATGCCGAATACCCGCAGGATTATCGCCAACGCCATCCAATCACGCTGAAGGAAGGTGCCCAAAGCATTCAAGTGTTTCTCGGCCGCAGCCGCGGCGGATTAAGCCCCAATCAACGCGCCGATGTGCTTTCGTTTGCGCAAAACTGGAAGCACGAAGCGAATAGCGGAATCCTGATTGACGTCCCGAGCGCGCCAGGCGCCAAGCTGGCCGCGGCTGATTCGATGCGCGAGATTCATTCGATTCTCAACGCCAGCGGCGTACCGGCCAATGGCGTGCGGGTGCGCTCATATACACCAGCGGACATCACGCTGCCGAGCATCCGGCTTAGCTATGCCAGGGTTTCGGCCCACGCGGGTCCGTGCGGGCAGTGGAACGACTTAGGCCCGACCACCGATCCCGCCTATATCCAGAACTGGCCGTATTGGAATCTGGGCTGCGCCAGCCAACGCAATCTCGCATCCATGGTCGATAACCCAGCGGACTTGGTGCAGCCGCGCGGCGAAACCCCCGCTTATCAGGCGCGCCGCTCGGTCGCGATGGACAAATATCGCAAGGGTGAAAATCCGTCCGGTACCTACACCGGCTACGACGTCGGCAAGATCAGCGATTTCGGCAAATGATAAAGCACGCACAGCAAGTCGCAGCCTCGCAGCCCGCCGAAACGGCGGCTCCGCCGCTTGCGCCTGAGATTGGCACGGACGAGCACATCGCTCCCGCACCGCGCGTGTCGGTGCAGGCGTTTTGCGAAACGGT
>JADMIO010823519.1_pt1 | contig 16360 bp, 14 predicted proteins | sample 8958161 | NCBI WGS metagenome assembly JADMIO01 (sample SAMN16585339, study PRJNA669376) | soil metagenome | isolation source: Crop rotation soil | place: USA: Cullars Rotation, Alabama | collected 2011
TGGCAGTTTTTCCAAATCAAAGAGATCGGCGCAACTCATCAACCCTTTGACCCGCGAAAAAATCGCATTCTGTGAGGAGGCAGCCGCGCTCGCGTGATCATTTTCATATTTTCGCGTCAGGAATCGGCGCATTGCCTCGCGTTGCTCGAAGTCAGTCGTCGTAACGTCGGCGAGGCGGTCCACGTTTTGAATCTTCATCTCGCCGCCGGCGCGGACGGGGCCATACTGGGCGCCCAACCAGCCGGCCCAATTGCCGGCCTTGAACTCCTTGAACTCATTGCCCTCCGGACAGGGATCCAGAAGCACGAAATCTGGAATTGGATTATCAAGGTGCCCGAGTTGCTGTGCCAGGACTGAGCCGAGCGTGGGCCGGATAAAAGGCTCACGGGTCTCAGCCCCGCGATTTAGCAGATCGATTCCCTGAAAGTGTTCGCTCGGCTTCGTCTTCATCGAGCGCACGATGGAGAGTTTATCCGCGATGCTCGCGCAGCGTGGCATCAATTCGCCGAAGTGCACTCCTGGGAGTTTTGTGGGAATGCTGCGAAATGGTCCTCCGTAAATGCTGTTCGGCTTCGGATCCCAGGTTTCGAATTGGCTGGGAGCGCCGCACAGCCAAAGAAGGATGCAATGTTTCTGTTGCCGTTTGGCTTCTTCCGCAAAAGCCTGCGGGGAAAACAAACCGTTCCAGCTAAAGATCGAACTCGCACCAGCGGCGCCCAAGCCCTGTAAAAACAACCGCCGATGAAACTTATGCTCCGGCGCCTTACAAGAGCCATCACCGGATAAATGGTTGCTTTCAGTCACTAAACGATTCTGTTGGAATTACAGTGCGGGGAGCACGAGCTGCTTATATCATGAAACGCATCCGGTGACAACGAGGTGTTGCGGAGTTTTTTCGGACTGTTACGGACGGGCCTCAGCAAGAAATCGTTGGCTTCATTGACGCCCTCGGAAGGCCGCGCGTTGCTGCGTCAGAGGCGGACGCGCTCCTATTCATAGTCCGGCGAATTTTAGAAACCAATTTTCGGGGAGGCAGGTGTAAGTTCGCCGGCTTCCGAACCATTCAAAGCTTACCATCCCCGCGTGCAGCGCGTGATTTGCTGTGAGCAAGCGCCGGGACTGCTCCTCGGTCAGATTCCCGCGAACGAAGTCCAGGTAGAGGTTTTCGTCGCCGCCATAGAGTTTGTCGCCAACGATCGGATGGCCGATGTGACTTAGATGGATTCGAAGTTGGTGTTTTCGGCCGGTCAGGAGAACAAGCCGGACGAGAGAAAACTCCTGTCCCGCCCGCTCGAAGATTTTTCGCCGAATGACCAGTGTTTCGGAGGGCGGACCTTCCGTTACAACTTTGTCTTTGATGGCAACCTTGCTATCGGTATCCGGACCCAAAGGCGCGGATATTTTCAGCATTCTTTCGGCCAGTGGGCCATGTACGATCGCGAGATATTCTTTCTCGACCTCCCGGCATTCCCATTGTTTCCGCAGTCGCGCGGCCACTCCGGCGTTCTTCGCGACGATTACAATTCCGCTTGTTTCGCGATCGAGCCGATTAATCATGTGCGGCGATTCGTCCGTCTTTAGATAAAGACGCGCCCGGCTGATCAAACTTGAATAAACGTCCCCCTTGGTCGGGTGGCAAACAAGACCGGCGGGCTTATTGATGACCAGAAAATCATCGTCCTCGGCGATGATTTCAAACAACTCCTCCATCGGCCAGCGTCGGCTACGCCGGTTTTTCCGCGGTGATAATGCTTCGGTCCGCGGCTGTCGGGGTAAATCCAGGATGCCGAAATCCGACCGATTGAAGCCAGGGATATAACTCAGAAATACTGTAACATTTCCCTTCGGTGGAATGCATGAGCAGAGCGGAATAAGAGGCGTTGGGCAGTGGACCGGATTTTTCGGGATTGATATGGACGTCATGGATGACCAGCGTCCCGCCCGGTTCGAGAGCTTGAAAAGACTTCCGCAGAAGCGACAGGACGGTCTCTTCATTCCAGTCATGCAGCACGTTTGAAATCAGGTGCAGATCGAAGCCGCCAGGAAAGGCCTGTGCGAACATATCACCGGCGATCACCTGAACCTTTTCGGAAAAGCCGCGTTTGGAAATGGCGTTGGTGGCGACCTTGTGCACGGGCGGCTTCTCGAAGACGGCGGCCGAAAGATGCGGATGGTGGGCCACGATGGAACAGGCATAAATTCCCGAGCCGCCCGCAATATCCAGCAGCCGCTTTCGTTCGCGGCATTGCAGCTTCTTTGCCAGGGCCTGCCCCAGGTAAACGCCGCGACAGTCCATCGCAGCAGTGAAGCTCTCCGCGAAAGCCGGCTCTTCCATCGCGCGCGCCCAATCTTTTTCATTTTTGAAACTGCCCCAATTCGCAGGCTTATCCGTTTTCAGGACTTGAAGAAAGTCTTTGCACACAGGACGGTCCTTAAGCGAGGCGTAGTAGGGTCCGAGAAACCACGGCGAGGAACTGACCAAATGCTCACGCGCGCTATCGATCAAATGAATGGATTCACCATCGCGCTTGAGCAACCCCATCGCGACAAACAGTGTGACCATGACATCCGTCGGACGCTCGGTAATTTCGAAATGGCGGCAAATTTCTTTGGTCGTGGCCGGACTTTTTTCGAGCCAGGTGAAGAAATCCAGAGATACCAACGCACACGCCAGGAGATCAGCGGCGTAGAGGCCATCGCGATAGCGGTAAACAGCGGTCGGATCGCTCGATGGTGATTTTTGAAGATCAATATTCATATTCCAGATAATTGTCTTATCGCGATTTGATGGCAGTCCAGAGCTGATCGTAGAGGCGGGTGTCTGGTCCAAGATCCTTCAGCAGCTCCAGTTTTTTGATGGTCTCTTCCGGTGGATAAATCGCCGGATTATTGAGCATCTCGGGTTTGATGAACTTTCGCGCTTCTCCGTTCGGGCTGCCACAATGAGAATAATTCGAAATCTTTGCGCCGGTCTCGGGTTCGAGAAGGTAATTAATGAATTGTTCAGCGAGGGCGCGATGTGGCGCCTGGGCGAGAATGGTCAGATTATCAATCCAGATCTCGCTGCCTTCGCGTGGGATGAAATAAATCGTCCCAGGATCTTCGCTCATGCCACGCGCCCCCTCGGCGCTGAAAACAATGGCGGCACGCGCGCTCTTATCGAGAACTTTCGACCTTCCACCGGGGCTATTCGCGAATTCGACGGCACGCTTCTTGGCGTCCACAAGCAAATCGCGCGCTTTAACCAATTGCTTACGATCCGTTGAATTGAAGCTATATCCTTGGAACTTCATCGCGGCCCCGATGGTATCGCGCATTGAATCCAGCAAGACAATCGGTCCCGGTTGTTTCTTCGGATCGAAAAAGAGGGACCAGGATTGATCAAGTTCCTGGCCCGGAATCTTGCGCGCATAAATCCCGATGGTGCCCCATTGAAAGGGAATGGCGTATTTCAGCTCGGGATCGTAGGCGGTTTTGCGAAATCCCGGTTCGAGATTTTTGAGGTTCGGAATGTGATCGTGCACAATGGGTGCGAGCAACTTTTGGCGGGTGAGCGCGGTAATCGTATAATCCGCTGTTATAAGCACATCGTATAAGGACGCGCCGCCACTTTGCACCTTGGCCAGCGCCGCCTCGGGATCCTCGAAGAGATCCATCTCCACCTTGCAGTGCAACCGCTTCTCGAACTCCGGAATGACGTCGCCCGAAAAATATCCGCTCGGAACCGCGACATTCAGTTTCTCCTCAGCGCCAAAGACGAGCGGAAGAGAAAGCACCAGCAGAAGAGATTTCATCCACATCCTCGGCTCATATACGCATTCAGAGGCCTTTCATTCAAGAAAAGCGTTTACCCAATCCACGCCCGGATGTTACCTCTTCGCTCAATGGATTTATTTGATCTCTCAAACGATGTCGCTGTCGTGATTGGGGCGACCGGAGTGCTCGGTGGCGCGATTGCGGAAGGACTTGCCCAAGCCGGAGCGCAGGTTGCAATCCTCGGGCGTAATGTCGAGCGGGGAGGCGCGCGCGTGGACAGTATTGCCAAGGGCGGAGGAAAAGGGCGCTTCTTTTCAGCGGATGTTTCAAAACGCGAGAGCCTCAAGAACGCGCATGAACAAATCCGCCGGGAACTCGGTCCTCCCACAATCCTTGTAAACGCTGCGGGGGGAAATGATCCGAAAGTGACAGTTACATCGGAGCGCCCCGTTGAACAGATTGCCCCGGAAGATTGGGTCGCGAACTTTGATCTTAATCTTGTCGGGGGTATTCTTCTACCGTGCCAGGAGTTCGGTCCGGCGATGTGCCTGAACAAACGCGGCTCGATCATAAATATCGCCAGTGTGTCCGCCCATATTCCGCTTTCGCGTGTGATTTCCTATTCGGCCGCGAAAGCCGCTGTTCTTAGCCTGACGCAGTTTCTGGCGCGCGAATGGGCGCCGAAAGGAGTGCGCGTCAATTCCATCACACCCGGCTTCTTTCCCGCCGAACAGAATCGTGCCCTGCTCTTCAATCCTGACGGCTCACCCACGCCACGGACCCAATCGATCATGGGCCACACTCCGATGAAGCGTTTTGGACAAGCCCATGAATTGGTTGGCGCATCCATTTTTCTCGCTAGTGAAAAGGCCAGCAGTTTTGTCACCGGCACCGACCTCAAGGTCGATGGGGGATTCCTCTGTCAGACGATTTAGAGTTTATTGCAAACGTGCGCAGGCTGAAGCCATGCGGCTACATTTTCGATCTATCGCAGTGGTGGTTGAATTTTCCAGTCTGGAGAAAGATGATCGTTTGGTGGATGGCTTCGCGATTTCTCATAATGAAAGGATGGCTAACCCGAATGACAACGTGATCCGCCATGCCTTCGAGTTTCGTTCGTTCGACCGAGACTTTGCCGTCGTCCGGCCCGTGAATGAAGAGGCTGTTGATCCAATTCACGGAGCGGTTGCCGGCGATGATCCCGAGGGGGAAAGTGGCGGGGCCCAATGTGTTCGGGACCGAATCATTGCGCGTGCCTAACTCGCGTCCGGCGGGCCCATTGAGAAGACCGAAAAGTTTCCATGATCCAAGTTTATCAACGACCTCGCTGCCCTGGTTTGGCGGCCCCAGCATCACGACGTGTCCCAGGGACGGAAAGGAATTTCGCGCAAGGTAAGAGCGCACCAGAATCCCGCCGAGCGAATGCGTGACGAAGTGAGTTCTCGCGGAAGGCATCCGCGGACACTTTGCCAGGGCAGAGTCAATTGTGGCGGATGCCAGGTCGTGGATCGATCGTGAACGGGAGGGATAATCGATGTTGAGGACGTGATAGTCCGCGTCGCGGAGCGCTTTCTCCATCGGCCTCATGCAGCGACTCGTTCTGCATAGTCCGTGAAGCAGAATTACATTGTCCTTCAATTATTCAACCTTCAGATTTCGCCAAAGAGCATTGCCCGCGATGCGATTCGGAACAAGAACCCGTTGATAGAGGCGAAACGTAACGTCCTTATTCGCGAAGTTCCTTAGGTCCACCGAAATCGTCGTCCAGTGGCGGGCATCTGGCGCATTTGGCTCGGCCGCTATGATTCGTTTTTTCAGCAGCGCGTTATCGGCATAGACATTCAGTTCCCAGGCGCGTCCCGGCTCACTCCCGGCTTCAAAGGTCAGCTTCGATTCATGATCGATCTTTATTTTGCGAGTGAGCAGACATCCGCGCACTTCATCGCGCGGGTAGGTGGCGAGGATACCGCCTTCGAGATGAGTGATACCGCGAATGCCCGGCATGCCTCCGCCAGCTCCGCCAAAGCCGGCGCGGTCCAGTTTCCAGTCGGAATTCCAATATTGCATCAGGTCGGCCAGTTTAAAGATTTCGGCTCGTTGAGTGACCGGGTCCTGTTTCGTAATTGAAATGGCGTGGTCCCCAATTGCGGCACCGTTGGCGGCCAGAACCTTTTCGCCCATCGCCGCGGTACGCGCGGCCAGATCTGAGATCTTTTCATCGACCGGCGGCGTCAGCGTGACGCTTCCCATTTTCGAGCCGAGGATGCGATCACCGAGTTGCGCCGCAAGATTCCCGGGAATGGCTGACATGCCACGCATGGCGCCAAGCACGGCAGCGGCGTTCGCGCCGTTACAATCGGCATCGGTGAAGTCGGCAGCTTCCGCCGCGAGATTGATCGTCTTCAAAAAATCGCCCCCTCCAAACCAAACAGCGGCGGCGACAATTCCACCATTGGCAACGGCGTTGTTGGTGGCCGGATATTCGAGGTGCCAGCGATCTTCGACCGCGTCACAGATTTCCTGAAAGCTTTTGCCTTTTTCGGCGAGACGAATGACAAGATCGAGGCACTGGCGATAAGGCGAATTTGGATGAATTAACGCCGCAGCCTGGCGCACGATAGTCTTTGTATCGGGCTCACCGAACGCAATTGAAACCATCGCGGCCATAAAGACCGCGCCATCCACGGCTTCGGCGTAACCGTTGATGTGGCCGAGTTCTCGCGCGAGCCTTCCGGCGACATTTGGCATTCCAGGGGCCAGCGCGCCATACAACTCGGCGCTGAACTGCGGGCCGATCGTGAACCAAAGTTTATTGTAACGAGGATGCCCGCAATCCGGGGCCTTGATTCCTTTTTGCAAATTGAGCCGCGCCTGTTCGCTCGAACCCCACGAACCGCAACCGTTGTCGAGCCATTGCCGGCCGAGTTGTTCGGCCGTCAGGCCAACGCCGTATTTCTCGAACGCACGGAGAGCGCACATTTCGTAGTACCAATCATCATCGACAGGCGCCGCGCTGTAGGGCTTCGGAAAATTGGTTAACCAAAGTCGTGAAGAGACCTGGTGCTCGTGCGGCCAGGCCAGCATCACGCCACACATTTGGGCCATCCAGATGGCCTGCACGCGATCCACATATTCGGCGTGAGTGAGCTGCAAAGATTCGGCGGCGAACGCCTGGGAGAACAGGGCTGTAAAAAGAAGGGCAGTAATTGAAAGGAGCTGCAAGGCTTGAGAGATGTGGCGGCGCCCCGGGAGCGGGTCGCGCTGACGGGAGGCGTAATCAACGGCGCTCTTACGAGATGCCGCTACGAGGTTATGAAGAGTTATGCTTCGCATGGCTATGGCAAAACTTTTTTCTCGGCGAAACGCTGTTCAAGCCAGGGATCGGCGTCATTCGAATAGCCGCGGACTTCCCAAAAGCCAAGAATATCGCGATCCAGAAAAGTTACCTCGCGGATGAATTTCGCCCCTTTCCACGCATAACGTTTCGGGATGATCACGCGTGCTGGGCCACCATGTTCGATGGAGATAGGCTCTCCGTTGACGGAGTGCGCGATCAGAACATCGTCGTCGAGACAGACATCGAGTGGGTTATTCGTCGAGTAACCATCGTAACTTTTGAAGAAAACGAACTTCGCGCTCGGCTTCGGCTTCACCAGGTCAATGAGGGTGAAGAAAGCGACTCCCTGAAATTCCAGATCAAATCGGCTCCACGTAGTGACGCAATGAAAATCACTCGCGTCTTTGAATTGCGGCAGGGCCAAGAATTGTTCCCAATTCAGGGTCATTGGATTCTCGACATGGCCGTGAATCTTAAGCTGCCATTTCTCCAGAGGCACTGCGGGATGGACACCGAGGTCGAGCACCGGCCAATTTTGAACGAGCTTTTGTCCCGGCGGCAAGCGATCCACCGAGCGAACGGTTGGCTGCTCTTTGCCTGCCATTTTTCTGGCCCAGCGTTCCTTGCGCGCAATGAAATCCTCTTTCACGGTCCAAATATTGTCGGCAAAACGCGCCCACCGCGCAACTTTGCCGATACAACGGATACAACGGAGTCACTTGATGGCGCGTCCCTTTGCGAATTTGATGGCTGGCCCGATGAAGGAGATGAGCAACATCAAAAACAACGCGCAGAGATAGATTTCCAGGGCGTGCTCAAATGAAAAATGCTTGAAGAAGATCGCACCTCCCGGATCTCTCGCGTTTCCTCCAAAGCGATTCGGACCGAAAACCATGCCGCCGCTAGAATAAACGCCTAACGCTACGCCGCCCAGGGCAATCGGCGCGACGGAAACGCCGGAATAACTCGCCAGCAGGCCCAGGCCAATCCCGCAGAGCGCTACAATGCCAAAGCCGAGCCCGCCGAATGAAACCACTCCGGCGGAAAGTCCTCCGAAGGCAACGACGCCAAAAGACATCCCTCCAAACGCGAATATACCTTTAGCAATATCACCAAAAGCTAGGATTCCTTTGGCCACGCGCTTTTTGCCGGTGGCAAGGTCCGTTCCGTAGGCGACATGAAGCAGAGGCAAACCGAATAACGAAGCTTTCGACCTGTATTCGAACCCGACGGCGCTCCGAAGGCTCGCCGGAAGTTTCTCGACCAGGCCGCTGATATTCTCAACCTCGTTCTTTACCTCGCTCGCTTGCTGGTAACGAAGTGACGGTTCTTTTTCCAACGTGCGCAAAACGACTTCATCCAGCCGCACATCCACTTCCACCTTCTTTGATGGTGCGGCAAATCTGCCGAGAGGAAGCTCGCCTGTGAGCATTTCGTAAAAAACGACCCCAAGAGAATAAATATCGGCGCGATGATCGACTTCCTGCGGATGTTCGATCTGTTCCGGCGCCATATATTTCGGCGTGCCCATGAACGCCCCGCTGGCGGTCAGCGAATAATCGACCTGCTCTTTGCCAAGGAGTTTCGCCAGGCCGAAATCCGCTATTTTCACGCGCCCTTTTTTGTCGAGGAGAACATTTTCCGGTTTGATATCCCGGTGCACGACGCCTTCTTCGTGCGCGTATTGCAGGGCGTCGCAGATCGCGGGCACGATCGCCAGAGCTTCTTTTGGCGTGACCTGGCCGGCCTTCAACATCTGGCGAAGATTCGCGCCTTCAACAAATTCCATCAGCAGATAGAAATAAGGGCCGGCCTGCCCGGAATCGTAAACCGCCACGATATTGGGATGACTGAGGCGGGCCAGGGCTTTGGCTTCGCGGGCGAAACGCTCGGCAAAATGCGGATCGCGGCTGGCCTCCAGCGGAAGGATTTTCAACGCCACGGGACGGTCCAGTTTCTTCTGGCGCGCCTTATAGACAATTCCCATTCCACCCTGACCGAGAAGTTCCAGGATATCCAACTGGGGAAAGGCTTCAGCGAGAGCGTCCTGGGACGGAATACCGCCGTTGAAGCTTTCGCCGCTTTGAAATGTTTTAGCTTGCGTGGGAAAACCCGCGGAGACGAGGCATTTGGGGCATACACCCTGGGGCGCGTCGGCGGGGATTTCCGCGCCGCATTTCGAGCAGGAAACGATTGTTTTCATACTTTCTTCCATTTCATTTCACCCCATACAGAAGAAGTTTTGGCGAAAGGTTACAGCAGCCTTGCGACTAGCCGGCTATGACGGAGAAAAGATGTCTCAATTCGTCGTCTATCTCTTTGCTATCGGTCACGGTGGCAGCGATCTCCTCCCGCAATAATTCCCGATAGCGGGTTCGCATCCGGTGGGCGGCGACTTTCACCGCTCCCTCGCTGGTTCCGAGTTTTTGGGCGATCTCTTCATACGTTTGCGAATTTTTGCCGCCGAGAACAGAATCCTTGAGCATCGTGTGCAACTCATTCTTCCCGCTGGCGACATACTCATTTTGAAGCCGTTTCAGCACGCGATCCAGAAGAGTAAAGGCCCAGGCCCGTTCGAAAAGGCGATCCGGTGAAAGCTGCCGCGTGGCTTCGGCGCAATAGCGAGTTTCAGCATCGTCGAAATCCAAAGGCTGAAATTTAAGTCCCCCGCCACGCTTCAGGGCTTGAGCCTTGTCCCGCTCGTTAGCAGCGAAATGTTTTAACGCCGCGAGCATAAACGAGCGAAATCGCCCCTTATCCGGGTGAACATCTTTCAGAAATTCTTTTTCCAGGAGAGCCGCAAAAAAGCTTTGCGTGAGGTCCTGCGCGTCTGGCGGCGAGTGGCCGTTCCGACGGAGAAATGCGTAGAGCGGGGGCCAATAGGCGCGGCAAATCTCGTCGAGAGCCGACGCGGATTGTTCCGATGAATCCCGCGCCGCCCGCAACACCACGCTCCACTGTGTCGCAACGAATCCCTGAGCGGATGTTACGGGGCTGCTCTGGGCGGAATTCACGGATTGAACCTAGCCGCGATGATCTTGTTTCGCGATGAAAATAAGAATGGAACGAAAAGGATACGTCAGTGAAGCAGAATAGCAGAATATTCCGCGTGATTCGCGGGCGGAATTGCGTCACTGTGGCAACGATCTCGAATGGAAGCATTTTCGATAGCGCCCGCGGAAAAAGCCGATTGCAACGAATGTGCCCGGCTTCTCGTTGTGCAACTCGCCGAACACGGGGTCGAGGCGCCGCAAGAAAAACTTATCGAGGTGCTGGAGCAAGTGATTCCCGATCGGAAGCTCGGATTTCTTCTGGTTGCACGAGACGGAGAGCGAATCATTGGAGTGGCGTATTCAGCCACTCTGCTGAGTGCCGAGCATTGTGGTTTCGTTTCATCACTCGAAGAGCTTTACGTGTCGCCCGATTGCCGGGAGCGCGGGGTCGGAACCGGTTTGATGAAAGCCGTCGTGGAACGAGCGAAGGCTGATGGTTTGGTAGCGATCGAATTGGAAGTTGACGCGAGTCATAGCCGCGTGATGTCGCTCTACCAGCGTTTCGAGTTTCGGCGATTGGATCGCTCCCGCTGGCTTAGAACTTTTTGAACGCCTTCGGAAACGAATACAACGAATGCGCGAAGCTCGCGACTCTTCTTGCTCGTTCTCCACTATTTCCCGTAGCCTTGCATTTGGCGCATGAGGAAAACCAAGATTATCGCGACGGTCGGCCCGGCGACGGAATCGCCTGAAATGCTTTCGAAGATGATCGCGGCGGGCGTGAATATTTTCCGCCTGAACATGTCGCATGGGGCGCATGATTGGCTGCGAAAGGTCGTCACCAATATCCGTGCCGCCGCGAAACAGGCGGGAGTTTATACGGGCATTCTGATGGACACGCAGGGACCGGCCATTCGCACGGGCGATTTGCCCGCCGCGCTTGATCTCAAACCGGGCGAGAAATTCTGGCTGACGGTACGGGGAGAGACCCAGGAGGAACTTCATTCGGTGGATGTCAATTACGACAATCTGATCAATGACATCAGCGTGGGCGACACTGTTTTAGTCGATAATGGCGAAATTGAGATGAAAGTGCTGGGCAAGCACGCCAATAAGATCGAGTGCGAAATCTTGACGCCTGGAACATTGCGCAGCCGCCGGCATATCAACTTACCCGGCGTAAAGGTGAATCTTCCCGCCCTCACCGGAAAGGACCTCGCCGACATCGCGGTCGGCCTGCAATTACACGTAGAGCACATTGCGCTTTCGTTTGTGCGGGAGGCCAAGGACATTCGGCAACTGCGCGCGGTTGTTGAATCAGCGGATTATGAGCCGACGCTTATCGCCAAGCTTGAGGACCAAGAGGCGGTGCGAAACATGGCCGAGATCATCAGGGAATCCGACGCCGTGATGGTGGCGCGTGGTGATTTGGGAATCGAGATTCCCTACGAAGAATTGCCCATTGTGCAGCGGCGGATCGTGAAAGGCTGCCTGAAGGAAGGGAAGCCGGTAATTGTCGCCACCCACATGCTCGAAAGCATGATCGATAATCCGATGCCAACGCGCGCCGAAATCACTGACGTGGCGAACGCAGTGTTCGAACAGGCGGATGCGATCATGCTGAGCGGCGAGACCACCGTGGGCAAATATCCAGTAAAGTGCGTCGAGGTTTTTAATCGTATTGCCGAACGGATTGAGAAGAGCGGCGGAGCCAATTACCAGAGCGTGGCCGAGCTAACTACAAGCCGGCAAAAGCTCCTCAAAAGTGCCGTGGCTCTGGCGAATGAGGTCAAAGCGGCAGGCATTCTCGTTTTCACGGTGCATGGGACGATCGCGCGTTATGCGGCCTGGATGCGCCCCTATCATTCGCCAATTTTTGCAGTCTGTCCGAGCGAAGCCGTCGCCAGTTCGTTATCGCTTTGTTATGGGATCTACCCGGTCGTGCTGCCATTTATCCACCGCGAATCCGAACCGTTGATCGGCGATGCGCTGCAGCAACTGCTGACCGCAAAGCACCTGCAGCGCGGCGATAACGTTGTGATCGTCAGCTCAATTGTCGCGGGCGAAGGGCATGTCGATGCCATTCAGGCGCGAACGGTGGGAGCGAACGAAGCCTGATTATTTCAGACCGGCTGTTGTTTCAGGCAAAACGACTCGCGGCTTCCAGATATATCGGAACATCAGCACGCGCAAAGCGGCCGTTAACGGTATCGCCAGAATGCCGCCGATAATTCCGCCCATTAAGGTCGTCCCGATCATCACCGCGAGGATAATGGTGAGCGGATGAAGGCTCACCCGATCTCCCATGATCTTTGGTGAAATGAAAAATCCCTCGAGAAACTGGACGGTAGCAAAGACTCCAAGGACCAGCGCAGGGTGCAACCAATCACCATATTGCACCAATGCCAAAAGCAGCGACGGGACAATACTGATGGTCACGCCAAGAAACGGCACGATGCTGAGAAGTCCCGCGACCATTCCGAGCAGGAGCGCGTAATTCAAGCCGATGATGAGAAAGCCAATGGTGAGAAGGACGCCGTCGCACAACGCAACAAGGATCTGTCCTCGAAAAAACAGGATCAGGTAATCGTTGATCTGCTGGATGATAAACACACTTTCGTCTTTCCAGCGAGATTGGTGCACCGGGAGATAATCGCTCCAGCTCCGTTTAATGCCGCGCTTCTCCAGTAGCAGGTAAAACAGGTAAACCGGCACCATCGCAATACCAATTATCAAGCCAAACCAGGAAACCGCCCGACTGGCCTGGGTGACAAACCAGGAAGATACGGCGGGAGCGGCTTTCTGAGCCCAACTTTGAATACTGTCACGTAATTCGCCGGTCCAGGCTTTGCTGATTTTCTGTCCCCAGCGATTTTCAAGAAGCCAGTCCTGCACCTTCAATGAGAGATCTCGGTAGTAAAGTGGAATCTTATCAGTAAGATCTTTCCCCTCCGCCAATAATCGAGGAATGATCAGCGCTGAAATTCCGACGACGAGCGCCACGCCCAGGAAAAAGACAAGCAGGATAGCCCAAGCCCGATTGACACCGCGCGCTTCGAGGAAATCCACAACTGGATCCAGGATGTAGGCCATGATCCCGGCTACGGCGAGCGGAAGCAGCACAGGGGTCAATCGTTCCAACACCCAGCCGAGGCCCCAAACGATCAACCCGACCACCGCGAGGAAAATCGCCAGCGACATGGCCGTGACCGCAAGCCAGATTATGCGGACTTGTTGCGGTGTGGGTGGTGGAATGGTGCGCGATTCCATTCTTTATTAAAACCGTGAGAGATCGAGGTTGCGATTACAAACAGACGGTTGTCTTATAACTTATGGAATCATTCAGCTTTGGCCAAGTCGTTTGGATTTCTCCGCTGCGGCTCGCACCGCGTTCATTAAAGCGCCTCGAACACCGGCTTTCTCCAGTTCATGGACTCCCTCGATGGTCGTGCCGCCCGGACTCGCGACCATATCCTTTAACGCACCGGGGTGGAGTCCTGTTTCAAGGACCATCTTCGCGCCACCTAGGACGGTTTGCGCGGCCAGCTTGGTGGCGACATCTCGAGGAAGGCCGGCGGCGACACCGCCATCGCTCAACGCCTCGATAATCATATAAACGTAGGCCGGGCCACTCCCGCTTAAACCGGTCACGGCATCGAGGAGCGATTCCTTAACCTGAAATGCGACGCCCACGGCGGAAAACAACGTCGAAACGATTTGACCATCGTCCGGGGTGGCCGTTTTCCCCAACGCGAAGGCGGACGCAGATGCCCCGACCAAGGCAGGTGTGTTTGGCATTACCCGAACGACCCGGGTCCCCGGGGGCAGATTCGATTCCATTTTCCCGAGGGTTACTCCTGCAGCAATTGAGACCAGCAAGTGCTGTTCGCTCAAATGCGGCGAGACTTCCAAAAGAACGTCATTGATCTGGTCGGGCTTTACCGCCAAAACCAGCACCGACGCAAAGTTAACGACATCCGGGTTGAATCCCGTGGCCTTCGCTCCCGTCGGGAAAGTGAAAGCTGCCCGTGCGGAAGGGCTCACATCGCTCGCGATAATCGCCTCCGCCGACGCTATGCCTGCCCGAGCCAATCCACAGGCCAGCGCCGAAGCCATCTTCCCGGCGCCCAGAAAACCGACCTTGAAATTCGAACCCATCAGCAATGTGTTAACCGGAAAGGAAATCCGGGCAAAGCGAAAACCGACTGGCCCGATGCGAGGATGCGAGCGAATTGGCGATGAAGCGCTTTACACGGTCGCTCTATCTCCCTATCGTTTGTTCCAATGAACTTGAAGCGGGCGTTTGCTCTTTCCGGGGGTCGGGCGTGACCACCGTTATTCTCACTGGCCTGCTCGCCGGAGTTCTTCACGTCATCTCCGGTCCCGACCACCTTGCCGCAATCGCCCCATTGACCTTTGCGAGTTGGAGGAAAGCGATCACGATTGGCTTCCGGTGGGGCCTTGGCCATTCGAGCGGTGTTCTTTTCGTCGGTCTGCTGGCACTGCTCTTTCGCGAAATGCTTCCGATCGAGTCACTTTCGGGCGGCGCGGAAAAGTTGGTGGGCGTGCTGTTGATCGGAATCGGAATTTGGGGATTACGACGGGCATCACGGACCCACTTGCACTTCCACGAGCACGCTCATGATGGCGACACGCATGTTCATTTTCACGCCCACACCTCCGGCCATCACCCGGAACATCGGGCGCCGCATCATCACACGCACACGGCTTTCGTCGTGGGAACGATTCACGGAATCGCGGGAAGCTCGCACCTGCTCGGGGTCATTCCGGCCCTTGTTTTGCCCTCGAGAACCCAAAGCATTTCCTACCTTTGCTCCTTCGGTCTTGGAACCATTGGGGGGATGATCATTTTCTCTTACACCATTGGAATTATTGGGAAAAGTTGCGCTTCGCAACCCCGGCGGTACAAATTGCTGGCGATTGCCGCCTCATTGGGCGCTGTCGTTCTAGGTTGCTATTGGACAATAGCTTAGACCGGAAATAAATCATAAATCGAGCATCTTGAGGGAAGACAACGGAAAATTCTGCTTGTCTTGTCCTCACTTTTTCACACAATTATCGCCATCACCCTTGCAGGTGATAAATGCATAACTCATTAGCGGAGGAACCTAAATGAAAATTAACAAATGGTCGCTGGCCTTGGCCGGCGCGGGGGTTATTTCCCTCGGCTCGGTCGTACAGGCCGAGGAACAACATCAGCTCATGACCGCGCTGTCCCAAACCACGATCAGTGGTTATGTGGATACGTCGGCCATTTGGGCCATCAAAAATCAAAACGGCGCTGGCATTGCTGGACGCACGTTCGATGGCTCGCCGGATAAACTCGATGGCTTCAATCTACAAGCCGTGAAGCTTGTGCTGGAAAAGCCTCTCGACGAGGGACAATGGTCCGCCGGGTATAAAGCGGATTTGGTTTTTGGACCGGACGCAAACTATTACAACACCATCGGTAACGGCGGCGTGGCGGATGGTTCAAGCGACTTCAATATCAAGCAAGCCTATGTCGCAGTGCGCGCCCCAGTGGGCAATGGTCTCGATTTCAAGCTTGGTGTTTGGGATACGTTGATCGGCTACGAAGTGTTCGAAAGCATCAACAACCCTAACTTCAGCCGATCCTACGGTTATTTCATCGAACCGACGCATCACACCGGTTTGATGCTGAGCTATAAAGTCAATGACTGGCTCAGCGCATCCTGCGCCATCGCGAATGGTTGGACCGGCGGAATCAACGATAAAATCCAGGGCTTCACCGGGAACGGAGAATCCCGCAAAGCCTACATGGGCTCGTTAACGATTACCTTGCCGGAAAGCGCAGGTCCTTTGAAGGGGTCCGCGATCTATGCGGGCATCGTTTACGGAGATAGCACCGCGGCGGTTGTTAACGGCGGTACCGCGGGCAATGAAACAAAGAGTTACTACGTCGGCGCGACCCTGAACAGCCCGATTGAAGGCCTTTCGTTCGGCGCGGCGTTTGACTATCGCGACGACGGCCCAATCAGCACGACGGCTAACTATGCCTGGACGGCTGCCGTATATACCTCATTCGCTGCCACCGAGAAGCTGAAGCTCAATGGCCGTGTTGAATACGCCAAGGGTTCCGTGGGCACATGGTACGGGGCGTTCGGCGCCAACGATAACCAACTCGGCGCGGTCACTCTGACAGCCGACTATTCCCTCTGGGCCAATGTCGTAACACGGGGTGAAATCCGTTGGGACCACAACATGGGTGGCGACTCAATCTACAACGGGAAAG
>JADMIO010830256.1_pt1 | contig 16360 bp, 14 predicted proteins | sample 8958161 | NCBI WGS metagenome assembly JADMIO01 (sample SAMN16585339, study PRJNA669376) | soil metagenome | isolation source: Crop rotation soil | place: USA: Cullars Rotation, Alabama | collected 2011
CTTTCCGCACCGCCGCTTCCGCGTGGGGCCGCCGGGGCGCCGGCCGCGGCCGGTGCTTCCTCACCCGCGTGCGTGGCCGGTGCGGCCGCGCCGTGCAGGCCGGCCGATTCACGGCAACCGCAGGCAGCGACGATTCCCAGCATCACGAGGCCAGGGGCGTGCGCTCGTTTCATCCGTCGGAACATACCAATGACGTCAAGTGAAACGTAAGAAAGTAGACAGTTCCTCCGCCCCCGCCGACGCGAGGGGGCAGCCGCCCTACGGTGCCGAATGAACGGAAACCCGGTTTCGTCCCGACCGTTTGGCCTCGTACATGGCGGCGTCGGCGGCGGCAATCAGGGCCTGCGGATCGGTGATGCGGCGATCGACCGCCGCGCCGATGCTGATGGTGACCGGGATGACGTGACCGCCGTGCTCGCACTTCATTCGCTCCACCGCCGCACGCAGCCGCTCCGCCAGGGCCTTCACGCCCTCGAGCTCGACCTCGCGGTAGATGATGGCGAACTCTTCGCCGCCATAGCGGGCGAGCACGTCTTCGGTGCGGATGGTGGTCAACATCTCGCGCGCCACGCCGGCCAGCACGGCGTCGCCCGCCTGATGGCCGTAGGTATCGTTGATCTTCTTGAAGTGGTCGATGTCCACGAACAGCAGCCCCAAGGATTTCGAGTGCCGGACCGCGAACCGCATCTCGGTGTGCAAACGGTCGACGAAGTAACGGCGGTTGAAGGTCGCCGTGAGCCCGTCGCGCAGCGCCGATTCGAAGAGCTGCTTCTGGTAGCGCTCGTCGACCTGGTCCTGGTAGGTGAACTTCAGGATGGTGGCCGTGCCGATGGAGATCTTGTCGCCGTCGGTGAGCTCATGGCGGGAGACCCGCGTGCCGTTGCAGTACGTCCCGTTGGTCGAGCCGAGATCGACCAGGAGCAGCTTGCCCCCGTCGCGTTCCACCGCGGTGTGAGCTCGGGAAATCCCGTCGTCGACCACCCGGATGTCTGCCTTCTCGCCGCGTCCGAGGATCGTTCGATCGGCGCGGATGCGGTACATCTCGCCGAAGCTCGGCCCCGAGATCACCATGAGGTAGGGGCTCGGCCCCCGCGGGGCGCCGCTGGGCCCTCGCGCCGGAGGCGTGATACCGGTGTCCGTGATCTCGTCGGGGCTGTGGCCCATGCCTCGACCATCGTAACAGAGGAATTGAACGCTGTGCTGTTCGGCACTACTGTAGCCATTCGGCAGCAGCCCATGGCCACACCCGATTCCAAGGATGGCGCCGCCCCGCCGAACGACGACGCGGCGCCCGCCGCGCCCATCGAACCGCCGGAAGCTCAGCGGGGCGAGCCAGAAGGCGAGGCGGCACTCCCGTCCGAGGAGATGGGGTTCTCCAACTCGACGCTGCACTGGCTGTCGGACGGGGACCAGTCGCGTCCGACCACGGGCCACTTCCCCATCACCTTGCCCAGCTTCGACCCCACGGCGCCGGTGGCCGGCCGTCGCCGCGCCGTGTTGGTGGTCGGTGGCGCAGCCGCGGTGGCCCTGGTGGTGGCCGGCGGCCTCTATCTACATGCCTACCGTCACCGTGCTGCACCGGTGACCGCCGCCGTCGATCCCGCCCGCGACCTCACGACGCGGGCCGAACGTGCGCTGGCAGAAAACCGGGTCGCGGAAGCCCTGGATATGGCGAAGCTGGCCCTCGTGGCCGATCCGCGCTTCGCGGACGCGTTCTTCGTCGTCGCCACCTGCGAACGGGCGCGCAACGACCTCACCGCGGCGCGCGAAGCGTACCGTCAATACCTGGCGCTCGCTCCGCTCGGCAATCACGCTGAAGCGGCGCGAGCGGCCCTGGCTTCTTTGGCGCCGTGAACGAGACGGGACGCCTGCGAGCCAAGAACGAGGGGGCCCTCCCCTCTTTGGCGGAGCTTCGCGCCCGCTATGTCGACCGTGCCCGCCCGCTGCCCGCGACCCTCGAGTCGACGCTGGCCGCCGACCCGCGCCCGGGCGCGCGAGCGCTGCTGGACGCCATCGCCCGTCGTCGCCGCGAGAACCGGTCGGAGGGCCAGCGGCTGCGCACGATGCTGCGCCACGAAACCACGCTCTGGTCGGCGGGCGTCGTCCACGTGGCGGGCGTGGATGAGGCCGGGATGAGCCCGCTGGCCGGACCGGTGGCGGCCGCCGCGGTCATCCTGGCGCCCGGAACGCGCATCCCCGACGTGGACGACTCGAAGCGGCTGCAGGCGGCCGAGCGCGAGCGACTGGCCCCCGTCATCAAGGCCCGGGCCGTCGCCTGGGCGGTCGGGTTCGCCGAGGTGGAGGAGATCGACCGCATCAACATCTATTGGGCGGGCCTGCTGGCCATGCGCCGCGCCATCGAGGCGCTCGCGCCGGCGCCCGAGCACCTGCTCATCGACGGGCGCCGTCTGAAAGCGGTGGCCCTGCCGCAGGACCGGATTGTGGGCGGCGATGCCAAGAGCCTCTCCATTGCTGCCGCGTCGATTCTCGCCAAGACCTCTCGCGACGCGCGCATGGCCGAGCTCGACGGGCAATTCCCCGGCTACGGGTTTGCGCAGCACAAAGGCTATCCGGTGCGGGCCCACATCCGCGCACTGGAGCGCCTGGGCGCCTGTCCGTTTCACCGGCGATCGTTCGCGCCGGTGCGCGTCTGCCTGGGACTGCCGCCGCTTCCGCCCTGGCCCGCTCCTGACATCTAGACGGGGACCCTCGGAGGGACGCCGTGCCCCCCTGCGACGGACTCCGCTCGGCACAGCCGAGCTCCTGACATCTAGACGGGGACCCTCGGAGGGTCCCCGGGCTCCCCCGCGACGGACTCCGCTCGGCACAGCCGAGCTCCGTCCACGCGATTGAGGAACGGTCACACCGACACCGGCGCCCGTCGGCAGACTTCGCCGTGGGTGTCGCGCAACATCCCCCAAAAATGCGGGCCGGACGGCAGATATCGTCCCCGAGTCCGCGCTCGAGGCGCACAATTTCCCGTGTGGCGGCGATGAAGCAATCCCGCAGGATCGCGCCGCGCGTGCCTTACGGCGAAGCGGTGTCGGTATTTCGTACCGACGGCAGCGCGCGCATCTACGCCCGGGGGATCGACCTGTCCGCGGTGGGCATCCAGCTCTCCAGCACCGAGTCGTGGCCCATCGGAACGGACGTTCGCTGCACGCTGCTGCTGCCGGGCGGTCCCAGGACGGTGGGCGGGCGGATCGTGCGGGTCACGGCGCTGCCCAGGGGCGTGGCCACCGCCATCGCGTTTTCGTTCCTCTCGGCCGGCGCCGCGGCCGCCATCGTCCAGCTCGTCGAGGCCCGCCAACGGGCGCCCCAACCCGCCAAGCTGCGCGTGGCCGGCATGGACCGGCCCCTTCGTTGCCAAGGTCGGCTCGACGAGGGGACCGTGCGCCTCACCGCCGCGCTGCCATTTTTGAAGCTTCACGGGGATGTGGAGGTCGTGATCGGTGACGACGGGCAAGCGGCGTCTGGGGTCATCAGCAAGATCGCCCTCGATCCCTCCCCGACCGACGGTGTCCCGCGACTCTCGCTCGAGGTGGAGCTCGCGACCGGGGCCTCGGCGGCTTCGCGGGCGCCGACCGGTGTGCCGATGCCGCCGCCCAAGCTTCGGGCCCCGTCGCCGCGCCCGGGTCCCTCGGTGATCCTGTCGCGCACGTTCCAGCACGAAGTGCGCCTCGCCCAAGAGCGACCGCCCCGCCGTCGCCGGCAAGCCACCGCCGAAATTGCCCGCCGGCCCCGCAGCTTCGACTCCGGGTGGCCGCCACGACGTGCGCCCACTCTCCCCGGTCTGGCGGCGCCGAACGGAACCCTGGCCACCGTGGGCGCGCCGGCGCCAGCCCGGCGCTCTTGGCTCGCCCGCGCCTTCGGGCTTTCTTCTCGCCGCTCGCCGTAGGCCGCGGCTCTCGCGTCGCTCACTCGGGTACGCGCCCGAGCTCAGCCTGAGCGCGCTCCGCGCGTTGGCGCCCCGACCGCCATTTCGGACTTACCTTGAGGGTAGATGCTCCGGCAACGAACGGCCGTCCCGGGCGAGATCAACCACGCGCTCTTCGATCCGTACTCGCTGGTTCACGGTCTGGTGGGCGTGGTGGCGGCTCTCGGGTTGCGTTTGGGGCTTTGGGCCACCCTGGCGATCGCCGTGGGCTGGGAGGTGGCGGAACATATCCTGAAGAACCTCGCCCCTCAGGCCTTTCCGCACCCCACCCAGGACACCTTGATGAACTCGGTGGGCGACATCATCTCGACTTTGGTCGGCTGGGCGGCGTCGCGCGCCGTCCGCGATCGCCGGACCGCGCGCCACCCCGGCTGATCGCCGTGGGCTGATGGCGCCGCCGCCTTCGTGGTAAATCCGCGTCGATGCACGATCAGGCAGAGGCGGAGCTCTCGGCGGCGAAGCTGCGCGTCGACGAGCTGCGCGCCAAGCTCGAGCACCACAACTACCGGTACTACGTGCTCGACGCCCCCGAGGTCTCGGACGCCGAGTACGACGGTCTCATGCGCGAGCTCGACGCGCTGGAGCGCCGCCACCCGGAGCTGCTCACCCCCGATTCGCCGACGCAGCGAGTGGGCGGGGCCGCGGCCACCCTCTTCGCCCCCGCTCGCCATTCTTCGCCGCTCCTGTCGCTCGACAACGTGTTCGACGACGAAGAGTTGGTGGCCTGGCGGGATCGGGTCGTGAAGGGTCTCGGCCGCGAGCCGAGCTACGTCGGGGAGCCGAAGATCGACGGCGTTTCGGTGGCGGTCGTTTATGAACGCGGGCGGCTGACCCGCGGCGCCACCCGGGGCGACGGCCAAGTCGGCGAGGACGTGACCGCCAACGTGCGGACGATTCGCGCGGTGCCGGCCCGCCTGCGCACCGATTCACCGCCCGACTGGTTGGAGGTGCGGGGCGAAGTCTTCCTGCGGCTGGCGGACTTTCAGCGCATCAACGACGATCAGGGCGCGGCCGGCAAACCGCTGTTCGCCAATCCCCGCAACGCCACGGCCGGTCTGCTCCGCCAGAAGGACCCACAGGTCACCGCCTCCCGTCCGCTCAGCGTCTACTTCCACGGCCTGGTCCGCATCGTGGGCCGCGCGCTCGACAGCTACAGCCAAACGCTCGCCTACCTGCGCGAGCTCGGTCTGCGCACGCACCCGGAAGGGAAGCTCTGCGCCAACCTCGACGAGGTCAGGGCCTATGTCGCCGACATGGGCGCGCGCCGGCACGCCCTGGAGCACGAGATCGACGGCGCCGTGATCAAGGTCGATCGCTATGCCGACGCCAACGAGCTCGGCGCCACCTCGAAATTTCCGCGCTGGGCCATCGCCTACAAATTTCCGCCCGAAGAGCAGACCACCAAGCTGCGGGATGTGCAGGTCAGCGTGGGCCGGACGGGCGCGGTGACCCCGTTCGCGATACTGGAGCCAGTGCGAGTGGGCGGCGTGACGATCTCCATGGCCACGCTGCACAACGCCGACGAGGTGGTGCGCAAGGGGGTCCTGATCGGGGACACCGTGGTGGTCCGCCGCGCTGGCGAGGTGATCCCCGAGGTGGTCGCGCCCATTCCCAGCCTGCGCGACGGCAGCGAACGGCCGTTCGTGATGCCGACGACCTGTCCCGCCTGTGGGACCGAGCTGCTCCGCCCCGAGGGGGAAGCGGTGGCCCGCTGCCCCAACTTGCTCTGTTCGGCGCAGGTGTGGGGCCGGATCGTCCACTTCGCCAGCCGCGGCGCCATGGACATCGAGCACCTGGGCGAGCGGACGGCGAACGAGCTGCTGGAACGAAAGCTCATCGCCGATCCGGCCGACATCTTCTTCCTCACCGACGCGCAGATCGGCCAGCTCCCGGGGTTCAAGGACAAGTCCATCGCCAACCTGCTGGCGGCCATCGCCGCCGCCAAGGATCGCCCCATCGATCGCCTGCTGTTCGGATTCGGTATCCGCCACGTCGGCACCTCGGCGGCCCGGGCCCTGGCGGACGCCTTCGGCTCGATCGATCGGATCGCCGCCGCGCCGGCCGAAGAGCTGGCCGCCGTGGACGGCGTGGGCGATGTGATCGCCGGCGCGGTACGGGCGTTCTTCGACCGTCCCGACACGGCGGGGCTGCTGGACAAGCTCCGAAGGGCCGGCGTTCGCTTCGAAGAGGCGCGCCAAAAGCGCACCGGCCACCTGGTGGGCAAGACCTTCGTCATCACCGGAACGCTGGCCGGGATGTCGCGCGACGAAGCGAAAGAGAAGATCGAAGTCCTGGGGGGCAAGGTGACGAACAGCTTGTCCAGCCGGACCGACTACTTGGTGGTGGGCGAGAGCCCGGGGACGAAGCTCGACAAAGCGACGAAGCTTCGCGTCCCCACCCTCGACGAGCCGGCGTTCCTCGCCCTCCTCGCGAGCGACAACGGTTAATCGCCCTCAGCCGTAGGTTCAGGAACGGATCGCGCCCCGGCAAGGTGGGGCCCGATGAGCAGGCGCAACATGACCGGCAACACCAGCAGTCCCAGCAGCGTCGAGGAGACGATTCCCCCGATCACCACGGTGGCCAGCGGCCGCTGAACCTCCGCTCCCGCGTGGGTGGAGATCGCCATGGGGATGAACCCGAAGGCGGCCACCATGGCGGTCGTGACCACCGGTCTGAACACGGTGCCCGCCGCGTGACGGATTTCCCCCTCGAAGTTGCCGGCCGCGCGTTCCAGGCGGCGGGCCAGCTCGCCGGCCATGACCACGCCGTTCAGGACGGCCACGCCGGCCACGGCGATGAATCCGACAGCGGCGGGGATGGAAAACGGAAGCCCGCGTATCCGCAACGCCAGCACGCCGCCCATGAGGGCGAGCGGCACATTGACGAACACCGCCACCGCGTAGCGCAAATCGCCGAACATCAGGAACAGCATGGCGAAGATGACCGCCAGGGCGAGCGGCGCCACGAAGCCGAGCCGCTTGCTGGCGCGGGTGAAGTTCTCGAATTGCCCGCCCCACTCCACCGTGACGCCGTGGGGCAGCTTCACCTGCTGTTCCACCTTGCCACGCGCTTCCTTCACGAAGCTGACGAGGTCGCGGTTCCGCACGTTCGCCTCCACCAGCACGCGCCGTTGGAGCGCCTCGCGGTTGATGACCGCGGGCCCTTCGGTCTCCCGAATGCTGGCCACCGACGCCACCGGGACCAGATGCCCAGTGGACGAGCCGACCAGCAGCTCGCCGAAGGCCTCGGGCGTGAGCGTCGCCGGAGGAAGCAGAAGCATCAGATCGAACCGACGCGAGCCCTCGAAGATCTTCCCAGAAAACCGTCCCACCCGGGACGCCTCCACCACTTCCAGAACGCGGTCGGCGCTCATTCCATAGCGAGCGAGACGCTGTCGGTCGGGCGTCACCTCCAGCATCGGCAAGCCGAGCACGCGCTGCACGCGCGAATCGCCGCGCCCCGGAACGTCACGAATCACCTTCCCGATCTCGTCGGCGGTCTTCTTCAGGACCGTCAGATCCTGGCCGAAGACTTTGATGACGACGTCGGCCCGCGATCCGGCGAGCAGCTGATTGACCCGGTCCTCGATGGGCTGTGACACCGAAACGAAAGTGGCCGGCACCTCACCCTCGATCTTCTCCTTGATGATCTCGCCGAGCGCGTCCAAGTCGGAAGCGGAGGTCCACTCGTCCTTGGGGCGGAGCTTGACCATCACCTCGGTCTCGTCGGGACCCACCGGGTCGGTCGCCACTTCGGCCCGCCCGGTCAGCGTGACCACGGACGTCACCTCGGGGATGCGGGCCAGCACCTCTTCTACCTCCACGCCCAGACGCTGCGCTTCCGTGATGGAGATCGAGGGCAGACGTTTGATGTCCAGCGACAGCTCACCTTCGTCCAGGCGCGGGACGAACTCGGCGCCCAGCGAAGTCGCGAGCGCGCCGGTCACGATCAGCACCCCAGCCGCGATGGCGAGGACCGGCTTCGGCGCCGGAAGCAGGCGATCGAGGAGCTGTTCGTACCCGCGACGGGCCCGCCCGAAGAGACCGTGATACTCGTCGTGGTGCTTGATGGGGCCGAGCACCGTCGCGGCCAGGGCCGGAAACGCGGTGAGGGAGAAGAGCAAGGCGCCCCCCAGAGCCAAGGCGACCGTGACCGCCATCGGTTTGAACATCCGCCCCTCCACCCCTTCGAGGGCCATCAGGGGAAGGTAGACGAGCAGAATGATGAGCAGTGAGAACACGACCGGACGCGCCGCCTTGCTCATCGATTGGGCCACCAGATAGGAGACGTCCTCCCGGCTCTTGGCGCGACGAACGGCGATCTCCACGAGCGCCACCTCCAGCATCACGATCGCCCCGTCGACCAGCAGGCCGAAATCGATGGCGCCCAGCGACATGAGATTTCCGGTGACGCCCATGCGGACCATGCCGATGACGGCGATCCCCATCGCGAGCGGGATGGCGAGAGCGGCGATGAGGGCGCCCCGAAAGCTGCCGAGGGTCAGGAAGAGGACCACGGCGACGAGGAGCGCCCCCTCCGCCAGGTTGCTGGTGACGGTCTTGAGCATGCGGCCGATGAACTCGGCGCGGTCGTAGTAGCTGCGGATCTGAACTCCGTCGGGGAGCTCCTTTTCGACCTCCGCCAGCCGCGCCTTCACGGCGTGGACGACCTCGCGCGAGTTGGCGCCGGTCAACATCATCACGGTGCCCTTCACGATTTCGCCTTCGCCGTGCTTCGTGACCGTTCCGAATCGCAGCGCCGCGCCAATCCGCACTGCCCCCAGATTCTTGATGAGCACGGGCGTTCCGTCGGCGTCCGAGGTGACGACCGTGTTCTCTATGTCCTCGATGCTATGGAACTGAGCGTCGGCGCGGATGGCGAACGATTCGCGGTTCTTCTCGATGTATCCGCCCCCCACCGAGGCGTTGTTCCGTTCGAGGATGGTCTGCACATCGCCAAGCGAGAGGCGGTAACCGGCCAGGCGCTTGGGATCCAGCACGACCTGGTACTGCTTGGCCTCGCCGCCCATGCCGTTCACCTCGACAACGCCGGGGACCGACCGCAGCTTCTGCGCCACCACCCAGTCGAGGAGGGTTCGAAGCTCCATCGGCGTGTGGCGTTTCGACACCAAATAGAATTCGTAGATTTCACCCAGACCCGTGGAGACCGGCCCCAGCTCGGGACGGCCGTAGCCGGGCGGGATGTCCGCCTCGGCGACCTTCAGCCGCTCGCTCACCATCTGTCGCGCCAGCCAGGGATCGGTGCCGTCCTGGAAGATCACGGTGACCGCGGAGACGGCGGTCCGACTGACGGACCGGATCTCGTCCAGGCCGGGAACGCCGTTCACCGCCATCTCCACCGGGAAGGTGAGGTACTGCTCGACCTCCAGCGGCGACAGCCCCGGCGCGCTCGTGAGGATGGCGACCTGCGTGTTGGTCACGTCGGGCACGGCGTCGATCGAGAGCCGCGGGATGGCCAGCAGGGAGGCCCCGAAGACCGCGGCCCAGATGGCCAGCACCACACCGCGCCGGCGTACCGACAGCGTGACGATGTCCCCGAGGCTCATCGAAGAAGCTCGCTCTTCAAAAGGAAGGCCCCTTCCACGGCCACCACATCTCCCGGCGCGAGGCCGGCGCGGACCTCTACCCGGTCCCCTCCGGAGGATCCGAGGAGCACGCTGCGCCGCTCGAAACCCTCCCCCGTTTTCACGAACACGATGGTCTTCCCCTCCAGCTGTTCGACCGCGCTGCGCGGCACCGCCAGCACCCCGACCGCGTCGCGCTTGCCTGCCGCCAAGATGCGCGCGGTGACGAGCTGACCCACCTGCAACACGCCTTTCGGGTTGGGGAACTCCAGCCGGACCTTCGCCGTGCGGGTGGCTTCATCGATCACGGGGACCATGAAGGCCACTCGGCCGTGGAGAAACTCCCCCGGCCGAGCGTCGGTTCGCAGCTCCACGTCCTGACCGACGTGAACCCGGAAGAGATCCTTCTCGTAAAGGTCCAGCGTCACCCAGACGTAGGAGAGGTCCGCGATCTTGAAAGCGTCGGTGGCACGCTCCACCGCCTGCCCCAGCGTCACCTGACGTTCGATGATGGTGCCAGCGATGGGCGCCCGAATCGGTACGTGGCCGGCGGCCTCGCGCTTCTCCAGGTTCTCGATGTCCGCCGCCGCCAGGCCGATGGCCTGCAAGCGCATCACCGCCGCCCGGACGCCTGCCTGCTCCGTGGCCCACTGCGCCTGCGCCAGCTCGCGCTCCCGGGATGACGAAATCTTCTTTTCGGCGAGATCGGTTTCTCGCCGCAGATTCGCCTCTGCCGCGATGTAGCGGGCGCGCGCCGCCACCAAGTCGGCCCGCGCCTGTCCCACCTCGCTGCTTTCGATTTCCGCGATCACCTGACCACGCCGTACTTGGTCCCCGACCCCGGCGGCGAGCTTCGAGATCCGGCCCGCCACCAGGGGCCCCACCATCGCGTAGTGGTCTTCGTGGAAGGAGACCGTTCCCACCACCTGGATGTCACCCGCGAGCTGCATCACCTCGGCGGCCGCCACCTTGACCGGGTTCTTGTCCCGCGCGGCGGGGGCGAGCGCGATGGTCTTGGACTCGACAACGGGCGAGGCCGCCACAGCCTGCGCTTCCTGGCCGGTTCCGAAGAGGGCTCCCGTGCGCAGCCCGAACACCGTCGCGACCAGGGCGGCTGCCCCGGCGGTACCGATCAGCAACTTGCCTCGTTTGGTCATGGTCGTGGCTTTCCTTCTGGTCTCGGTGGTCTCCGTCGTATCCGTCGTCTGGGTCATGGCGCCCCCACCGCTCGGTCGAGAGCGATCGCCGACTCCCACAACAGGCCCAACGTTTCGAGGTAGAGGCGCCTCGCTTCGCTGGCGTCTCGGGATGTCTGGATCAATCGGAACAGATCGAACTTCCCCGCCCGCCAACCCTCGGTCATGAGCGCGATGGCGCTTTCTCCGGCCGGCAGCACCTCGCGCGCCATGAGCTCCACCATCTCGCGCTGGGCCTCATCGGCCTGGAAGGCGCGTTCGACCTCCAGCGCCACGTCTCGGCGAACGAGCGTCAGCTCCTCTTCGGCCCTGCCCCGTGCCGCGCGGGCGATGGCGATCTCCCCTTGCTGCCGCCGCCAAATCGGAAGGGGCACCGCCAGGCCGGCACCCACGAACAGCTGACCGGGAAGGTCTCGCTCCACGTCGACGAAAACGGTCGGGCTCGGGATGGCTTCGCGTCGAAGACGGACGAGATCCGCGTCGATTTCATCGCGCGTCGACAGCACGGCGGCTAGCTCGGCGCGCTGGCTCTCCGCGCGCGCGAGCAGCGCAGCCAGGGTGCCGGTGGGCCGGGTCGGAACCGCCAGTGCGGCGTCTAGCTCCAGGGTTTCGCCCGGACCACGCCCCACCAACAGTCGCAGCCGCGCGCTGGCGTCGGCCGCGGCGAGCGCGGCGTCTACCCGTGCCCGGGCGGCGCTCCCGCGTTCCAGGCGGGCCAGCTGCAGATCGACGTCCGACGACGCGCCCCCCGACACACGGGCCTGCACCGCTTCGAGAAGCTGTGTCACCAGCGCCTCGCGCTGTCGGGCCGCATTCACTTGGGCCCGTGCCAGCTGGGCGCCCACGTAAGCGGACCGCACGCGCGCCCGCGTCTCCGCGCGGGCCACCTGTTCCCGCACCATGGCGGTCCGCAGCGATCGACTGACCACCTCCCGCCGCGCCCCACGCTGACCGGCGATCTCGATGGTCTGTTCCGCATGAAGCAGGACCTCCAGACCCTGGCGGTCAACTTCACGCCGGGGGCCGACCGCTCCCCCTATCACCGGGTTGGTCGGAAATAGGATCGAGGCGCCGACCTCGCGGGCGGCCACTTCTTCGCGCTCCACGCGTGCCCGGCGAACGAGGGGGCTGGCCGCTTCGGCGCGCGATAGCGCGTCGGCCAAGGTGAGGACGGCGGCTGGCGGGTCGGCCTGCTGAGACGGAGCCGCCGCCGACGCGGATGCCAATGGGGTCACCGACAAACAGGCGGCGAGCATCGCGCCCCGTCGCGAGCCCCCCGAGCGCAACGAGATCAGGAACCAAGAAAACGGACGGACCATGGACGTGAACCTCCGGGAACGGCAGCGCCATGCCGATCGACCTCAGGCAAAGCCGCACGATCGGCTCCGCCTGCCCGCATGCCGACAGACGCGTGAAGTGTTTCGGACGCAGCTACCCGGAGATCCGGGGCGGTCGGAACACCTCGGCCGTGGTCAGGCGCGAGGGAAGCGGTCGGTGCTCGATGTGCACCGGCCCGTTGTCGTTGGGGGGCAGAAGCGGCGATTCGTACGGAACCGCCGGCAAACTGTCGGAGAAATCGACGCACACGGACGCGTCGTCGTCCTCCCCGAAGGTGCGAGCACCTTGTGGATCTCCGACGAAGCAGGCCGCGGCGATCGCCATGACGGCGCAGATCGCAACGAGCGTCCGGAGGATCCTCACGTCGGGAACCTTAGCACACGCGATCGCGGTCACGTCACACGCGCAGCGCGCCGTCGACTGAAATCGATAGCCTCGACGTCGGGCAAGCCACTGCCCGCCCGGCGTCGGTCGGCGGTCAGACGCTGGGGGACGATTCGGAAAGGTCGACGGGCACCAGCACCGGATCCGTGGGTGCCGCGGCGGGCGGACGGTCCGGAAGGGACGCCGAGTCGCCGGCCAGCGTTCGTGGCGCCACGGTGATGCCGTGGGCCACCGCGAATCGAACCAGATCGGCAGTGGTCCGTACGGCCAGCTTGCGATTCATGTTCGTGCGGTGGGTCTCCACCGTCTTCACGCTGATGCACAGTCGCCGCGCCACTTCCTTGCTGGAGCAACCGGACACCACGAGACGGAAGATTTCCACCTCGCGCCGCGATAGACGATCGATGCCCTGGCTCGGTGAAGCCGTCCCACTGTCGGACTCGGGACGGCCGAGCCGCTGGTCGTCTCCCCAGACCAGTCGGCCGGTGAGCCGGGCCTCGACGAGCGGCGACAGATATTGTCGCCCCAGCGCCACGGCTCGGATCGCTTCCAGCATCTCCTCCGCCGACTGTGACTTCAGCACGTAGCCCGACACGCCCGCAGCGAGCGCCTCCGCGGCCGCGAACTGGTCGGAAAAGCCGGTGATGATGACGACCCTGGCCTTCAGCCGGGCTCGTCTCAACGCCCGGACCAACTCGGTGGCGCTGCCGTCGCCGAGCGACAGGTCCGCCAACAAGATGTCCGGCGCCGTTTTCGCCAGGAGGGGCAGGGTTTCTCGTATGCTCGAAGCTACGCCCACCACCTCCATGTCAGGCGTGTCTCGCAACAAGCCCGCAAGCGCGTCCCGCACCACCTCGTGGTCTTCCACAACTAGAACCCGGGTCATAACCGTCCCCGCATGAAGCCCCAATGTCAGTCCGCGCGGACGGAAGAGAAGGGGGCTCCCAACAAATTTGGTAACTCTCACGGGCGATCCGGCCTCACGACGAAAACCGGCCCGTAAATGTTCCTAGAACCCCTACGTTTTCACGCCCTTGCCTCAGAATCGCCGCGTGGCTATCGGCGGTCCCCAGCTCGGGTTCCCGGCGAGCCGTCGTATGCTCGCCGCCATGGTCTTGAAAATCGTGCAGGCCGGCGAGCCGGTGCTGCGAGCCACGGCCCGCGATCTGACACCGACCGAGATCCGAAGCGCTGAAATCCAGCAGCTCATCGCGCTCATGCGCGACACCATGCACGACGCCCCCGGCGTGGGCCTGGCCGCCCCGCAGATCGGCGTGCCCCTCGCGCTCGCCGTCATCGAGGACAGCGCCGAATCCCCGGAGATGGAACGCAAGCCAGTCCCCTTCCACGTGATCGTGAACCCGCGGCTCACGCTGGGGGAGGAGAAGGTCGACTTCTTCGAGGGGTGCCTCAGCGTGGACGGCTTCCAGGCGATGGTGGCGCGCGCCCGCACGGTGCACGTCGAGGCCCTCGATCATCGCGGCGAGCCCGTCTCCATCGACGCGAGCGGCTGGTACGCGCGCATCTTGCAGCACGAGATCGATCATCTGAAGGGCACGCTCTATATCGACCGCATGCGCTCGCGGACGCTCAGCACGAACCGGAACATGGCCCGCCACTGGGCCGGCGTGCCGATCGAGGAAGTGCTCGAGCTTCTGGCCCTCGGCCCGACCGCTAACGGCTGACCTTCACACCCGCCCCTGGTGCCAGCGCCTTCACCTGCGTCCGGCGAAAGCAGCCGATGGTGTGGTCGTTCACCAGGCCGGCGGCCTGCATGAACGCGTAGACGATCGTCGAGCCGACGAAGGAGAAGCCACGCGCTCGCAGCTCCCGCGAGAGCGCGTCCGACAGCGGCGTGCGCGCGGGGATGTCCCCCCTCCCCCGGCTCTTGCCGAGCACCGGCGCTCCGCCCACGAACTGCCAGATCCAAGCGTCGAACGAGCCCTCCTGGGCCTGCAGGGCCAGGAACGCGCGGGCATTACTGATGGCGGACTGAATCTTGAGGCGGTTGCGGACGATCCCCGGATCGTTCATCAAACGTTCGACGTCGCGGGCCGTGAACCGGGCCACGCGCGCAGGGTCGAAGTCGCAGAACGCCCGCCGATAGCCTTCGCGCTTGCGCAAGATGGTGAGCCAGGAGAGGCCCGCCTGCGCCCCGTCCAGGAGCAGCTTTTCGTACCACCGCCGATCTTCCCGAAACGGCACGCCCCACTCGGTGTCGTGGTAGGCGGTGAGCAGCGGATCCCCGTCGGCCCAGAAGCAGCGCCGGACGGCGGCCGCGGTTTTTCTCGGCTTCCCGTCCTTCATGGCAACCGGTGGGCGAGCGGCGAGAACGCTGGCGCCGGGTAGAGGGCGATCCAGTCGGCGTAACCGAGATCGGGACTGGTGAGGACGGTGGGCATCGCGGCGCCAGACGTTCGGAGCTGGACGGGATCGAGCCGCGCCAACGCACCCGGTCCGGAAGCGAACCAGAGCCCGCCGGCCTCGTCGAAGGCCAAACCGACGGGTCGGGCCACCACGTCGAGGGCGATCTGCACGGCGGGCGTGACCGTCACTGTCCCCTGCCCCGCCAGCTCCGCCACGCTCAGCTTCGCCAACGTCCCGTCGTAGTTGACCCACAGCGCGCCGGTGCCGTCGAACGCCAACCCGGAGGGGGATGGCAGGGTGGTCGTCGTCGGCGCGGGCGAGCGGGCGGTGATCGAAAGGTCACCCGCGGAACCGCTGGCGGCGAGGTGGCTGGCGTCGACCCGGATGATCTGCGCCGGACCGCTCGATGCCACCCAAAGGTTGCCGGCGGCATCGAAGGCCAGCCCCGAGGCACCTTCGATGTCTGTCCGTTCGGCGACCGCGGCCAGCTCCGCCGAAACGCCCAGGGCCGCGGCGGCGAGCTTCACCACCTTGCCTGGCTCCCGCACGGCGACCCACAGGTTCCCCTCTCGGTCGAAGGCGAGCGCCGACAGGTTGCCCCGGGCGGGCGCGAACGCGGTGGGGTCGATGATCACGTCCGGGGCCTTGTCGCCCGATCGGTCGAGCAGCGCCACCGGATAGCGGGCGAGCGGCGGATCGTCTATCGTGGCGCCGATGACCCACAGGTTACCGGCCGCGTCGAAGGTGAGGCCGCCTGAGCCCCCCGTGCTCGCGGCGATGTCGGCGTTCACGCTGTCGGTAGAGGAGAGGTGCTCAGCCGCAAACCCCAACGCCGTGGAGCTCGCGGGGGGGAGCGCATCTCCGGCCCAAAGGTGCCCGCTGGTGGCGATGGGCGCGTAGCGCACTTCCACCGTCGCCGATTCACCGGGGCGGACGCAGGGGGCCGGATCGTCGACGGTGGGCTCGTAGGCGGTGCGCACCAGCGTCCCCCCCGAATCGGCCACCCGCGCCGCCACCAGCGACACGGGCCCCGCGGGCAAAGAGAGCTCGGCGTCCGCCGTCAACCTCATCCCCGCGACGGTCACGGCCCCACCGCCGGCCGGCGCCCCACGCACGTGGACCGAGAGCGTGCCGGTGCCTGGGTCGGCGGGGCACGCGTCCGCACCGCCGGCCCCGCAGCCCGCGGCGCCGCCGGCCAAAGAGCCGGCGATCCCGAGCTTCCAGAGGGCGCGACGAATGCGCTGCCTTCTCGGCCGTCGCAATGTCATCATGGCCGCGTATCTTGGAGCGTCGGCGCGCGGCCAGCAACCGCGCGAGAAGCGCGCCAGTCGGCCTCGCCTCTTCATAGGAGACATCCATGCACCATCCTCTCAGGCTCCTCTCCGTCCGAATCGCCCTGGGGCTGGTGATGGCCGCTGGCTGCTCCTCGAGCGACGACGCCAACCCGACGGGCGCGGGGGGCAAGGGCGGCACCACGGGCGCCGCCGGTACCCAGGGGACGGCCGGCGCCACGGGCGGCGGCGGGACAACCGGCAGCGCGGGCACCAGGGAAAG
>JADMIO011385396.1_pt1 | contig 16360 bp, 18 predicted proteins | sample 8958161 | NCBI WGS metagenome assembly JADMIO01 (sample SAMN16585339, study PRJNA669376) | soil metagenome | isolation source: Crop rotation soil | place: USA: Cullars Rotation, Alabama | collected 2011
GGGGGGGGGGGGGGGGTTGAGAGAATATTTTTGAGGAATGGAACAGGTTATTCAGGGTGGGAAAGAATGAAACGGGGAAGATGTCCCTGGGGGGGGGGGGGGTTGAAAGGATTTTTGGAGGAATGGACCGAGTTAATGGAAAGAGGGGGAGGGAGGGGAAACGTCGCCATTCATCCGGGGGAAAATGTCGCTCTTTTTCTGAATCCAAGGAATCCTTCCCAACACAAAAGAAAAAAGGGAGCTTGTTTCTTTTATTTTTAAGAGGAAATGACACGACCATTCCTAAAAGAAATGTATCATGAAGGACTTAGCGTGGGGAGTAGGGCCCAGGATGGCTCTGATGTAGGGGAGACCCTCCTTGCGTACTATCGAGATGTCAAATTGATCCAGAATCAGCAGTACAGAAAAGCTCACGAAGCAAGGGAGATCAGAGGGAAACGTGCTCGCAGACGCACAGGGTTCGAGTATCGGCCTCGCAAGCGTCTTCGCAAGCAGGTTCGCAAACAGTTGCATGAGAAGACTAGTCTGAAAACTAGTCTGAAGAAAACTCCAGCTGATCCAAATAATAGTAGGGACGATGTTCACTCTTTAACACATCCAACCATTGTTGGGCTTCTGGATCCTGCAACTCTTCGAGAGATGAGAGATTTTGGAGGGGAAGAGTCCGGGGAACCCGTGGAATTGGAGGAACCGGTGGGACCCGTGCAGGGGCAGAGTGTGGGAACCCGTGTGGCAACCCATCTTCACGCGCGCAAACGTGAGAAATACGAGGAAGTCGAGGAGGTTCCGGGAGAGGCAACGGAGGGGGAGAACGTGGAGAGGGCTGGGGACTCAAGCGGGGCCTGGCCGGAGTCGCCTGAGGGGGAGCTCGAAAAGCAAGGCGTAGTTGAGCTTCACGACTAAACATTTCCCTGGAAGCTGGGTCGGTGTCAAAACGCGGTCCCTGAGGAGGAGTCGGTCGAATTCCTCGAAAAGCAGCAGCTGGTGGTTGTTGATCTTGAGCGTGTGTTTCTCGAAGAGCAACTGGTGGTTGTTGAGATTGAGTGTGCAGTTGCTCAAATGGTGGCGCTCGTACTCCTCGAAGAGCAACTGGTTGTTGCTGAGATGGAACGTGCAGTTGCTCAAATGGTGGCGCTCGTACTTCTCGAAGAGCAGAAACCGACTGAGCAAATCCCAACTCAGCACACTTCGGAAAAGGGAATGGTCGTGGGTTAATCACCCTGCTGTCAAGCTCCCCTAGCTGCGGTTGGATCATTGACTTTGACTCATCAAAATTATCAGTCTGAGGTCCAATTTGAGTTCCAGTTTGAGTTCCAGTTTGAGTTTGGAAACGGTTGTCGACATTTGTTGGCTTCAAGTTTTCTGCCGCTGATCGAGATAAAAACATGTACATTTCTCTGGTGGGTGAGTCAGGCGCCACCGACTCCGTGCTGTTTGATTGTTGATCTGATTGCATTGCTTGAACCACTTTGATTTTAAACGTGTTGTTCTTGGGTCTTCGCTGGCGTGGGGGCCCACGTGGTTTTCGTGGCTTTTTGGGTTTTTTCTCTTTTTGTGCTTGGTCGATTTCTTCTTGTTCTTGGACTTGTTGCTCTTGCTTAGTTTTTTCTTGCTCTTGTTGCTTCATTTGGGGTTTGTGTTGAGAAGTTGGAGTTTTTTTTTCGGGGCTTGTCTTTTCTCTCTTTTTGATTCCGAGTACTAAAAGATAAAAGGCAACCGCCCTTTCCCCTTCTGTTTCTTCACTTCAATTATCGTCCTTTGTCTTTGTTTTTTTTCTTTTGTTTGATTTTCGAACCCTTTCTAGATGATGCAGGTTCTCGAGATTCCTCCGCCCCATCGCAGAGTGTCAAGAACAAATAGGACTTCTCGAAAAAGAGAACAGGAAAGAGAAGGAGATAGGAAAGGGAAAAACAACAAGAACAACAACAACAACAGTAAGATCCGGATAAGAGAGGAGAAGGACAACAGCGCACAGCGCACCTTTCGCCCTTCACACGTGCGATCCCTTCCTGATAAAAAGCAGCTTGCTAAGAGACACGAAACACTACCCAACAAAGTCACAGTGGTGGTTCCACCAGACAACAAAAAGAAACCCACCGTCCAGAAAGAGAGACCCATTTCCAAATTGAATTTGCAAAGACGTCGGAACCGATGGTACGTTGTCATTCGTCACGCCTGTGATGAAAAAGATCACACTGATTACAAGTACCAACATGATCCCTCCCTTTGTAACAATCCAAAACATGGGCGAGATGACATCATTGCCCTCGTAAAAAAGTTGTGTGAAAAATGCGGTGGAGAGCCGGAGCAGATCTACACTTCGCCTCTGGTGCGATGTCTCCTCACAGCCAAGCGCATGAAGAAGGCTCTCCGTGATAAACCTGAACTTGTCATTGACCCTGCTGTCTCACGCTATTTTTCCCCCTCCGAGCAAGAGCACCCCGATGTCTCTGCCAAATCTTTGAAACGCGGCATGCCCATCACCGAATCGCGCAAAGAGTTCGAAAAACGAATCGAAAAACACCTCAACAAGATGGAAAAGAGTAGAGTGCGCGTCATTTGGTGTGTGACCCATGCCTTGGTCATGAAAAGAGTCGACCTTCTCAACCAAGAAAAGCAACCCTTTGATCACATCGACCCTCTTGAATACAAGATTTTTCAAAGATAAAAAGAAACAACTTTGTTTTTCGTTTTTTATTCAACAACGATTGATATTTTCCCTTGCATTGTTGCATTCTCCATCGGAGTTATCGTGCCACTCTCCACTGAGCTTTCTGATTTCGTGACTTCCATGGTTTGCTCTTTGGTTTGCTCTTTAGTTTGCTCTTTGGTCATTGAGGGAAGAGAAACTTTCTGGTCTTTTGTCTCCTTTGAGAGAGGCACTTCTTCGACTTCTTCGACTTTGATAACTTCCGGTTCTGTGTCTTCTTTCTGCTTTTCAGGCTGCGATTGTTCCAAGTATCCAGCGAGAGCTGACCAAAATTTTACAAGAAATTGTCGAGCATGGCAGCCAGAGATTTCAAGAATTTGATCAGGTGAAGATTTGACGTAATGGGCATCGAAACTCTCGCGGAGTAAACTGTGAATGTGCTCGATTGAATTAACTTCGATTGCACCTTCTTTTAGAGCCCTTTTTATTCCCCTTTCAGCAGCTTCTTCACAATCGCAGGTGCGTGTTAGCTTCTGATCGCGCTCTTTTGAATCACATTTTGGGTCACCCAAAGGGGAAGGAGAAGAGGAAGATTCAAGCAAACCTTGTTCTTGAGCTTGTTCTTGCGCTTTTTCCGCTTCTTTTTCCGCTCCTTTTTCCGTGATGTTGCTTCTTGGAGTGCTTCTTGGTTGTTCGATTTCAACAAAGGTGAGTTTCGTCAAATTGGCGTCCTTTGAGTAGAGAAGTCCCTGTTGTCTCAGTATGCCATACTCCAATATCGTGCGTTCATGAACAATCGAGGGAATGATGGACGATTTTTTCTCCTCAGACGGCGGATTGCGGACAATCTCCACTGTGTTGCCTCCTGCTGTCACGGATACTTCCATTTCGGATGATTGACATTCACCAACAGTGGGCTTGAGCAATTCAAAATGAAGTAGCTGCGTCAATGTTTGAGCCCAGCCATTGTGAGATACGCGAACACCATAGACAGTGGAGGGATCATTGAAGAACAAAACAACATCAGCGCCATTTTCATCTCGATAAAACTTCACTTGTTGTGCGCTTCCCTTCGAATTCAATGCCTCCCTCGCCTCAGAGGTAATCTCCAAGGGCGTCACATATGCTTCCAAAACAACTACAAGTCGGGAGATGCAGGATCGTTACCAAAGGGTAATGACGCCAAACCAAAGTTCTCACTGAGGTCTGTGTGACAGCCAACCTGCCATCTGGTGATACAGAGATGGGAGATTGATACAAACAACTCAAATGCCGTGTGGTTTCTGAGACACGAGTGACCGAAATAGGATTCAACGAAGAGACTTGGAACATGACTCTCAAAACGAAAAAACGAAAAACGTGATTTTTGTTGCAAATTGAGCCCGCATTCACATCATCATCGTTCAAGTTCTCAACTCTGGACGAAGAGGGAGGGACCGAGAAAAAAAAACCAGGAATATCAAGCAACATATGGCTGTCACTGCTTTTGGACAACTTCTACTCAAACTTCTGGGAGAGAAACTAACTATTGATCCTGCCGGCATTTGCTGGTCCTATTTGGGGCATGAATGGTTGTCTGACCAACTCTGTGGGGAGTGTCAATCATCAGGGACTTTATTGTTTTCGTGGGTGGAAAAAAAGGGTCTTTGTCTGTGGTGCGGAGAAATCTTGTTTGCTTCAACTTCACCCGAACAATTGAGCTCTGCGTACGTCAGTCGTCGGAATTGGTGGAGAAGGTTTGAGCTTCAAGAAAAGATCCAGATCCTTCAGTTGTGTCCCAAATACATAAGAGACATTAAGTTCGATTTCGAGGATTTTCTCAGAAGAGAAGGCCGAAGACTTGAAGATTATCCAGATTATTTGGGTTGATTTTTTGATAGGAGAACTGTCGTATCGTCTTTTTTTTAACAGAAAGAAATATCTTCTTTCATTTTCTTTCCTTCCTCTCTCTTTCTTTTTTTTTTTGCGATGAAAATTCGCATCGCAGAAACGAAGGACCTTCCTTTCATCATGCAAGTCGAACTCGATTGTTTCCCGAATGATTACTACACCCAATCTCTGATGAGACGGTATTTGCTTGATAAAAATCGGGTTATCTTCTTGGTGGCTTGTGAAGGGAAATCGCAAAAAAAAGTGGTCGGGTACATTGTCGCTGAAGTGAATAAAGAAAAAGATGTGTCTATGGCAGAAATTGTTAGTTTGGCAGTGGCGAGCCAACATCAACGACAAGGAGTGGGTAGAGCGTTATTGGAACATGCCATTCAGACACTCTACGATCAAAAAAAAATTCAACAAATTACACTCCAGGTTCAAAAGGACAATTATCCCGCGAAGGCTCTTTATTCGCAATTCCATTTTATGTTATGTGATCCCTTTCCAGGGGACAATGAAGAGAACAAACAACGCATGATGTTGAAAAAAGAATCGACATGACCCATTAGACCCCCCTTTCACTTGCTATAGTTTGAGCTTTTGTTCAACACGAATACAATTTACATGACCCATTAGACCCCCCTTTCACTTGCTACAGTTTAAGCTTTTGTTCAACATGAATACACTTTACTGATTGGACCTATCTCAGTTGCCAAAAACTGGTTCACTTCATATTCCAACGACTGAAGCTTGCTTTGCCACTCAATTGGAGATAGAGAAACAATTCCACCATGGACCACAGTCTGCACTGGCAAGGTTGTTCTCTTCTCGTCGCACTCTAAAAAAAGAACGCCCTCTTCTTCTCCAAGAAAAGTGAAGGTTGAGATTGAGGGTGGAGTATCTGCGGGTTGCGCCTTCATAAAAATCCACGGATAATCTGTATTGTACGCGCGAGGCTTGAGAGGCTGCGAAACACTCACACAACAATATTGCACGCCAGTTAGAAAACGATAGCTATGGATGTCACCAATGCAGTTTTGCTGACAAGGAGGAACCCCACGCAGCGAATACCACCAAAGAGGACCGCAGGTGAGGGAGACATGTTTTTTCAGGGGAAACCGGCAATTGAGTGCCACTACGGGTGTGGTGGAGCCAAAGTCAATCTGGCCTTTTAAGGTGCAGCGAAGAAGGACCACCTTCTTGGTGGTTTTTCCGTCTCCTTTGATGGAACAGTTCTCAAGGGTTTTATCACAAAGAACCGTATCCCCCTCCTGAAATTTCGGAGCTTCGCCCAACCAATGTAGGGTGCGTTGAAGCGATACGGGCGTGCCCTCTTCTTGACTCTGCTTTCCAAGTAGAGGTTTAATACTCTCCCATGAGTTGTTCTCCAGCAAACGATAAAGAGATTCGATTTCCATCCAAAAATTCTAGAATGTGCACGTTGCCTTATTCATCTTCGTTCTTTTCGTTCTGTTGAGCAAGTTCTTCTCGGTATTTGGTGAATTCCTCTTCACAATAGGGTTCGAGTTCATTCCGAAGAAACAAGATGTCGTTCCGTTTTCCGTACATGATGTCCTCTGGTGCCTGCCCACTGAGATTCTCTGCCTGACCCAAATCAATAATCCATGGTTCGTGAGTCTTTTGGTCAATCATAATGTTCTTAAGATCCAAATCGCGATGCAAGATGTTTAGTGCATGCATCTGCCGTATTTTATCGACCAAACGAGGGCAGAGTGTTTTCGCAATTGTTGGATTCATCTTGGAGGGGAGAAAGGTGGCGAGAGTTTCACCTGGAATGCGTTGCAAGAGTTGGATGTATTTCTTTTTTTCCGCACTCATGGGACACGACAACGGGAAGCTTTCGTAGAGTCGAGGGACAATGTGTTTCTCTGAGAGAGCAGCATAGAGCTTGGCTTCCTGAGGTGAAAACTTGTCGGATATTCGCACCAACAGATCTCGTGGATCGTTTGGAGACTTTAAAGACTTTGAATCCCTTAACAAGGGAAGGACTTCATCAAGTCTGTAGAGAACCGCTTCAGTTCCTTTTCCAAAAGGCTGAAGTTTGGATTCTTTTAATAGTGTATCCAGCTTACACCAATCTCGTTTGCTCAACTGCGACATAAAACGGTTTCTTTTTAAATCTGCTGTTTCACTCTTCTTTTTTTTTTTCTGTGTTTGTGAGGGAGAGAAGAAGAAAAAAAAAACTCCTTTTGTCACGTACAAATAAGAACGACAGGGCTTTCCATTCGGAGGGGCGGGACAATTTGCGGCATGGTCCACTGGACAACAGATGCGGCACACCTCACCACTTAAGAAGTTGTTTTTGCAGGCAAAGTCATCTGGGTCTGAAGGGTAGTCAGTGACTCGACAATTATCTTGTTGGCGGGCTTCTTGGGTTCGCTCTCACGAAGGATGATTTTCACATGAACGTTGGGTAGGAGGCGCCGCGTTTTGCGGTAATGATTTAAATCGGCGACAAGGGAAACGACAGAAACAAGAATCATGACAAAAGGAATCCATGTTCATTCTGTAATGCCTCGATGTCATGTTGGTTTGTCCACTTTGCCTTTTCTTGCGTAAGAAAATTGTCACAGTCGACTGTGCGTTGCATCAAAGCTGCTTTGTTCGAACTGACAAATTCTTGATCAAGGGGTGATCTTTCAGAATCGGGAGTAGAGGCAAGAACCATCTGCAATTCTGGTAAAGCTTTCGCTTGCCTTGAGTTATACCAATTCTGGTAAAGCTTTAGCTTGCTTTGAGTTATACCAATTCTGGTAAAGCTTTAGCTTGCTTTGAGTTATACCAGTTCTGGTAAAGCTTTCGCTTGCCTTGAGTTATACCAATTCTGGTAAAGCTTTAGCTTGCTTTGAGTTATACCAATTCTGGTAAAGCTTTAGCTTGCTTTGAGTTATACCAGTTCTGGTAAAGCTTTCGCTTGCCTTGAGTTATACCAATTCTGGTAAAGCTTTAGCTTGCTTTGAGTTATACCAATTCTGGTAAAGCTTTAGCTTGCTTTGAGTTATACCAGTTCTGGTAAAGCTTTCGCTTGCCTTGAGTTATACCAATTCTGGTAAAGCTTTAGCTTGCTTTGAGTTATACCAATTCTGGTAAAGCTTTAGCTTGCTTTGAGTTATACCAGTTCTGGTAAAGCTTCTATACCAGTTCTGGTAAAGCTTTAGCTTGCTTTGAGTTATACCAATTCTGGTAAAGCTTCAACTTGCTTTGAGTTATACCAGTTCTGGTAAAGCTTCTATACCAGTTCTGGTAAAGCTTTAGCTTGCTTTGAGTTATACCAATTCTGGTAAAGCTTCAACTTGCTTTGAGTTATACCAGTTCTGGTAAAGCTTCTATCAATTCTGGTAAAGCAAACGCTATTTTCTCGTGGAGGCTTTGCTTTTAAAGAAACAAGATAGATTAGCAGGTACTAGCAGGCCATGTGCAAACCAATTTGTTGCTCTCTTTTCAACGAGCCAACCTGAAATGACTTGCTTCTCCAATTCCCGCAGACGTGTCGGTATTTCTTTGCTATTTCTTGAGCATCTGCAAGCGGTCAAGTTTCGATTCTACAATCCCATGTTAAGTAAAGTTCTAAAACAACTGTTCTGTTTGAATTCCCTTCGAACGAGGAGGGTTTTTAATTTACAGAAGTCGAATCCTTACCTGTAAGCCCGTCTCAGAAACTCGGTTGTTGTAAAAAATGCGAAGAAACAAGAAAAGAGGAAAAAAGAGAAAAAGAGATGATGAGGTTCCATCATTGGCTCGTTGGATTATGTCTCCTTCACATAACTCTTCCATATGACAAGTGGGACTGCCTGCTGACAAATGCTACTCGTCGACTTCACATTGGAATTCTGGTGGATTCGGGGTTTTCCGATGTGGTTGGAAGTGCACAGACCCCGCTGTATATCAAGGGATTGGTGCAACAGGCAAATATTTTGTTGACAGGACAAATGGGTCTAGTATTGACCGTCAAGAAGATCAAATACGCCACCACTCAGGATAGTTGGGATTTCAACCCAAGCCGAGGATGTCCTACGATCTCCGAAGCAGCCACCCTCCTGACACAATGGAGAGCACAAACACAGAGTCCCCGGATCGCCTTCTGGCATCTTCTGACTAATTGTTTCCCTTCCCCAGGACTCGTGGGATATTCTTTTACAGGAAGGGTTTGTGACAACTCACAATACACAATCTCGCTTTCAAGCTACAATGCGCGCCAATGGGAGACTTTTACACACGAGATAGGCCACATGCTCGGAGCCCTGGACACGAGTGGAGTGGGGGGGATTATGGATGATCAGATCTCGCTGTTTGATGGCTTGCATCAGTTTAGTGACGTCTCTCGCGCCCAGATTTGTCCTCGTTTGGACTTTCTTGCTCAGTACGAACCCGACAGATGGAAAGCTTGCAGTTCGAGTTTCACACCCACCTGTGGAGATCTGGTCACCGAGGGTCAAGAAGAATGTGACGATGGACCAAAGGGGTCAGGTTGCTGTCGTCCCAACTGTCGCTTGCGAAAAAACCGCACTTGCTTTGATCCCCTTGCACCCTTCCTCCCAAATGACTGTTGTGTAAATTGCCAGGCTTTAACTATTCCAACAACGTGTTTGCAAAGTCAGGGTTATTGTTCCAATGGTTTGTGCGTCTCCAATCCTTGTTCGAGTTACTCTTTGGACTGGTGTTTTCCAGTGGTGGATGACCCCTGTAAATCTCAGTGCTCGAATCGGAACCAACACACATGTACAAATCTTTCCCTCTGGGTTGACCCCACCACCGGGAGGGCGCCCAATCTGAACATAGTGGATGGCACGACATGTGGAATCGGAGTGTGTCGGAATGGCGTTTGCACATAGAATTTCGAAATAGCTTGAGGTAGCTTTTTTATTTTGCAAGAGGGAAAAAAGAAATATTGAGAGTGCATCTAGTATTTTCCACAATAGATAGATCTCATCACAGCCTTTTATAAGAGGAGAAAAAGAGACATTATGATTATGATGCATCCTCTTCCCAATAGAGTGCTTGTAAGCAACGCCCCGCAAGACTCGCCAGTGCTGTGTCAAATTCGTTTTGAAGACATGAAATGATAAAATCTTTCATCACAGAGAAAAACTGGCCTCGATCGAGACAATTGGAATGGCTTGCGAGACTATCCAACCACCCGCAACGAATTTCTGCAAAGTCCAGAATGTCTTGAAGTGCTTCCTTCCGACTTTTTCCGGTGGTGGCCTTCTCGGCTCGTTGGATCAGCGCAGTCATTTCGAAAAGTGGATGTGCAATCTCATCCGTCTCGACTCCTCGCTTCTCCTCTGGGAAACCCCACTGACCAGTCTGAGCGACCACCGTCGTCAGTCGTTTGACATCTTGCTGAAAGCGTAATACGTTGCGGCGGATTCCCTTTGCATTTAGCTGGACTTCGTGTTCTAATGATGCTTTGCTTGCTTTGAAAGGCAGACCCTTGATGATCTCTCGAGATCTCTGAACATTGGTTTGAAAAGCTTCAATGCTCGAAAGGCATGTTTTGAAGGCGGTCTTTGTTGTTGCGATGAGGTCATCCTTTTGCGTTGTCGTCTTTGTCAAAGGATCTTTGTTTTCCTCTTGGAGAGTCTCTGATGGTTCAAGCTGTTGTACGAGGAATTGGTTGGGAGCAGTCGTTGTTGTCATTCCATCAGCAGTTGCTGAAACTTCCACGAATTCTTCGAGCAGAGGAGAGTTTGGTTGAGCCATCTGCTCGTGAAAATTTGTTTTTGTGTGTGTGTGTGTTCAGATTTTTTTTTATTGAAACAAAGGAAGGAGGAACTTCAGATTCAAAAAGAAAACAAGAACGCAGAGAGCGAAATGCACCGCCTGGGATCTGTAAGCAGATTGAATGCTCTCTACGGGAAAAATGTCTTTCGCAGTTGGAATGGTTTCAGTGCACTTGTACAGCAGTCCACGCAAACCCCCTCTGGTGTTGCCTTTCATGTTCTTCAATACTTGCTTTTTGATGTGATTGGGGATGTGACCTGGGACGAGAAGAAGAAAAGAATGCGGTTTCTGTACACTCAGAGTGAAAACCATTATTGCAGTCATTTTCGACCAAAGGTTCCCTTTCCCCTTCCTTCTTCTTGGTCTCATCTTATGTGGATTGTGATTCGTCGCAAAACAAAGGTGATCTTGCTGGGAATCCAAATATAATAATAAAACTCAAACCTTACAAAAAAGACCAAGCTTTGGAACAGATGCCTTTCCCCTCTGCTGCCCTACCTTATCTTTGTGTGAAATTTGAGTCACGATTGTTGTTGCTGCGTTAAAAAGTGAACTACTTTTACTTTTCGAAGGAAAGCCCCATTAATTACAAATCAAACTTTTGTCTGTGGTTTTTCAGATGATGATAACCATTTTTCATTATTTATTCGGAACAAATTATGGCATCTGTTCGAAAACGGAAAGAACCAACAAGCGTAACAGCAGAGCAAACCACGAAGAAGAAAAGAACGAAAGGAGGAAGACTTATCCCCAAATCATGGGAAAAGTTTAACTCTGAGAACAGACAATCTCTCAACAGTTGGGTAACTTTTTCTCCCGGTTTTTTGTCGAAAAGTCAAAAGGAGGCATTGTTCAATGAACTGGAAACGTTGCGCAAGGAAGGGAAGTTTCAGCCTGAAATCATTAAGATGGGAAACCTCGAACTTACGGCTCCGCGACTCACTTTGGCAATGAAAGTTGTTAATGCAGGAGTTTCCGCTTACCGTTACGCTGGAAAGACGATGGTGGCGGTGGACGCAACACCCCAAGTCCAGAAAGTCTTTGAGCTGGTGAATCAAGACAACAAAGACAACTTGCAAGGCAACTTGCACCCTTTTATCTACGTGCTGATCAATTTGTATCGTGACAGAAAAGACAGTATCGGGTGGCACGCAGACAATGAAAAGGGTCTGGTAGACAAAGCCAGCATCTACAGTGTGAGTGTGGGCGCACCACGTTGCTTTCAGCTGCGAAGAAAAAAAGGTGGTCCAGACAAACAATGGACCAAAGAAGTCTATGAGTGCGAATTAACCAGTGGTTCCCTGTTTGTAATGGGCGGAGAAACACAAAAGCACTTTAAACATCGAGTTCCAACGCAGAAATTGGAAACGGGTGTTCGGTACAATTTAACGTTTCGCTGTTTGAATGAGTCAAAATAAAAAAAAAAGTGAATTCTCTAACTCTAACTCTAACCCTAACCCTGACCCTAACCCTGACCCTAACGCTAACCCTAACGCTAATCCTAACGCTAACCCTAACGCTCACCCTCAGCCTTCCTGACTAAAAACTTGCTAACTTTGTCAAACGACATTGTCAAATGACACTCTTTCCTTCGTGTAAAAATCTCCCTAAGAACAAAAGTTAAATTGCAATCAAAAGAGTGGTCTCTGGGACAATCTTCCCTTCCATCGAAATTAAACGCTGTGGAAAATTCAAAGCTTCCACATCTTTGAGGACATCCTGCGAAAGTCCCATTTTCGGTTTCCAGTCTAGATACACAATAATATGCCTGTGCAAAGCGAAAGGAGGATATTGAGAAGGAAACTCAAAGTAGTAGCGCGTACTCATTTGCATTTGCATTTGCTTTTGCTTTTGCATTTGTGTGGGTCGGACGGGGCTTGAAGGGACGACCGTCAGTGGGTCAATTGGTGGTGGTTGTGTTCTTTGTTTGTGCAACACTGCAGCCATGGTGCGAGCAAGCCGGTCCAAATCTGCTCGAGTTGAACTCAAGTCGATCGTGCCCAAGACCAGAGACTTTTGGGCCGGAGTTTGCAGGACAACTTCTATTTGTCGCAATGGAAATATTTGCTGGCTGCTGTTGCTGTAAAATTCAATCTGTCGAATCACCACGTCTAACAAAGAGACGATTTTCTTCATGTCGATCTCGTATTGTTTTTCGTCTTGCTGAATGCATTTGGTTTTTAAGAGGGGAAGTGCAATCATTGTATTGTCAGAATCGGCTAACCAGACTCGAAAGCAATCTTTTTGCAAATCAAACTTTTTTTTCGTTTCGATTCTGTACATCCGTTCTGGGTGCTTGTGCATTTGTTTTAGTTGCTTTTGAACCAAGCGCGTTTGACCCTCTTCAAGTTTTCTTTTCAGTTTACGCATTGTCTTCCCTCCTTGTAAAGACGCGATGCGAGCCTCACTCTCTTGGTAGTGAACTTCCTTGACTGCCCGTTCTACCAAACAGTGAGTGTGGGCGAGCAGGTGGTCTCTCTGCTCTTCTGTCAAACGACTGACCCGCAGTAATATGTTTTCTCTTGGATTTTGGCTACAGGTCACCCTCAAAATGAAGTAGAGCATGGTGTAATAGAAGCATCGAGGCCATCGACCCTGCCACGACCACCTCCTCCTGTCACAAAGCTCTGCTGGAGCAAGTAGTTTGTATCCGCTGGGAATCTTGATCTTTTCCGCCAGAAATTTTACCACATCTTCATACGGGGCGTAGTCGGCCGTGTCTCCATGAGGATCAAACATCTCACAAGTTTTGCGCAAATTGTCAACAAAAAGACAAGCTGCATGGGGCACATCATATTCTGGTTTCGCGTAAACTTGACGAACGGTCACATCATAGAAAAGATACTGAATGGGTACGAGTTGGTTGTGATAAAATTTCCAATCATGATACTGAGTTTGCAGCTCTGCGAGAGAAAGAACAAACTGGGATTGTTGGTCTTTGTCTATGTTGACGTAAAGTGTACCTCCGACCCGGATGGAGGTTTCCGGCGAGAGAGTCCGTGTCAAATGGCTTAAAACCACCGTCAGCTCTGGAAAGCGAACTGAAACATCGTAAGCTTTTGAAAAAACAGTTTCTCCGGCTGCAGACTGCCCAGACTGCTCGGCTTCAAAGAGGTCCTTGATGTCACAAGGAACAGGACGGGAGAGAAGTTTTTCCAGGTAGCATGGCTTCCATTGAAGTTCCGTTCCCTTGTAGTCGCAAGGACTTATTTTCCAGGCCTTAGGGTCGAAGGGTGCTGCCTCCGAACACATCATGCTTCGCACCTCCTCCGGAGTGAATTTTTTTTCTCTGAGTTGTTCTATCAAGGGGTACAAGGCACAAAATTGTGGGTCTCGAATGAGTTTTGGTCGATCGAACAATAACAAATCAAGGGCACCAGCGCGAGCTGGGCGCGAACCCTTTTTGTTTCTCCAAAGAAGATCCTTTACCAAAAAAAACTCCACTCCCGAAAGACAGCGATGCTCAAAGTTGTCTTTGGAAAGGAGTTGAAGTTGCAACAAATCGTCTTGGCTCAAGGGCTGATCCAGCTTTCCTTTCATGGCGTCTCTCAAAATTTCTTCAACACGGTGGATCTTGATGCTTTCCATTTCTCTTTTTTTTTCCTGGCTTCTTTCTTTGCTTTGATTTTGCGAATGGTTATCACCCCTCCTTTTCCTTTCCTTTCCAAGTCTCTTGTTCCCTCACTTTGCTCCCTCTTCCCCTTTATTCCCCTCTCTTTTTGCCCTGCCACAACCACTATCTTGCTATTTCTCTCCCTCGGAACAAGAGCACCCCGATGTGTCGGGCCAAGTCTTTGAAAGATAACAAGAGACTTTATTGAATTACAATGACACTGATGTCCGAAGAAGTTGACTCGGGACTCGCAGTACTTGGTTGTTCTTCACCCTTTTGCGATTGTGCGTCGTTGTTGGTCTCCACCAGTGAGGAAGTTGATGTTTCATGTAGATCTTTTTTCACTAAATCATCTGGTTTCGACAAAGGAGGAGCAGCGGGAGGGGCCACCGAGAGACCGTCCTTTTGCACTTTGGCTGGTGAAATCTCAGACTCGGTCGTAACATCTGCCATTGTCGCAAGTTCTTTGATGCCTGTCAGTTCCGTTTCGTTTTCTCTTGGCTCTGCTTCAAGTGGTGATGGAATTGGTTCATCGAACACACTTTCGCTGTCTTGGCTCTTCTCCTTCTCCTCCGAGAGAGACTCCAAATCGACCCCCGTGTAATGCGTCAATTGAGTCAAATGGGCAGTCACTGTGCAAATGGTATCAGAGGGAAGCACCGCGAACTCGAGAATCTTGTCATCGTGAACAATCGAGAACAGAGGACTCGGGACTTTGATATCTTCAGACTTGACATCCTTGAGATCTTCAGAGACTTCATCCAGGAACACCTCGAGCTTCTTGGCCTCATCACTCTTGATGGTCATGCCCGCAACCTTGGCTTGGAAAACACAGGACTCCAACTTTGAATACCATTCAGTCAGCTCCTCCACCCAGCCGTTTTCCAACAGACGGAAGCCAAATGCGGCAGTCCGTGAAGCATTTTGGACAAGCAGATGCGTGCACGAAGACGATCGGTACGATGAAGACGACGCTGTCTGTTTATCGACAGACCAGCGGTGGAACGTCACTGTTGGAGTTTGGTTTGATGGATCTTTGGAAGAATCCTCTACCCTCGGGATGGGCTTCATTGGGGTTACCTGCCCGGTCTCCAAGCAACTGCCAGTCGGGAAGTGAAGGATCGTGACATAGGGAGTCGGCCACAGCCATCTGCGCACTTCCGCATAGGTCACAGCCCATTGTCCATCTGGCGACACGTGAATAGGAGACGCCTGAGGACAGACAAGGTGGCGCACACTCTCGGAAATGCGAACGACAGAGATAGGGTTCGTGGTGGCGTTCTGCATGGAAAAGTGAAGAATGATATTTCATCTTTTTTGTTTTTTTTTTTCGAATTCATACTAATATTTTTAATGTTTGTGCCATTCCATTAATCAAGAGTAGTTTTGTCGGTCATCAGTGTTAAACAGGAATGGGGTTTGGGGGGGGGGGGGGGGCTGACTCCTCTTTTTTTGATATCGAACGTGAATGTGCTCGTGCTTGGTTTTCACAGAGCACTTGATCTTTCGCGACTAAACTAATCTGCCTCTTTTTTGCAACTCTTGCACAAGAGTACCCAGAATAGAAAGGATTGGATTCCCTCCTGCGGAAACAAGACAGAAGCCTCCAGGTGCCATGTTTGGCCCCAGCAATTCAATATCAACAGAGAGTACACGAGTCCAAGGCAAGATTAATGTTGGGGAACTTTCTTGTGGACCATCGTTGAACAAAGTAAAGTCGCAGTCTCGATGGTCAGTGAGCCATAATCCTCAAACAAATAAATTTCAACAATGCGTTGTATGTCCAGGATGAGCGCGCTTCGATATTTTGTGTGAAAACACCCTCGACATTGAAAATTGTTGGGGGGTATCACTCCGATGGTGAGCAACATCGTCATCTACTTTGGCCCCCCTCCCTTCCCCTCCGCAATCAAAATAATCATAATAAAAAGACAGTGCACACACTTTTAGAGACAAGAACGAGTTATGGTGGCTGACTTGTGCCCTCCCGCTACCACGTATTTCATTCGAGTTTTCAAAGCTTTGAGGACAGTTTCACGGGATAGGTCATCTTTGGGAATGAATGTTTCAACAACTTGATCGCGATCGCGACTGTAAAAACAAATCGAAACCAATGGAGAACTTCGATCAATGAGGTTTCTCTTGTAATATCCCAGAGGAGACAGCAGTTGCGTTTGCTCATCATGAAGATACACAGTGTCCCAGTGAAAATCAGCTCCGAGTGTGACACGTGCAAACTTACCAATCATTTCTGCTGAAACGATCCAAGGCAGCAAATCTGTCATTGCAAGCATGGCTTTTCGCATTGTCGTTCCAAACAAACACAGAATTTCTGGCCAATTGGGGGACCATTTGATGAATCGAAAGGGAGCGGGACTCGAGAATCGCAGACTCGGTCTTAAGCAAGACAGCAATGAAACAAGAACTTTCCAGCACAGTGGGATCCGAAGCTTGGAATTCACGTGACTTGAAGTCGCGGC
>JADMIO010854497.1_pt1 | contig 16357 bp, 11 predicted proteins | sample 8958161 | NCBI WGS metagenome assembly JADMIO01 (sample SAMN16585339, study PRJNA669376) | soil metagenome | isolation source: Crop rotation soil | place: USA: Cullars Rotation, Alabama | collected 2011
TTTCCCGCCTCGATCTCGCTGAACGGCCCGTCGCTCTTCTGCACGGCGAGCGTCGTACAGTCGGCCAGCCTGCAACCGGGAAACTATCTCGACCAGAGCGCGATGAGCCTGTGGCCGGCGACGGCGGCGCAGGCGAGAGCGACGGCGCAGCAGCAGATACTCGCCGCCGGCAGCAGCAATCAGATGATCACCGCCGCCAACAAGGCCATGAGCGACGCACTGGCGCTCAACCCGCTGTTGAGAGCGGCGGCGGGCGGCACGCCGTTCACGACCCCGTTTCCGCAAACGCAGATCGGCAATCAGTTGAAAGAGATTGCCCGCATCATCAGCCTGCGCTCGCAGCTCGGCGCGGCGCGTCAGGTCTTCTTCGCGGGCTTAGGCGGCTTCGACACGCACGGCGGGCAGAGCTACCAGCAGTGGAGCCTGCTGATGCAAGTGAGCGCGGCCATGGCGGCGCTCTACAACGCGACCGCCGAGATGGGCATCGCCGACAGGGTGACGAGCTTCACGCTTTCGGATTTCGGTCGGACGTTGCAGCCGTCGGGGACGGGGTCGGATCACGGCTGGGGCAGCCATCACTTCATCGTTGGCGGCGCGGTCGCGGGCGGTCGGGTCTACGGGCGCTTCCCGCTGATGACGAACTACAGCAACTTCAACGCGACGGGCGATGACTACGCGGACAACCGCGGCGTGATGCTGCCCGGCGTGTCGCTCTCGCAGTACGGCGCGACGCTGGCGAAGTGGTTCGGCGCAAGCGACGCGCAGCTCGACACGGTCTTCCCGACGCTCGCGAATTTCGGCGTGCGCGACCTGGGCTTTATGGGCTAGCTCGCGCTATGTCAAAGCACAGCGGCGCAAGAGTCGAGTGACTTCTTGCGCCGCTGTGCTTTTCCAATGCCCAGCCCTGCCGGCTATGACTCGGTTCTCACGTCGAAGCCGACGAACTCTTTGATGGGCACGTTGCCTTTGTATTCCATCTCCTGGTGTATGCCGATCTTCGACGTGTAGTAGGCGTGCGCCGTGCGCGCTTTGATCTCGCGGAAGAATTTCTCCGCCGGCTGCTTCGGGTCTTTTTCGTTCTTCGAGATGGCCGTCAGCACGGCGACGCGCTGGTCGGGCGTCGCCTGCATGAACGGCTTGCCGTGCATCTCCTGCGAGACGGCGTCGACCGCTTTCAAGCCCTCGCGCCACTCGGTCTTTGGCTCGTCGGTCCACGACTCGGCCAGCCGCGCGTCAATGTAAGCGGCGCACCCGGCGGCGCGCGCGCCCGGCGAATGCTCGTCGGTCGGGATGATCAACTCGCCGATCTCGTCCACCATTGCGAACTCGTCGCGCGTGAAAAAGAGCGGCGCTTTCCACTGCGCGGCACCGCTCGTAGCCGCGCTCGTCGCGCCGCTCACGCCGACCAGCGGAATCGTGATGGCCGCCGTCGCCGCGAGCTTCAACATATCGCGCCGGCTCAGGCTCGTGTCTTCGCCGCTGGCCTCAGGCTCTGGTTTCGCCTCGCCTGCCGGCCCCGTCATTGTGTGGTGAGAATCCGCAGTCCGCATCTTACAGGTTTCCTTTCTTGAGTTGGTCGGCGAGGTGATCGCACGAGCGCCAGCAGAGAGCCATAATTGTCCAGGTCGGGTTCTGACAGGAGGCGCTGACGTGGCTGCTGCCATCGACGACGAACAAGTTCTTCACGTCGTGCGACTGTTGAAACTGGTTCAACACCGAAGTCTTCGGGTCCGTGCCCATGCGCGACGTGCCGAGCTCGTGTATGGACCAGCCTTCCGTGAGCACCGTGCGGTTGACGCCGATGATCTCGATGCCGGCGGCCTCGAACATCTCTTGCGCCGTGGCGGCCATGTCTTTGGCCATCTTGTGCTCGTTGTCGCCGAACTTGTAATGAAAACGCAAGGCCGGCACGCCCCACTTGTCGGTCACTTCCGGATCGAGGTCAACGTAGTTTTCGTAACGCGGCAGCACTTCGCCGAACGCGCCCATCTCGATGAACGCGCCGGCGTAATCGCGCACGGCTTTCTTGTAGCCCTTGCCGAAGCCCGGCGTGTCAAACGCGTTGTAGGGAAACATCTGCGTGCCGCTGCCGCCCTCGAAGCCATAGCCGCGAATGAAGTCCGGGTGCTTGTCCGAAAGGTTGCGGAAGCGCGGGACGTAGAAGCTGCCGGGCCGCCCATCGTCGTTCGTGCGCGGCTTGCCGATCTGCTCTTTGACCAGGCCCGTGACGCCCGGCCCCATAATGTGCTCGCAGAAGTTGTGGCCGACCTGATTGCTCGAATTGGCGATGCCGTTCGGGTACTTCTCCGATTTTGACAGCAGCAGCAAGCGCGCCGATTCCAGGGTCGAAGCGGCGACCACCACGACCTTCGCTTTGGCCTCGTAGGTCTTGCCGCTCTCCGCGTCAATGAAGCTGACGCCGGCGGCCTTGCCGGTCTTGGGGTCAACCGTAATCTCGCGCGCGATGGCGTTGGTGCGCAGCGTCAGCCGCCCCGTCTCCATCGCCGGGTAGATCAAGCCGGTCGGCGAATCGAACGCCGCGTGAATATCGCAGCCGCCCGCCCGCCGGTTGCACGCGCCGCGACCGTAGCAACGGCTGCGGTACTTGTTATGCTTGAGCCCGTCTGTCGTCACGCCGGCGCGGTAAGGCGTCAGCACGCGCCCCATCTTCTTTAGCCCTGCGCGCAGCTTCATCTCGGCGGCGGTCAAGCGCACGGGGCGCTGGAAGATGCTGTCGGGCAGGTGCGGCAGGTTCTCTTTGACGCCGGAGATGCCGAGGTAAAGATCGACCTTGTCGTAGTAGGGCGCGATGTCTTTGTAGCTGATCGGCCAGTCTTCGCCGTAGCCGTCGTGCGTCTTCGCTTTGAAGTCGTAATCCGACAGCCTGAGCGCCAGCCGCCCCCAGATGTTGGTCTTGCCACCCAGCACGCGCGCACGCACCCAGGCGTAGTTGGTCCCGGTGTACGGGTGGTCGCGCTCGTCTACGACGATGTTCTTGCTGTAATCCGCGCCGCCCCAGCCTTGCACGTACGAATAGACGTGGTTGAATTTCAGGCCCTTCGCGTAAGGCGGCTGGCGCACGGTGTATTCGTTGAGCGACAGCGCGTGCGAGCCGGGCTCCATCTGGCCGCGCCGCGGGTGATCGTAAGGCCACTCCATTGACTTCAGCTCTTTTTCGATGTTGAGCTTCTTGCCGGCTTCGAGCAGTAAGACTTTCATGCCGTGCGCGGTCAAAACGTGCGCGGCCATGCCGCCCGCCGCGCCGCTGCCGACGACGATGGCGTCATAAACGGTATTCAAATCCGCTTCCGGTTGCGCCTTCTGTACGAGACGAATCAGACTCATTGCACCCCCTCGAATGTCGCAGGTTGTTCGATTAATCAGAGAGCCGAACGGCTCACGACAGCCTATGGTCATCGGCGGCTGATGTCAATAGCGCGGCGGCACATTCATTGCTCAACTACCGGGTGCGCCAGGGATGCGTGAAGGCAGCGAGCATTGATGTATCTGATTCGTGCAATCGGCGCGGCGCTTGTTCTGAAAAGATATACGGGCGCGGGCCTGAAGCGCGCGGGCGGCGTAACCGACCGGGGCCGCCGGACGTAATCGTTTAGGAGAGCGCTCAACTAAGAAAGTGCGCTGGCCGGGCCAACGCGGCGCATCGGACGCTGAAGCAAGGCCGTCCGGGACGCCGCGAAATGCATGTAGGGGAGAAGCAAGGATGCAAATCAGCGATTATAAGAAATACCTTCCGCGGCTCAGGGCGTACTATCAGCGGCTCGGTCGGGCCGGGCGTATCGCGCTGGCGGTCATTGGCCTGCTCGCCATCGGCGCAATCTTCTTCATCAATCCATTCGGCAGAAAGCAGCAGGCGGCGGGCCAGCCTCAGCCTCCCGCCGCCGTGCCGGTGACGGCGGCTGCCGTCACGCTTGAGAACGTGCCGCTGCAAGTCACCGCCATCGGCAGGGCCGAACCGTACTCGACCGTCGCCATCACCTCGCAAGCCGAAGGACAGATCACGCGCGTCAACTTCACCGAAGGCCAGTTCGTGAAGAAGGGCGACCTGCTCTTCAACATTGACCCGCGTCCGGTGCAGGCCAACCTGGCCGGCGCGGTGGCCAATCAAGCGCGCGCCGTCAACGAACAGCGACAGGCGCAGGCCAACCTGGCTAAAGACAAAGCGCAGGCGCAGACCGCCGCCGTGCAGGCGCAGCGTTACGAATACCTCTACAAGCAAGGCGTCGTCTCGAAAGATCAGTATGATCAGATCCGCACGAACGCCGAAGCCTTGGCCGCGGTCGCCAAGGCCGACGAGGCGGCGGTGGCGAGCGCGCGCGATGCCGTGAAAGCGTCGCAGGCCGCCGTGCAGTCTTCGCAGGTGCAGGCGGGTTTCACAGAGATACGCGCGCCGATTGATGGGCGCACGGGCAGCCTGATGATTCATCAAGGCAACGTCGTAAGCCCGAACGGTCAGAACCCGCTCGTGGTCATCAATCAGGTCAACCCGATCTACGTGACCTTCTCGGTGCCTGAGACGCAACTGCCCGACATCAAGCGATACTTGGCGGCGGGCCCCGTGCAGGTCGCCGGCACCATCCCGAACGACAATGGGCCGCCCGAACTCGGCACGCTGACCTTCGTCGACAACACGGTTGATCCGGCGACCGGGACGGTGAAGCTGAAAGCGACGTTCGAGAACGCTCAACAGCGGCTGTGGCCGGGCCAGTTCATCAACGTCTCGGTGACGCTGACGACGCAGCCGAATGCGGTGGTCGTGCCTTCGCCGGCGGTGCAGACCGGCCAGCAGGGCCGCTACGTCTTCGTGGTCAAAGACGACCAGACGGTCGAGATGCGCAAGGTCGACGTGCAGCGCACGTCGGGCGAGAAATCGATCATCGCTTCGGGCCTCCAGCCCGGCGAGACCGTGGTCACCGATGGCCAGTTGCGCCTGCGTCCCGGCAGCCGTGTCCGCATCAGCGAAAGCACCGGACAGGAAAATCCGTGACGACACGGAAGTACGGAAGTGGTGAGTGATGAGTCATGAGTGATGAGTAGGAACGGGAAGCGCAGCGAGCGCCGATTCCCCTTCACGCATCACTCATCACTGATCACTCATCACTATCAAGGAAGTTATGAACATCGCCAGTCTCTTCATCCGTCGTCCGATTACGACGGGCCTCATCTGGGCAGGCGTCCTGATCTTCGGCATTATGGGTTATCGCTTGCTGCCCGTGAGCGAGCTGCCCAACGTTGACTACCCGACCATCAACATCAGCGCCAGCCTGCCCGGCGCAAGCCCCGAAACGATGGCCTCGTCGGTGGCGACGCCGCTCGAAAAACAGCTCTCGACCATCGCCGGCATTGACAACATGACCTCGACGAGCGCGCAAGGCTCGACCTCCATCGTCGTGCAGTTCAACCTCAGCCGCGACATCGATGCGGCGGCGCAAGACGTACAGGCCGCCATCGCGCGCGCCTCCAGGCAACTGCCGACGGAGATGCCGACGCCGCCCTCTTTTAATAAAGTCAACCCGGCGGACGCGCCGGTGCTCTACCTGACCTTGAGTTCGCCGACGCTGCCGCTCTCGACCGTTGACGAATACGCCGAGAACCAGTTGGCGCAGCGCATCTCGATGATCAATGGCGTCGCGCAGGTGTCGGTCTACGGCTCGCAGAAGTACGCCGTGCGCATACAACTCGACCCGAATCAACTGGCCGCGCGCGGCATCGGTATGGACCAGGTGCAGCAGGCCGTCTCGCAGTCGAACGCCAACCTGCCGACGGGAACGCTCGACGGGCCGAACAAGTCGCTGCGCGTGGCGGCTAACGGTCAGCTCGAAACCGCGGACCAGTACCGCCCCATCATCGTCACCTATCAGAACGGCTCGCCCGTGCGGCTGGGCGAGTTGGGCCGCGTCATCGACAGCGTGCAGAGCGACAAGGTGGCGAGCTGGTACAACGACACGCGCGCCATCGTGCTGGCCATACAGCGCCAGCCGGGCACCAACACCGTCGAGGTGGTTGATAACGTCAAGCAGATTCTGCCGACCTTCCGCGAACAGATTCCGGCCTCGGTTGACCTCAACATCCTGTTCGACCGCTCGCAGAGCATCCGCGAATCCATCAGCGATGTGAAGTTCACGCTGGGGCTGACGATCTGCCTGGTCGTGATGGTCATCTTCATCTTCCTGCGCAACCTGTCGGCGACGATCATCCCCAGCTTGGCGGTGCCGATGTCGCTGTTCGGGACGTTCGCGGTGATGTACCTGTTCGGCTTCACGATGGACAACCTCTCGATGATGGCGCTGACGCTGTCGGTAGGCTTCGTCGTTGACGACGCCATCGTGATGCTGGAAAACATCGTGCGCCACATCGAGCTGGGCGAGAAGCCGTTCGAGGCCGCGATGAAGGGCGCACGCGAGATCGGCTTTACGATTGTCTCGATGACCATCAGCCTCGCCGCCGTCTTCATCCCCGTGCTGTTTATGGGCGGCATACTGGGCCGCCTGCTCAACGAATTCGCGGTGACGATCATGGCCGCGATCATCGTTTCGGGCCTCGTCTCGCTGACGCTGACGCCGATGCTCGGCAGCCGCTTCCTGCGCGAGCACAAGGGCGACAAGAAGCAGAGCCGTTTGTTCCAAATGTCCGAGCGCGTCTTTGACGGGATGCTCGCGGTCTATCGCTGGACGTTGGAAAAAGTGATGGCGCACCGCGCCCTGACCATGCTGGTGTCGGGCATCGTACTGGTGGCGACGATCTACCTCTTCAACGTCATCCCGAAGGGCTTCATTCCGAGCGAAGACACGGGCCAGATCAACGCGACCACGGAAGCCGCGCAAGACATCTCGTTCGACTCGATGGTCAAGCACCAGCAAGAGGCCGCCGCCATCATTCAGCAAGACCCGAACGTCGAAGCTTTCATGTCGTCGGTCGGGTCGGGCGGCGCGAACTCGACATCGAACAACGGACGCTTCCTCATTCGCCTGAAGCCGCGCGGCGAGCGCAAGCTGGACGCGGACGCCGTCATTCAGGAGATGCGCCCGAAGCTCTCGCGCATTCCGGGCCTCAACGTCTACCTGTCGAACCCGCCCGCGATCAACGTCGGCGGGCGCACCAGCAAGGGTCAGTATCAGTTCACGTTGCAATCGGCGGACAACCGCGAGCTTTACCAGTTCGCGCCGCAGGTCGAAGACCAACTGCGCAAGCTCGACATCCTGCAAGACGTGACCACCGACTTGCAGATCACCAGCCCGCAGATCACCGTCGAGATGGACCGCGACAAGGCGCAATCGCTCGGCGTCTCGGCCAATCAACTGGAGACCGCGCTCTACACCGCTTACGCGCAGCGGCAGGTCTCGACCATCTACACGCCGAGCAATCAGTACTGGGTGCTGATGGAGGTGATGCCGGAATATGAAGCCGACCCGGCGGCGCTCTCGATGCTTTACATTAAGACCTCAAACGGTCAGCAAGTCCCACTCAGCACCGTGGCGACGTTGAAGTCGAGCGTAGGCCCGCTGACCGTCAACCACTCCGGCCAGTTGCCGTCGGTGACGATCTCGTTCAACCTCAGGCCGGGCGTCTCCATCGGCGATGCGGTCAATAAGGTTCAACAGACCGTGAGCCAGATGAAGCTGCCCGAAACGATCAGCACCTCATTTCAGGGAACGGCGCAAGTCTTCCAGTCGTCGCTGCAAGGGCTGGGGCTGCTGCTGCTCGTGGCGGTGCTGGTCATCTACATCGTGCTCGGCATTCTCTACGAGAGCCTGATTCACCCGCTGACTATCTTGTCGGGCTTGCCGTCCGCAGGGTTTGGCGCGCTGCTGACGCTGATGTTGTTTGGCCAGGACCTGAACGTGTACGCCTTCGTCGGCCTGGTGATGTTGATCGGCATCGTCAAGAAGAACGCCATCATGATGATCGACTTCGCGCTCGAAGCGCAGCGCAACGAAGGCAAAGCGCCGGCGGACGCCATCTTTGAAGGGAGCCTGCTGCGCTTCCGCCCGATTATGATGACGACGATGGCGGCGCTGTTAGGGACGCTGCCGATTGCGATGGGGTTAGGCGCGGGCGCGGAATCGCGCCGGCCTCTGGGGTTGTCGGTAGTCGGCGGCCTGATGGTGTCGCAACTGCTGACGCTCTACATCACGCCGGTCGTCTACGTGTATATGGAATCGTTCAAGGAGCGGGTCAGTCACTTCTTCAAGCGCCGCCCGCCCGCGCCGGTCATCGAATCGCCGGTGGGCGACTAACACTTCACGCCTTCGCGTCGTGAATAACGAAAGAGGGCCGGTGATGCATACCCATCACCGGCCCTCTTTCATTCAACCAGACCGTGGCGATCAACGCTTCTCTGACGAAGCCGCCGCCGCGTCGCCCGCCGCCTTCTTGATGTGCTTGTCGTACCACGCCAGGTAACGCTCGTAACGGTCGCGCACGTAGCTCGGACGTTGTATGCCGTGGAACTCGTTCGGGTAGATCACCAACTGCGTGTCAACGCCGAGGCTGCGCAGCGCCTGGTACATCTGCTGGCTGCCTTCGATGGGCACGTTGAAGTCGCGCTCGCCGCCTAAGAACAGCGTCGGCGTCTTGATGCGGTCGGCGTGCAGGAGCGGGTAAGAGAGCTTCACATACGTCTCCCACGCCTTCGGGTCCCACGGCGGGCCGATCTCGTAATCATACTGGATGATGTACTGGTCCGTGCCGTAGAACGACACCGTGAAGGCCGTCCCCGCGCCGCTCGTCGCCGCTTTGAAACGCGAGTCGCTCGCAATCATGTAGTCGGTCAGTATGCCGCCGTAGCTCCAGCCGCCGACGCCCAGCCGATCAGGGTCAGCGACGCCCATCTGGATGACGTGCTCGACGCCGGCCTGCAAGTCTTCGACTTCGTAGTGGCCCCAGTCGGCGAAGATGGCGCGCGAGAATTTCTGGCCGCGCCCGGCGCTGCCGCGATAATTCACCGCCAGCACCGCGTAGCCGTTGGCCGCGAACCACTGCCGCTCGGCGCTGAAGGTGTGCTGGTCCTGCGCGTTCGGGCCGCCGTGTATGCGCAGCAACAGCGGCACGCGCGTCCCCTTCACGTAACCGACCGGGTAGGTCAACAGGCCATGCACGTCCGTGCCGTCTTTGCTCTTGAAATTGACCTCTTCGGTCGCGCCGACTTCAAGCTCCGCCATCAGCGCGTCGTTCTGGTGCGTCAACTGGCGCAGCGTGACGCCCTCCATCGCGTAGACTTCCGTCGGCTTCGCGTCGGCTCCCGAAAGCACGCTTGAGCGGCCCGCGGCCATCGTCCAATTGCCGACGACGACGGGCGGCGCAAGCAATCGCTCGACCGGGCCGCCGGCGAGCGCGGCGCGTGCCGGGTAGACCGAGCGGTCGTCAGTGACGAGGAAGGTGATGGATTTGCCGTCGGCGCTGAAGCGCGGCGACGAGATGCCGCGGTCGAGGGCTTCGACCGCCTCGATGCGGCGCGGCGCGCTGCTGCCATCGGCGGCGACCAGGGCGAGGTGTTCCATGTTGTAGGCGTCGTACTTCTTCTCGTCGCTCTCAACAAACGCGATCCACTTGCCATCGGGACTCCATTCGAGGCGCGAACGCCCGCCGCGACTCGTCTCCTGCGTCAACTGCTTTTCGGTCGAGCCCGGACGAGCGTCGGCGACGAAGAGTTGCCCCGAAGGCTCGCGGTCGGGGTCTTTCGTGTGGTTGCTCATGAAAGCGATGCGCGTGCCGTCGGGCGACCACGACGGCGACGACTCGTCCGTCTTGCCCGTGGTCAATCGCTCTAGCTTCTTGGTGGCAATGTCGAACAGGTAGATGTAAGAGTGCCGGCCCGAAAGTAAGTACCCCTGCACGTCTTGTTTGAAATGGTAGCGGTCAATGACGATGGGCTTCGGCGCTTTCGGTTTGTCCGCGGGCTTGTCTGCGGGCTTATCCGCGGGCGGCTTGTTGTCAGCGGCGGGCGTCGCGTTCGCCTCGTCGTCGGGATCGGGATCGCCGACGACTAGCGCCAATCGCCTGGCGTCGGGCGACCACTCGAATCCCTGTAGCCGGCCTTTCAGCTCGGTGAGCTGAAAGGCTTCGCCGCCGCTGCGGTCGAGCAACCAGACCTGACTGCCTTTGGTCTTGCCAGGCCGCCCGGAAGTGAACGCGAGGTACTTTCCGTCGGGACTCCAGCGCGGCGACGATTCGCTGTCGAGGCTGTAGGTGAACTGGCGGTCGGTCTTGCCGTCGAAGCTCGCCAGCCAGATGTGCGACGTGCTCTTGTCATCTTTCACGTCCACGGTCGAGACGACGTAGGCGACCCACTGACCGTCGGGCGAAATCTGCGGGTCGCGCACCTCACGGAAGCGTGCGAGGTCGTCGAGCTTGAGCGGGCGTCGCGCCGTCTGCGCCGCCAGCGCGGTCGCGCAAACGAGGATGAATAGCAGAACGCGGGTTAGCCTTCGTAGTGACATGGGCGTAGGTTCCTCCTGAATTCTTTCGCTTTTCGATGGGTCGAAGGGAAGAAAGATTATACCTAATCACCCGCGGCATTGTCCCGATAAAACGTGCGGACGAGGCAACCCGCCACAACGTCACAGAGCGCACACAGAAGACACCAGGAAGCGCCGTGCTTTCTTCGCGTCCTTTGTGCCCTGGCGGTTAATCGGCTAGGCGGCGCAGCACGGCGGCGACGACGCGGTCACAGCGCGCGCCGTTGAATTGAAACGCCGACGCCGTCGCCGCGCGCGTCTGCGCCGTGATGGCTTTGCGCAAGCGGGCGCGGGCGCGGTGCAGGCGCACCTTCACCGCCTCTTCACTGATACCCAGGCATTCGGCGGTCTCCGCCGTGCTCATCTCTTCCATCTCTCTCAGCATGAAGACCGAGCGGTAAGCGGCGGGCAACTGGTTGATGGCCGATTCCAGAATGACGCCGAGCGTGCGGATCAAGACTTCCTGTTCGGGGTTTGGCGTAGTGGCTGCCGGTAACATAGAACTTTCACTCGATTCGGCAAACGCGTCGATCTCGACGACTCGGCGGCGGTGGCGCAGCCGCGCCAGCGCTTCATGCACGGCGATGCGCGTCAGCCAGGTGGCGAACCGCGCGCGCCCATCGAACTGATCGAGGTGCTGATAGGCGCGCACGTACGCTTCCTGCATAACGTCTTCGGCCTCGGCGGCGTCGCCGACGATGGAGCGCGACACGCGATAGAGCCGCTGGTTGTAGCGCCGCATCAGGATTTCAAACCACGCGGTCTGGCCGGCGCGCACGCGCTCGACCACTTCTTCATCCGTTAGCATCTCCGCGCTCGCCGGCGCGGCGGTCATCTCGGCAATCGTCATAGCTTTGCTCTCTACTCTATAGAGTAAGCAGCCGCCGAAAAGTTACCAACTTTTTTTCACCGGCGACCTGTAACCAATTCGCCGCCCGCCACTCTGTAAGCATGCAGGCCGCAAAATTCATCATTTCGTCGTGGAGGGCAATGTGACATTAGCAGCGATTCTTTTCGGAGTGGCCGCGCTGGGCGGCGTGGCGATGGCGATCATTCGTTTCAGCGGCAAAGAACTGCCGCCGATGGGCCTGGCCATCCTGCACGGCCTGGCGGCGGCGGCGGGCTTGATCGCGTTGATCGTCGCGGTGATGGGCGGCGCGTCATCGAAGGCGACCATCGCACTGGTCTTGTTTGCGGGCGCGGCCATCGGCGGCTTCGTAATGTTCTCGAACCACCTGCGCCGCAAAGCGCTGCCCGTCCCTTACGTCGTCATTCACGGGCTGGTCGCGGTCGTCGCCTTCGTCGTCTTGCTGCTGGCGGTCTTCGCCGCGCGGGCTTGATGGAGGAAGACCTATGAGCAGAGGCTTACGCGCATTCGGCCACCCGCTGCACGCGGTGTTGAGCGACTTCCCCGTGGCGTTGCTCGGCACGTCGCTAATCTGGGACGTGATTGGCGTGTGGCGCAACGAAGCGGTCTGGTGGGCCATCTCGTTTTGGGATATGGCGCTGGGCTTGTTGATTGCGCTCGTAGCGGCGATGGCCGGCGCGGTCGATTACGCGGCGATCAACCAGCGTGAGCCGGCGTTGAAGCTGGCGACGACTCATATGGTCGTGATGCTGCTGGCCGTGAGCCTGTACGCGGCGAGCCTGCTTTGGCGCGGCGGGCCGTCGCCACCCGTAGGCGTGACGCGCGTCGCGGGGATGATTCTCGAAAGCGCCGGCTTGGTGTTGCTGATGATCGGCGGCTGGTGCGGAGGCCATCTGGTCTTTCATCACGGCGTCGGGAGCGAGCAGTCCACCGACGGCTGATCTTCGACAGACGATGCTCTCCTTGTGTAACAGAGGAGCGTGAGCTGGGATTGGTCTTTCGGAATCCGCAGACCATCTCGGCGGGAGTGAGGCTTGACTGGGTCAAGCTTCACTCCCTTTTTTCACTGCACGAGCGTCCTACCTCACTCGCGTCATCAGCGAATGCGGTCACCGAACCATTCCCGCACAACGAAATGATTCAAGGTGTCTGCCATTGAGAGGTCGCCGCCGAGCGAAACAGCGCGTCGATGACGGCCATATTCTGTACGGCGTCTTCGAGCGGGAACGGCGGCAGCGTGCCTTCGCGGAGGCGGCGCGAGAACAGGTCGCCTTGAATCGTGTACTGATCAACGGCGGGGAATTCGATGGCCTCCAGCCCCTCGCCGAAGAGGCTTGAGCCGTCGTCAACGAAGATGCGGCAGGGGCGGTCGGGCGGCGCGTTGAACGGAATCTCTATCTCGATGCGCCCGCGCGTGCCGAAGATTTGCACGCGCTGATAGGCGACCATCTGCGTGCTGCATGTGAAGCCGGCCTGACCGCCGGCGAAATCCATCATTGCCGAAGTCAGCCGATCAATCTGCATGTCGGGGTCGCGTTCGACGAGCGCGACGACGCGGCGCGGCTCGTCTCCGAACAGGTAGCGCGACATCGTCACCATGTAACAGCCGATGTCCATCAGCGCGCCGCCGCCAAAGTCTGGCGCGTTGCGGATGTTGTGCGGGTCGCGGTTGAAGTAGCTGAACGCGCCCGTGACGGCGCGCAGCTCGCCGATGCGCCCCGCTCGAATCAGGTCGCGCGCCGCGAGCCACTGCGGGTGCGAGCGCACCATAAACGCTTCTTCGATGCGGCGGCCCGTGCGGTCGCGCACGCGGATGAGCGCGCGCGCTTCCGACGCCGACAGCGCGAGAGGCTTTTCGCAAAGCACGTGCTTGCCGGCTTCGGCGGCTTGAGCGGTCAAAGGCACATGCAAGTGATTCGGCAGCGGGTTATAAACGGCTTCGATCTCGGCGTCGGCGAGCAGCGCTTCATACGAGCCGTAAGCTTTCGCAATGCCGAGCGCGTGCGCCGCCTCTTCGGCCCGCCGAATGTCGCGCGAAGCGATGGCCGCAACGTTAGACCACTCGCCGCGCTGCATCGCCGGTATGACTTTCTGCGTAGCGATCTTCGCCGCGCCGAGCACGCCCCATGCTACTTTCTTCATCGCATCAGCCTCCGCCAACATTAAACGGCGGTCAGCTTGCTCGGCGCAAGCACGCTGTCGAGCCGGCGTATGCGCCCCGCGTCATCCACTTCGACGTGCACGGTGTAGCGCGTCGCGCGCGTCGCCGTCGACTGCACATCTTCAAACACGACCGCCGGCAATCCGTTCAGCACGCGCCGCTCGACGCGCGGCGCGCGGACGAGCTTGGCGTTGAGCGCGGCGATCAAACGCAGCATCTTGTCGCGCCCGCGAATGGGCCGCATCGCCGCCTGCACTTCGCCGCCGCCGTCAGACAAACTGACCACGTCTTCGGCGAGCAGTCGTTCAAGCCCTTCGGCATCGCGCGCGTTCAGGTAGAGCAGGAACTGTTCGAGCGCCTGCCGCGTCGCTTCACGCCGGGCCGGACTGAGGTCGGCGCGCTGCCGGTCATACTCCTTCATGCGTTTGCGCGCGCGCAGCAGGGTCACTTTCACGTTCGCTTCCGTCAGGTCGAGCGCGGCGGCAGTCTCCGCGGTCGAGTAATCGAACACGTCGCGCAGCAACAACACGGCGCGCTGCTGCGGCGTCAACGCTTCGAGCGCCAGCAGGAAAGCGAACGACAGGCTTTCAAGCAAGTCATAGCGCGCCGCCGGCGAGTCTTCGCCGGGCGCGGCGGGCTCGTACGACGGCAAGCTCTCTTCGTCCGTGGCCACCGGCGACGGCAGCCACGGCCCCGTGTAATCACGCCGCCGGCGACGGCGCAACAAGTCGCGGCTCAGGTTCATCGCCACGCGCACGAGCCACGGGCGCATCGGCTCGTCCGTGCGACGGGGCGGACGTTCCAGCGCGCGCACGAACGTCTCTTGCACCAGATCGTCGGCGTCGGCGGCATTGCCGGTCATTCGGTAGCACAGCCCCCAGAGCAGCCGGCGGTCGGTTTCCAGCGTTTCGGCGTAAGCAGTCATCTGTCGTAAACGAATCGTTATCCACGAAGGACACGAAGGATCACGACTCATCCATCTCAAGGTTAATTCTTTCGTGGTTCTTCGTGCCCTTCGTGGACGAGCGGTTGACTTACTGTTTATCCAAACGGTCGGCCAGCGTGCGCAACAACTGCGCGCCGTCGCCGCGCCACGCGCTGCCGTGCATGCAGGCGAGCGTTCGTGGCTCGGTCGCCGCCAGTCGCTCGATCATCGCGCGCGTGTTGCGGGCGTGGGCAAAGTAATCGAGGCCGCCGCGTAAGGCTTCGCTCGGTTCGAGGATGTCGGATTCGGTGAGCGCCGGCGTGCGCGAGCCCGGCTGTGTGAAGAGGTCGCCGCACAACAGCGTGCGCGTTTCGCGTTCCATCATCAAGCCACACTCCCAGCCGTGCGGCAGGTGCGGCGTGTCGAACCATTCGACCGTGTGACGACCGAGCGTGAGCTGTTCGCCGTCGGCCAGTGCGCGCGGCGCGCGGTCGGCCAGGTCTTCGACCGACGTCATCGCGGCGATGCGGCTGCACACCGGCACCGCGAGCGGCGCGGCGGCCAGCCACTGATTGAGCGCGCCGCACTCGTCAGCCTCGACGTGCGAGAACGCGACGTAGCGCAGCCGCTCGACCGGCAGAACGTGCGCGACGGCTTCGCTCACCAGCGGAAAGAGCTTGCGCAGCCCCGTGTGATAAAGCAATGGCTCGTCGTCAACGATCAGATATTGATTGAACGAAAAGCCGCCCGGCACCACGTCGAGCGGCGTGTTGATGCGATAAATGTTTTCGGCAATCTCAGCAATGTTAGTACCTGTCTGCGTGTTGGTAATCATCGTCTCTCCTGTAGAGTTTCAATCATTGAATCGCGCCCCGGCCACGCGGAGCGAGCAACCTCATTAAACGACCGCGCGCATCTGAAAAGTTCGCTCCTCGGCAATCATCTCGGCGGCGCGGCGCGCGCTCGCCAAAGATGCGTCAACCAGCATGCCTACCTTACCGACCCAGTCGCCGACGACGTAGAGGCCGGGCACCTCATCAACCCGCGGGCCGGGCCGCCCGTCGGTGCCGCCTTCGGCGGCCTGCGCCAGCCTGTTCATCACGGTCATTGCCGGCAGAAAGCGGCGGTGCGCGACCAATCCGCGCCAGCCCGGCTGCACGAGGTCGAGCAGGTCTTCCAGCTCGCCTTCAACCCGCGCCGGTGATTCATCTTCGTCGGGCGCGAGGTATTTCGCAACGTGAATCAACGCGCCGCCGGCGGGCGCGAGCCGCGCCGACGCTGAATGCACCGACAGGTAAAGCGGGCGGTCAATGCCAAAGGCGTAGAGCGCCTTCGGCTTCGGCAGGCGAGTGAGCGCCAGGTCGAGACACGCCGCCTTCACCGCGACGGACTCGTCGGCCCAGCGCGCGAGCGGTGACTGTTCGCCGCGCTCGATCAGGCGCGCGGCGTCTGCCGGGCTCGCAGCGATGATGATGCGCGCGGCGCTTATCACCTGACCGTCACTGGTGCGAACGCCGCGCGCCGCGCCGTCGCTTTCGCGCAAGACTTGCTCGACCTTCGTGCCGGTTTCGATCTCGACACCGGCTTTGCGCGCCACATCAAGCAATCCGTCAACAATCGTCTGCCAGCCGCCATCGAGATAGAGCACGCCTTTGGCAAAAGCGAGTTGCAGTTGTCGAACCGCCGCGCCGGCGCTCATCAAGCCGGGCGCGTTCGTGTAAGTCGCTATGCGCATGGCTGCGGTCAGAAACTCCTGAACTTCGCCGTGCGTGATGTGGCGGTCGAGCCATTCGCGCAAGCTGACGCGCATCAACGGCGACGTGTCGAGCTTCTGTAGCGACGCCAGCCAGCGTATCGCTTCGAGCTTGGCTGAAAGCCCGAACAGCCCGGTGGTCAGCAGCGACGTGACGCCGGCGGGGAAGGTGTGC
>JADMIO010690473.1_pt1 | contig 16356 bp, 27 predicted proteins | sample 8958161 | NCBI WGS metagenome assembly JADMIO01 (sample SAMN16585339, study PRJNA669376) | soil metagenome | isolation source: Crop rotation soil | place: USA: Cullars Rotation, Alabama | collected 2011
CGACAACTTGTCCACGTGGAATTCTAAGCTTAGGATCCCAATGTGCTGGAAAGTCCAGCGGCGCCCCTTTTTCGATGCCGGCGGTGAGCTTTTCGGCAATCCGGGAGCGGGTGACCGTGGCGATGTCGTGCCAGTACGGCTGCGACATGGCCTGCGCGGTGAACTCGTCGACCGCCTGCATCACGTTCTCGGGGATATCGATCAGCACGCTCTTGGTCCGCGGCGTGCTCGACTTGGGCTCGCTCTCGGCGGGCTGGCTTTCAGGGAAACGATCCAACTCAATCTTGGCGCCCCAGGCGGTGATCAGTTGCAGGTGCTCGCGGGCCAGCTTCTTGAGCTGCGCGGTCCACTGCTCGGCATCGAAGATTTCCCGGGCCAGGCGGGTAGGCGACTTGAGCGGGCTGTAGTCATGGGCCAGGTTCTTGACGACGGCCGAGGCCTGCTGCTGGAAGTACTTCGCCAGCGCCGCCCCAAAGCGCTGCTCGGCGCGGCTATGGGATTTATTCCACAGGCCGGCGAACTGCTTGCGGCGCATGCCCAGCGGTTTTTGCGGTCGCTTGTTCTGCTCCCGGTAGCGGTTCGCGAGGCGGCGCTCCAGACGGAGTTGGCGATTCGACTTTCCGGGCGACTTGGCCGGCTTTTGGCCCTCTTCTTCGTCATCTTCGGCGACTTGTTCGTCGGGCTTGCCGGGACCCTCTGCACCCTCTTCGTCCGGCTCTTCGCCCGGTGGCGGGAGCGGGTTGCCGTTGGCGTCCACGCCCAGCAGCAGGTCATCGCCGGTTTCATCTTCGGGCATGAACACGTCGGCCATCGTGCAGACGATCGTCCTGCCGGCATCGCCTGGCAGCGGCTCCATGCCGTACATGCCGCGCAGTTCATCACGGGTGATCGCCTTGGCCCTAACCAGCAAATCCGCGTCGGCCCGCTTGGTGTCCGGATCGTCCGGGTGACAGGGCTCGATCCACACCACCAGGTCTTCGTCCGGGGCGAAGATGGGGGCGATCTGCGTGGTCAGAATCTGACTCAGGAGTTCGATCTTGGGATTGACCGTGAACTGATCGAAGATGCCTTCCGCGGCCACGGCGCTGGCCCGATTCACACCCTCCACCCGACCGGCGATGATCGGATTGGTGCCGAAGGTCTGGAAGATGCGGTCCCCCATGCACTCCGAGCTGTCCTTCCAGTCCATCTCCTTGGGGCTGGTGCTGACCGGCTTCACGTCCTTGATCAGCGCGTCAAGGATCAAGGGCTCACCGTGCTTGAGCACACCGCGGTAGTACGCCTTGATGGTGTTGATGAGCTGCCGCTTCTGGACGTCGGTGAACTCCGCGCGACGGTCCTGGCCGGGCATCCCCGGATCCTTGATGTCGCCAGCGATGATCGCCAATCCCGGATGCAGGCCGTTGCGGAAGCCGGAAATCTGCGAGGTGATGATCGCTTCGTCGCACGTGATCGGTCCGGCCGCGGCCTGCAAGGGGGCCAAGGCCCCAAACGGGTCGGACGGGTCCGGGTAGTAAAAGGCCTTGACCTCGGTTCCCGGCAGGCGATGGGGAGTGACGGCGCCGGGCACGCGGACCAGGTAATGAGCATAGAAACCGTCCGTGTGGTCGGGGGTGACCCACGAAGTCGGCAGCGGCCAGATGTCGAATTCGCCCTCGCGGCCCTCATCGGTGCTCTTGATGATCCACCAGTAGTACCTCCCAGTCAGTTCCAGGCTGGCGGCGGTCACGAACAAGAGCGACCATTGGACCATGACCGAGTTGGGGCGCGCCAGCGCCGCCAACAGCGGGTGCTCTTCCAGCACCTCCAGATTGTCGGCCAGCTTCTTGAAACAGCGGGGGAGGTGCTCTTTGCTGGCGCGGCGGGGCTTGGCTTGCTTGCTGCGGCCGCGTTTGGCGACCATCACCTGCTGGCCGGCGATCGAACAGGCGATCGGCCGCACCGCCGAATAAACCCGGTTGCGGAAGGCCCCGTACTGCTCGATGGCCCGGTTGGTGGCGGCGCCCGCCAGCGCATTGGCCATCGAGCCGCCGGCCGCGGTCGCCAGGTCCTGCGACAGAATGCCGCTATCGGTCCGCCGCGCCTTGACCAGCACGGCCGCTTCGGCTTGCTCGAACGCCCGACCCAAACGACTGCTCATCGAGCGTGCTTCCTTGCTGAAAAACCCGGTCCGTCCCTGTCCCGGGGAGACCTGACAAACTTATATCAAGGTGGGTGATGATTAATCATCACCAGCACTTAACCGTTTGCCGACGCGATACTTGTGGATTCGGCTGCCTTCTGGTTGTAGGCCGCGCCTTCGGCCTGCACGCGGCTCCGATCACGGACCACGACGGCGGCCAGGCACTCGATCTCCCGCTGGGCGACTTCCAGGTCGACCTTGAGGATTGACAGCTCCCGTTTCAGGGCATCCCGATCCGCGCGGAGGCTGGCCAGTTCGCGCGCCTCCAGCCGCTGGGCGATCCGATTGGCCCGCCACATGCGGAAGCGGCGAATCCCCCGGATCACGGCTCGCGCGCCCCGAAGCAGCATCCGGTAAGGCCAGGTCAAGAAGAGCCAGAGCCCCCACAGAAGGTGGCCATCAAAACGCGCCATGAGAGTACCCGAGTGTTTCGGCCGTGCGTGTCTGGTGAAGCGTGGAAATTTCCCACCTTCATCCTACGCCGGAGCCAATACTTCCCGGTGGGGTGCTTCCGCTGCGAGTTCCTGATTGGCTTGCTCGATGGCCGCGCGTTGCTCGGGCGAGAGGGCACCGACCGGCGCAAAGCGGTTGCGGTGGGTGGCGTTGGTGAATCCCTGCCGGCCGTAATGGGTGATGAACGGCTTGCTGGTGCAGAACACCTTGAGTCCCAGGGCGTTGGCCATGCGGGCGAAGTTCCAGTCCTCGCTCATCGTCTGGCAGGTGTACTGCCCAAGGCCGTCCGGTCCCTGCGTCCGGATGATGCGATCGTAGACGGTGAAGCAGGTGGCGAGTTCTCCGGAGTGCGACTGGTTATTGAGTGCGCCCTTGATCTTCAGCGCCCAGTCGCCCAGCTTGACCACCATCAGGCCGGTATTGATCAGCAACTGCGTGCCGGCTAACTCCGGGTGGCCTTCCAGCGGCAAGTCATCGATCGAGAACGTCTCCGGGAGCATGGCAATCTGCCGCATCGAGAGCTTGGTGACCGTCCACGGATCGCGGGGGTTACTCAGGGCCGTGCTGGTGTCGCCTGAGTTGTCCTTCAAGGGGATGGCCGCGGCCAGGATATCGGCCCCCACGCGGTCGCGCTCGGCCATCATCAGATCGAGCCAGCCATCGGGCGGTTCGACGTCGGCATGCTGCATCGCCCAGTCGTCGACCTGGCCCCGTTCGTAGCCGTACAGCCCCAGCGCCCACAGATGGTTGCAGACGAATCCCAGCAGCGAGCCTTGCAAGATACCCGGCATCAGCACGTGGTACTTGCCACTGCGGCTGGCGCGGTGGGCGTTGTACTGGTCCCGGGCGCCCGCATCGCAGGCCCCGCGGTCGTAGAGCGGTTGCACCAAGAGCACATTGCGCTTGCGGGTCGGCCGCGGCCCCATTTCCGCCAACACTGTATCAATGGTCACCGCATGCTCGCCGGCGCCGCGCGTCTGGCCGCCCATCTGGCAGTACCAGATCGACTCGCCGGTTTCGAGCACCTCCCGATCGGCGAGTTTCGCGTCCACAGTCTGATTCACTTCATCGTAGTCATGGCCACACAGCGTGCCCAACGGTCGGACGATCGGTTGCCAGGCCTCAATGTCCATCGCGACGGCGCTGGGTGAATGATCGCCGTCGATCCACACCAGGTCGGCGAATCCCGGCTTGAACAATCCCGACGCCGTGAACGACGGCAGCCGAATAGGAATGATCCGCTGGGTGGGGTGCGCCAGGTAGGGCTGCACGTTGCGCAGAAACAGACCGTACAGTCCGTCGCTGCCTTGCACGCTGTCGATGATCGGCTCCAGGCCAGTAGCGATCGCGCGGGACCAGGCATCGACGCAATAAATCTCCACGGCGATGGGTTCGTTGCAACACTGCTCAGGCTGTCCGGGCCCACCATCGACAGTCGTCCCGACCCGGTTCTGACAGGCCTCGATCATGGCCATCGCGCTCTCGCCGACCCAGGAGCCGACTTCAATGATCCGCAGCGGCCGGGACTGTTTGCCGGATTCGTCGCGCGGGATGGGCAGATCGCGCACCAGGTCACGCAACGCTTCGAGGTCGGTGTCGGTGGTCTGGAAGCCCAGACCCGACACAAGTTGTCCAGCCAGGACGCGATCGTGCAAATCTTGTGTGGCGCTCATGGGACCGGTTGCTCCTTTTCTCGTCTGAGTTTGTTTTCTCGCGTGAGTCTGGCGACCGGGTGCAGAACCACTGAGCCGATATCCCAGTCGAAGCCTCGCGTCACGCCAGCGATCGTCACGCCAGTCATGCACACCATCCCCGGCGCAGCAGCGGCGTCCACGCGCACCTGCAACTCGCCATCGGGATCGATGACTTGCAGCACCTCGATGAGTTCGCGCGTTTTCATGGCCACCTCGCGTGTATCAAAAAGGCGGGGGCGTTTCTCAGCTCCCCGCCATTGGGCGTTCCGTGCCCGGGCTGCATTGCGTAGCCCGTAGCAGCCTCATGCTGCGCCGCTCCCTTGCGGAGCGGGTTTGCTTGCCTCAATGGCCTTCTTTAGGTTTTCGTACTCTTTTTTAAGTCGCAACCGTTCGCGATCGCCGCTCCGACCATCGATGTACTGGCAGATTGCCTTGCGAATACGATCCCGAGTGGACGGTTCAGCCCAGTCCATATCGGGAACCGTCATCCATTCGCACGACCACACGAATTGATTTGGTGACTTGAAGTAAACCGACGTTAGTGGACGGAACCCAAGCCATCGACCAAGCCACGTGGGCCTCGACTCCTCGATCACGCGCCACGGACCGAGACTTTCATTGCAGTTGGGAGGCAACTCAAAAACGTAGCTGTAGGTGAGGAGCATGGATGGCCCGCAGATCAGAAGGGGATGTCGTCTCCAGGACGCGAGTCACCCGACCCGCCGGCCGCCGGTGGTTCCGCATAGCTGTTGCTGGGCGGCGATCCGTAGTCATGCGGGTCTTGACTGTACTCGTCGTCGGTGCGCGAGCGGCCGCGGCCCTGAGACTGACCGCCTTGATATTGACCACCACCGCGCGAGCCACCGCCCCCTTCGCCATTGCGGTTGCCGCCCAGGAACTGCATTCGCTCTACGATCACCTTGAGCTTGGAGCGATTCTGGCCGTCTTGGGTTTCCCAGCTCTCCAGCTTGAGGCGGCCCTCGAACATGACCGGCGAGCCCTTGCTCAAGTACTTGCTGGCGTTCTCGGCCGTGTTCCCGAACACCGTGCAATCCACGAATGTGGCTTCTTCGACCCATTCACCGTTGGCCGTCTTGCGCTTGTCATTGGCGGCGATCCCGACGTCGGCCACGGCCGTGCCGCCCGGCGTGTAGCGGACTTCGATATCGCGGGTCACGTTGCCGATCAGGATCACGCGGTTGTAGCTGGCCATGAGGGCTCCAGGTTGATGGTGGTTGATCAGGCGGAGAGGTTACTTGCTTGATGTGGCACCAGCGGGCCACGCCGCGCGCCATGCTCCTCAAGGCACCTCACCGCGATGGCGGCGATCTTGCGAATCTCGTGCAAGCACATGTGATCACCAGCATGCTTAGTCCAGGCATCGATTGCACGCCGCATGTACGAGTCGAGCATCGTGCAATAGTCGCCTACCGAGTGCGGAGCACCGTTCGTGCGATAGTCCGGCAAGTTGTTTTGGTAATCGCGCTCACCGTCGATCACCACGTACACGGCCGCTCTGGTTGGCATCTCTTGATCTCCCAAGGCCCGCGGTAGGAGTCGAACCTACAACCGGCCGCTTACGAAGCGGCTGCTCTACCAATTGAGCTACACGGGCAGACGATCGTCGATCACGACAGGAACCGATCTCGGCATGGCGACGAGTACACGAAATTGCAAGGCAACTCGCGTGACGCCTCGACGCGCATGACCTGATCGAATGACATGAAACACGGATCAAACAACACGTCACCGACTCCGATCTCCGCGTGGCTAACTGGCGTCCATAATTCCCGATTGGGAGCTACCTCATACGGGCAGATGCGCCACATCCACGTTCGATGATGATCCTTGAGGTATTCAAGCAGGCCCGGGTAGTGCCGCGTGTCTCCTCGCTGTTCATAGGCCACCATCATCTGACACGGTGCCGGAAAAACCTTGTACTCACCGCCCGGCAACTTCCAGCCATCGACCTGCCCGACGGCGGTAAGCTTCTCTGGTGGCTTTGGCCGCACGGGCGCCAGCACCCGCGCACCGACCATCGCGGCAACCGAGCAGATCGTGAACTCGCGGCGGGTGACTGCGGGATTGCTCATGACTTGATCTTCTCCTGGGTGGCCGCATCGACGCCGAACATTCGCCAATGGGCTTTGGCACTGGCAACCGCCGGGGCCGGGTCATACGGCATGTTCTTGAAGCGCGCGATGGCCGCGTCGACAATCAGGCCGCACGTGTCGTCGGCATGCCCCAGGCCGAACCGCTTCAGCATGTGCTGATAGAGCGGGCTCTCTTTGTCCCACAAGCCGAGCTGGTTCCTGATCCCCATGCCGCCCGTGAAGTGGAACGTCGGATGCTCGGCGTCGGACAGCGTGGTCCGGGCATGGACGTAATCGATGGCCTCTTCGTAGGTCGTGGGCAGTGCATTGGGATCGCGCTTGGCTTTGCCGCCGCGCTTCGGGAAGAAGTCCTTGATGGCGTTGGCGGCCACCAAGCCGAGTATTGCCCCAAGGAGCACGCCATACACCGTCATCGCCAAATTGAAGAGGTTCATGATCACTGCTCCGTGAATGCGAGTTTCGGCGACGTTTACGCGCCAGTCTTACTCGTCCGAGTCGTCGGCTTGCACGGGCTCCATGTCCACGTTTGGTGGGATCGGGTCCGACCCATCGAGGCGGAGCTTGCCGAGCTTCAGGCCAGCGGCCACCAGGCCCTTGGTGCGATGGCCGTAGTACGGCGTGATCTCGCCAGTCTCCTTGTGGATCGTGTATCGCCAGGCGGGAGCGGTGTATTCCCAGCAGTCGTCGGACTCGCGCCACACGCCATCCATCCAGCCATAGCGTGCGTCGTCGTCACGCTCGAAGGCGTAAGAAAACTTGCCGTGGACTTCACTAGGGATGGCGATGGCGCCGGCCGCAGCGTGCTTGCCGACCAAGCGCGGAGCGCGGCACATGTCGGCCGGCAGCTCCGGGAAGTCTCCCAAGAGACCTTCGGCAACTGGTTGGCTTGCGGGCTGCGATGCTGGCCGGGATTCCGGGACACTCGGGATATCGAGCTTCGTCTCGCGGTTCTTGCGGTCCTCTTCCTCGCGGAGCCGCTCCAGCTCTTTGTGAATCTTCTCTTGCAGGTCGGCCGGGATGGGGACGATCCGCAGAGTGTGGCCAGGCGCCTGCGGCTGGAATGGTTCCAAGTCCGGAAGCGGCGGCAAGTCGATCTTCGGTGGATTGGGCGGATAGAGTTCGAGAGGCGGTGGAGGCGGCACCTCGACCACCTTGCTGGGCTTAGTGCTGGGGCCGGCTTCGATCACCGTGCCGTGACTCGGCAGTGGCGGTTGCAATGGCGGACAGTTGCAATCTGCGCACGGCGGACACGGCGGGATGTCGCACGGGCACAGCGGGCGTGCTGAACTCGGCCAGGCCGACGCATACCGTGACTCGCCGTGATAGAAACCATCGACGTGGATTTGCACCAGCGACTCACGGCCTGCGCCCTCGTCGTGGTGGTACAGGAAAAAGCTCGGCGCGATGCCGCCTTGATACGGACCATCCGGTGAGAAGGCATCCACCGTCTGCACCTTGATCAGCTTGAAACCCTTCCCCAACTCCACGACATTGGCGGCGTTGTCGATCTGCCGCTGGGGGTTGAACGCGGTTGACCTGGTGGCAGGCTCACAACCCGTCAAGCCGCCGAGGCCCAACAGCACCAGCAGCAGGCAATACCCGAACACGATCTTGTGAATCCGTCGCACGGCGATGCGGGTCATGGCGAACCGCAAGCGGAACCGCCAGTACAGTCCCGGGTTGAACAGCTCACCATTGCACTTCACGATGGCCGGCTTGAAGTTCTTCATGGCCACGCGGACGCCATTCTTCAGGTGCTCATAAGCAAAACCATCATCGGGCCAGGTGCGTGCCCAGGCCTCGGGCGTGGTCCGCATGCTCCGGCAAATCCAGCGCAGCAATCGCTGGCGCTTGGTGCTGCCGAAGGTGAACACGGTATTGCGTTGGGGTTTCGCGAAGGGCCGCGGGGGCGATGCCGATGCGCCACTAGCCGGGTTGCTTCCCGGCTTGCTGTTTATCTGATCCATGACAGTGACTCCAGGAACTTGTGTCGGGAACGAAGCGAGGGAATGATTCGCGAGAAGCAGGCGCCGGGCGGAATCACGTGGACGCCGCCCGGCGCTTCTCAGGGGGGCTATCGGTAGTGCAGCGAAGCGCTGGCCAGGTTGGCGATCGGTTCGACGTGCTCGCTGCCATCGTTCATGCGGACGCGCAGCCAACCCGCACCGTCGATCCAGTTGGTGCCGACGATGGCCTTGCAGTACAGCGGTGCGCCTTCGCGGCGATGCAGCGTGATGGCATCGACGTCCGGACGAAACGCGGCCCGCGGTAGCCATGCCGGCAAGGTGGGTCGCTCGGCATCGCACGACCGCAACCACGAAGCGTTGACGCCGAGCTGATCCTGGCCCTGGCCTACCGGGCAGTTGCCGGTCTCGGTGAAGAACACCAACTCCATCGTCTCGGTGCCCAGGTAATCGCTGGTCGGGTTGGCGCCGGGGGCCGGCGTGACCGGACGACTGACCGAGCCGAAGCCGCCCCACTTCCCGGTGATCTGCATCACCTGGCCATTGGGGTTGCCACAGACCAGCGCCGTGGCCACCACCCGCACGCCCAGAGGCAGGCCGCGCAGCGCGTCCAGGAAGTCGCTTTGGGTCTGTGCCGATTCGACGGGCTCGCCTTCGACTTGCACGCTGCACTCGGGATCACCATCGCAGCACTGGGGGCCATTGCAGGCCGGGCAATCGCTGGCATCGCACGTGCCTTGGTCGCATTGATTCGGTCCAGTGGCACCCAAAGCGCCGTCGATGATCTCCCCCAGTCGCTTCTGGAGGTCGGTCACGAAGTCGTTGATGGCACCGGTGAACGTGGCGGCGAGCGCTGCGCGGCCGGGAGTCTGGCTGTAGGCACCCGGATTGTTCGGGGCATTGCGTTGGCTCGCGTTCTGGCTCGTGGACTGAACGGTGGATTGCAGAGTGGACATAGGCGGGACTCTCCAAAAATGGGAACGCTGGACCGGATGACTACTGAACCGGGTGACTGATGGACTTCGTGACAGCGGGCGAGGGACGAACCCTATCGCTTCGATGTGGCACCGCGTTTTTTTGCGGGCCGTTTTGCTGATTGGCGGGCAGGCTTCTTGCCAGTTTTTTTGGCAGGCAACTTGACCGGCTTATTCTTGCCGGCGGCCGTGAACAGGCCCGGCGACCGAGACTTCGTGGATGCGGAAAGTTGCCAGGCTTTGCCGCTCACGGATACCTCCCGCACTTCGCGCGGGATCGGCTGCGCCAGGATCATCTGCTCCAGCATCTGCTTGGCAGTACTGCGGGCGGTGATGTTGCTCTTGCTCCGGGCCGACTTGTTTTCGGTGGCTTTCTGGAACAGGATCTTGTCGATGGCCGAAGCGAGCGACCGGTCGCGTCGTTCCATCTCGGCCAACAGCAGCGCCATCGCAATCTCCAGGCAACGCCGCGGACCATGTACGCCGCCCTTCCAGCTCTTGATGTGCCACGGCCAACGGAGCTTGCCGGCCCACCGGCCGCCTTCCCCCATGCTGGCCAGCGCATAGCAGGCGGCCGCTTCGGCCAACTCGCCTTTGACATACTGGTCATCGTGCGAAGGGGTCCAACCCTCCAGGGCCAGTTGTCGGCGGCGCTCGCGTAAGGCCGACTCCAGGTGACGGATGCGTGGCCCTTCGCCGGGACCGTACACGATGATGGCCCGCTGTGGTTGCAGGGCCGCGGGTTTCGGTTTTAAGGGCTTCTTCTTGGCCATCAGTTGTCCTCCGCCTCTGTGCGGGCCAGGTAATCCGCCGACACACTCTTGAGAATCATCCGCCCGCCCCAGCGTTGCTCCCATCGCTCTTCCAGCGCCGTGATCACGATCCCCTCGCGATCCTTGAACGCGCACCGCGGCTCGCCCACCGTCGTGGGACCGTAGGTGTATTCGGCCAGCAACTCGCTCTTCCACGGGCCGGTGTACAGCAGTGGCACCGTGGGCACGGCCATCAAGTCGCAGAAGCGCTTGACGTGTTGCCAGTCGAGATACTGGCCGCCGAGCGAGATATCGAACACGCGGAAGTGCCGCTCACCGGGCGGGACACCGTAATCCATGTCCTGCACACCCGGACCGTAGATTTCTCCGAAGATGATCACCTTGTCGTGACTGATGCTCAGGGCATCGATCAGCCGCTTGACCTTCTCCAGGGCCTCCCAGTAGACGCACGTGCGTTGCTTGAACCGCTTGAAGCCCAGCCAGGCCAGCAGCTTGGCGAAGAGCCCCCGCTTGATCGGCTGCTTACGCTGCACGTTGTGCGAGCCGGCCATGTACACGCCGTCGATCATGCCGACGCGGCAGTTCATGCCGTGCAGCTTCTCGGTGATCCGCACCGGCGTGCCCTCGGGAATCCGATCCCGGTAGCGGTAGTAGTTCTCGATGTCGGTGTACTTGTGGAACTCCGGGCACTCGGGCGCGCGGAAGCCTTGCGGGAAACTGCCACCCTGCTTGCGCTCCGGGGGTGGCGTGTACTTGACGGCGCGGAAGTACTCACTGACGTCGGTGCCCGGGAGCGGCAGCTTGCCCTTGAACTCGGAAGCCGGAGCCGCAAAGCCAAACGACGGCACCCCGCGCAGCCGGCAGGCGCCTACGCGGCACTGCGAGGCCCCGGAGTCACCCGGGTAGGTCGAATGGCGCAGATACTTGTACACGCCCAGCTTGGTCGACACGTCTTCCGGGAGGAGCATGTTGGGCGGGAAGTAGATCACATGCTCGCCCACCTTGAACGTCCCCTTGCCCACCACCACGCTGGCGCCGCCGATGGTGGCGATCTCCAGGCGATCGGCATTGGGGTGCGGGTCCAGTTGGTTGATGGCCGCGACTTCGACGATGGTAGTGCTCACGATGTCCTCCGTGATTTGTGGGCAAAGGCGAGCGCGATCGTCTGGTCGTGGGTGCGGACCTGATCACGCTCGCGGGCCTGGTCCTCGATCAGTTCCTGTCGGCCGCGCCACCAGCCCGAACTGCGGCCGTGCTGATAGCCGCGGCGATACCAGTGGCACATGCCTGAGCGATGGCCGATAAACCGACCGCAGCCGTAGAACGTCCACGCGCACACGAGCATCGAGACGCCGAACAGCACCAGTTGGGTGATCTCGCTCATGGTGAGCCGTAACCAATCGGGACATGCCGGCTGGAGAACTACTGCGGCACGCGCTGGGCGAGGCCCTTGAGCACGCCGCGGACAACGGCTTCCGCCGCCAGACGCATCGCGTGCGTGTTCTGCTCACCGTGATGTGGCACCGGCAAACCCGGCAGGCCGACGAACTTTGGCCACCAGTTCTGACTGGAGTACTCGCTCAGCACCCCAATGCGGACGACGCGATGACATTCATCGATGCGGTCGGTCCAATGCAGCTCCCAAGAGCCATCGGGCAACAGCCACGGCGCGGCCTCGCCCTGCCAGGGCTCGTAGTCCACGATCGTCACGGCGTCTTTGATGACGTCGACAAAGACGACGATCGGCACGTCGTTCATCAGGCCCGTTCGGTAGTCGAGGTGGAGGCTATGCACCACCATCGCTTCCGGGACAGTGCAGGCCACGGTCGGCCACCGCTCGGGAGCATCCTGATAGCGGGGCGGGAGAAGTGGCAACAGAAAGGCGGCGGCAATCCCTGCCAGGTGCCAGAGCATGGGTCAAAAGAAATCGCGCCCAAGCGGTTGGGTTGTCATTTACGCCACCATCCTGGTCCCTTCGGCAGTTCGCGTCCGTTCGGCAATCCATCGGCCTGTCGCCCGCGGTTGGGCCGATAGACGAATCGCCTCTTGTTGTGCGGATCCATCACATAGCGGATGTCGACCACGCGAGTCTTCCCAGCGTAGGGAACGCGGAGGACTAGGGTCGTGAGGCGCAGTCGATACTTCATGCCGTCCTGCGGCCCACCAACCAGAGTCACGACGCGCGTTCCCTTGGTGCCATCAGCGAGGACTCGGATGCGATTCCTGGTGGCGGTACTCATGGCCTGTTTCCCAGGCGTTCGCCGATCCAGTCCACCAGCACATTCAATCCCACGGCACCGACACACCAGCCGGCCACGCAGGTAATCGCGATGCCGATGGCGGCGATCACCTGATAGAAGATTTCCAGATTCTGTTGCATGGTCATCATGGTCATGCAGCCTGAAGTGCTGCCTCCTGTTTGGCGAGCCTCTCGCGGGCCGCCTCTTTATTGAGTCGCTTCTGGGCAATCACCGCGCCGCGAGCGAGCCGGGCGAGTTTGTTCGATTTGCGGCGGCGCTCAGGGGCCTTGCGCAGCTCTTCCCAGTAGCTGGCAGTCACCCGTGCGGCCGACACTTCGCGTTGCCGCTTCTTCCGGCGCTCCTTGCCACTCAAGCCGGTCCGGCGCTTCTTGCGTACCGGGGATGGCGTGCCGAGCACCGCGGCCAACTGCTTTAGCTGCTCCTGCGCATGCTGTAGTTCGTCGTTGAAGTGCTGCGCGTCCGCTTGAAGTTCAACCACGAATGAATCTCCCTAAGTGGACCGAATGACCAAGTGAGCCAGGCCGAGCATGGCGCGAACCAAGAGCAGCAGTGTGGCCATGAGCCACAGCATCGTGAACGAAACCGGCGGTGGGCGGAGTGCGAAGCTCATTTACCACCCATCCAAGCGCTCAGCGCAACGGCAGCCGAGAGCACTACAGCAATAACAAGGCACACGGCTGCCACTCCGCCGTAAAGGTGCGACACGATCTCTATCCCGGAATACTCGCGGGCATGATCGACCGTGTAACCAATCAATCCGACACCGAACAGAAACAAGAGCACCAACGCTGGCGCAATCACCACAAAGAGCACGCTTCCGACGACGATCCTCAACCATGAACGCATTGTTAGACCCCCATCTCCCGGCGGATGCGCCGCAGAATCAGCGGGTGTCCGTGCAACTCCGGGTGCTGGTCGAGCATCGTCAAGTAGGCCAGTCGGTTCATCTTGTTGGTGCCGATCACCCGGTACATCTGGCCAATGATGCGCTTGCGGGTGGCCGTGTCCTGGAGGCAGGCGTCGATCATCGGGACGCACAATTCCTTGAGCATCTCGTCGGTGGGCTCGAAGAACTTCGGCAGGGACTTCTTGGCCGGCGCGGGTTTCTTGCTGGGAGCCGACTGCACGGTGTATGTCCCGCGGCGGCGGAAGGGGCCTGCCAAAGCCGAGCCCGCGAAGAGCGGCCACAACAGAATCGTCAACCAACTGCGGCGGTCCATGCCCACACCCACTCTGTTCTTGACCGATCGTTCTTGGTAGATCACTCCAGCCGAGCGACAGAACACGAATGGCCGACCGGTGAGCGGCTGTATTTGTCACCGGCTATCAACTGGTGAGTCGAGCTAATGCGCTCCGGACTCAAACCCTGGCCGTTTCTGGAATGAACCCAGTGCGGCCATCCGTGCTCCATCACAGGCAGGAAGTATTCACGACGGTGACTCTAGCGAGGCGATGTGGCACCACCCAAACGCTACAGCCCCCAGGTATCGAACAGCACCTCTTCGGTGCGATGCGTCACGCTTTTCCACGACGGCCTCATGAACGTGATCAGATGGCCGTCTTGCACGGCCGGCAGATCGTGGTTCTCGACAACCAACTCCATGATTCCAGGAGTAATTGGGTCCATGCGAACATTGCGGATCACCGTGCCAAAGGGGAGCTTGAGTAGCTCGCACAGCATTTGGCACGACACGGTGAAGCGACCAAGGTGCTGTTCGGGCGGTGCCTTGTCGTGCTCGATCTCAGCATCGGGGATCGGGTCGAATGGGACCATCACGAACCACCCTTCTAGAACACATGCACGGCCCGCGCGAACAGCCACAGCACCAGCGTTACGATGGCGCCCGCGGCGACCAGTCCGACCACGGCCAGGATGGCGAACATCCACAGCATCGACTTGACGGCCTCACCAGGATTCACGTTGCGCCTGCTCATGAGATACCCACTGCGATCGCTTCCGAGTTCGCGCCCCGTGCCGCTTGTTCGTTCACACCGACCTGGTACTGCAAGCGGGACAGGATCGCCTGCATGACGATCGGCACTTCGCTGGCCTGGATAGCGCCGTACTTGAGCGTCATCTCCGGGCAGGAGTCGTGGGGCGACAGCGGTCGGATGGCGCCCGCCTGCGTTGGCCCCACGCAACGCGGATGGCGGTAGGTGAGGTCATAGGCCATTGGTCACCATCACGGTATTCAGGTAGGCAGAGAACTTCTCGGCGTAATGCCGATGAATGAGGTCCGCCAAGTCGAATTGCGCAGCAACAGGATCGGGGAGAGTCGCCTCAAGGGAAGGCGCAGGTCCCATGCTCAGCGGGACTGGCGACAGCAATGGTGCGGCCGCCAGCGACACCATTTTCAGGAAGGTGCGCCGCTCAAGAGGCATCTTGCTCACCAGGTTGGTCCTTCTTGTCCTCGCGCTTCACCAGCTCGTACTTCTCCAGGACCCGATTGAGAGCACCGAACTCATCCACCGTCACCAGCCTCTCGATCGTGACGCGGGAACACTGGTCAACGCTGACCGACAGCCGCAGATCGACCACCTGGTGATCGAGCGGGATGCGCAGGGCACCCATGATCTCTTGCAGGGCCTGGAGCGGCACGGGGATGCTCATGGGGATACTTGCTCCGCGCCGTAGTAGTCGCCCATCTTGACCGAGCCGAACACGGCCTCACTGACGTCGATCGTGGCCGTGCGCTCCTTACCATCGACGGTCTTGGCGATCGTAATCGACCAGGCGGCCTTGATATGCCGCTCCTCAGTCGAGTAGATGGGCATGCGCACGTCGCCCACGTCAATGTGGCCAACCTCCACGGTCTCAGTCACGTTGTGGGCCGGCGAGGACTTCATGCCGACAATCTGGCCATCCTGGATGCCGCCCGCGCAGCCAGCGACCGCCAGCAGAACACCTACCAGCAGCACACAGAGAAACCACTTCATCACCAGTTCCTCGTAAAGCGCCAGATCAGCCAGATGAAACACCCCACCCAGCCGGCCGCCATGCCACAGCCAAACACCATCGCGTAGGTCACGAACTGCTCGAAGGGCATGGCACGCTCACCCACTGGGCTCTCTTGGACACTACCGCGGCGTCGGGGCGTCCTCGTCGCGCTGCTGGAAGTACTGCTGCAAGCCGTCCCGCAGAACCTTCGACCGCTCGGTCAGTTGGTACAGGCCTTGCCAGTCCCGCTTCAGGTCCGCGTCCGGGTTGTATTGCGAGTCCACCAGCACCTGCCTGCGGTCCACATAGCGGCGGTTGGCTTTGGCGCCATGCCAGTGATGCAGGAGCAGGCCGGGCATGTAGCCGAGGTTACCGCGGACATGCCGCACCGCGCGCTCTTGCCATTCGCGGATCCGGCGGACGTAGGCCTGGTGGTAATCTGGGCGGATGTACTTGAGGGCCTTCCCCACGAAGGCGCGGGCCATGATCGAGTCGGCCTCGCCGATCACCGCCACGTCGAACAACCCGCCCAGCGCATCGAAGGCGTCCCGCCGCATCGCCCAGGCGAAGCCCGGGTGGTGGTGAAAGGCGAACGGGCTGCCGGCCGGCGCACCGGCGTAGTACCCGTCGTAATCGCAGCCATTCTTGCCCGGCTCATACGGCACGCCATGGACGTGCGAGTAGGCGAAGCCGCGGCAGCGGTTGACGATCTCGTATTCGCTCGACAGGTCGGCCGTCTCCGAGAACATCTGGATGACCGGGTGATGCTGGAGGCGATGGATCGTCTCGTCGGCCCAGTCGTCGCGGGCAAACGTCACATCGGCGTCGACCCAGGCCATGTACTGCCAATCGCTGGGCAGGCGGGCCACGCCCAGATTGAGCGCGTTCTCCTTCAGCCACAGTTCGTGGTTGGTCCGCAATTGCAGGTCCCACCGATCGCCGGCCTGCCTTTCCAGCACAGTGGGATCCGAAGCTTGGAATTCACGTGACTTGAAGTCGCGGC
>JADMIO010703406.1_pt1 | contig 16356 bp, 18 predicted proteins | sample 8958161 | NCBI WGS metagenome assembly JADMIO01 (sample SAMN16585339, study PRJNA669376) | soil metagenome | isolation source: Crop rotation soil | place: USA: Cullars Rotation, Alabama | collected 2011
GTAGCGGGTCGGCGCGAACTCGCCGAGCTTCATGCCCACCATGTCCTCGTTGACCGACACCGGCACGAATTTGCGGCCGTTATAGACATTGAACGTCAGGCCGACGAACTGCGGCAGGATCGTCGAACGGCGCGACCAGGTCTTGATCGGAGCGCGTGCACCCGCTTCCTGAGCCGCTTCCGCCTTCTTCAGCAGCGACAGCTCGACGAACGGACCTTTCCAGATGGAGCGGGCCATTGTTACCTCTTCTTCTTCGCGTGACGCGAACGGATGATCATCTTGTCCGTCGCCTTGTTGTGGCGGGTGCGGGCACCCTTGGTCGGCTTGCCCCAGGGAGTGACCGGGTGACGGCCGCCCGAGGTACGGCCTTCGCCGCCGCCGTGCGGGTGGTCGACCGGGTTCTTCGCCACGCCGCGGGTCAGCGGACGACGGCCCATCCAGCGGCTGCGGCCGGCCTTGGCGAAATTCTGGTTCTGGTTGTCGGGGTTCGAGACCGCGCCGACCGTGCCCATGCAATCGGAGCGGATGTAGCGCTGCTCGCCCGAGTTCAGGCGAACGATCACCATACCGCGATCGCGGCCGACGACCTGGACGTAAGTGCCGGCGCTACGCGCGATCTGGCCGCCCTTGCCCGGCTTCATCTCGATATTGTGAACGATGGTGCCGACCGGCATCTGGCCCAGCTCCATCGCATTGCCGGGCTTCACGTCGACCTTCTTGCCGGCAACGATGGTGTCGCCCGGGCCGAGGCGCTGCGGCGCCAGGATGTAGGCGAGCTCGCCGTCCTGATATTTCACCAGCGCGATGAAGGCGGTGCGATTGGGATCATATTCGAGGCGCTCGACGGTCGCAGGCATGTCCCACTTCCGGCGCTTGAAATCGATGTAGCGATAGCGCTGCTTGTGGCCGCCGGCGATGCCGCGCGAGGTGACGTGGCCCTTGTTGTTGCGGCCGCCGGTCTTGCGCTTACCTTCGGTCAGCGCCTTGACGGGCTTGCCCTTCCACAAGGCCGACTTGTCGACGAGGATCAGTCCGCGCTGGGACGACGTCGTCGGATTATATTGCTTGAGTGCCATGGCTAGCCTCGGACTCCCTCGGTGACGTCGATCGACTGGCCTTCAGCCAGCGTCACGATAGCCTTCTTCATGTCCGAGCGGGTGTAGGGACGGCCCTTCCACTTCTTGGACTTGCCCTTCTGGACGATGGTATTGACGCCGGTCACGCTGACGCCGAACAGCGCCTCGATGGCCGCCTTGATCTGCGGCTTGGTGGCGTCGTTGGCGACCTTGAAGACGACCGCATTCTGCTCGGAAAGCAAGGTCGTCTTTTCGGTGATGTGCGGGGCCAGCACGACATCATAATGGCTGATGTCGACCGCGGCCGACTTGGCAGGCTTCTTAGCCATTGAACCGCGCCTCCAGTTTCTCGACCGCGGCGCGGGTAAGCACCAGGGTGTCATGCTTCAAAATGTCGTAGACGTTGGCGCCGACCGCAGGGAGCAGGTTGATCTCACGCAGGTTGGAAGACGCCTTCGCGAAACCGACGTTGAGTGCGTCGCCGTCGATCACCAGCGCGGTCTTGCCAAGACCGAGCTTGCCGAGCTGCAGCTTCACCGCCTGAGTCTTGGCTTCCGCGACGTCGAGGCTGTCCATGACGATCAGCTTGCCGTCGCGGGCCTTCGACGAGAGCGCCATCTTCAGACCCAGCGCACGGACCTTCTTGTTCAACGACGGATTGAAGTCGCGAACCCTAGGGCCATGCGCCTTACCGCCGCCGATGAAGATTGGGGCGCGGCGGTCGCCGTGACGGGCGGTGCCGCCGCCCTTTTGCTTGCCGAATTTCTTGCCGGTGCGGGCGACATCGCTGCGCTCGCGCGCACCGCGGGCAGTGCCACGGCGCTTCTCGAGCTGCCATGTTACGATGCGATGGAGAATGTCGGCGCGCGGCTCGACGCCGAAGACGTCATCGTTGAGCTCGATGTCGCCGCCGCTCTTCGCGCTGAAGCTCTGTACCTTGACCTTCATGTCCTTAGCCTTCCTGGCCTTCAGTCTTCTCGCCGTCGCCAGCCGCATCCCCGGCGGGAGCCGCATCGGCAGGCGCTTCCGTCACAGCTTCCTGCGCCGGAGCCTCGGCTTCGGCGGGAGCCGCTGCCACGATCTCTTCCTCGATCGGGGTTTCCACCGGCTCTTCCGATGGAGTGTTGCCGCCCTTCAGGCCAGCCGGATACGGCGCGTCGGCAGGGCGAGCCACCTTCATCGAATCCTTGACCAGCAGCCAGCCGCCCTTGTGGCCGGGAACCGATCCCTTGACGAAGATCAGGCCGCGTTCGACGTCGGTGCGGACAATTTCCAGATTCTGCTGGGTGCGATTGCGCGCGCCCATATGGCCGGCCATCTTCTTGTTCTTGAAGACGCGGCCCGGATCCTGGCGCTGACCGGTCGAACCGAGCGAGCGGTGCGAAAGCGAGACGCCGTGGGTGGCGCGAAGACCGCCGAAGCCCCAGCGCTTCATGCCGCCGGCAAAGCCTTTGCCCTGGGTGCAGCCCTGGATGTCAACCATCTGGCCGGCAACATAATGGTCGGCGGAAAGCTCCGCGCCAACGTCAAGCACGGCATCCTCGGCGACCCGGAACTCGGCGACACGCGCCTTGGGTTCGACCTGCGCCTTGCCGAAATGGCCACGCTCGGGCTTGGTCAAATTCTTCGCCTTGGCCGTACCGGCGCCGAGCTGGAGGGCGACATAGCCGTCCGACTCCGCATCGCGCCGCGCGACGACCTGGACATTTTCGAGCGCCAGGACGGTGACGGGCACATGGCGGCCGTCGTCCTGGAACACGCGGGTCATCCCCAACTTCTTAGCGATCACGCCAGTGCGCATGACCATACTCCTCGACAGAGGCCCGCGACACCATGCCGCGGGCGTGTTCAGCCCAAAATAGATGCGTGCCCCGCCTGGGCTATTCCTCCGCCGAAGCGAAAGATGCGGGGGACGCAGGCCACGGCCGGAGCCGTGCGGTATCCCTGTTGGCTCCCGAAGGAGCCACGCTGGCCGTTAGGCCAGCTTGATCTCGACGTCCACGCCAGCGGCCAGATCGAGCTTCATCAGCGCGTCGACCGTCTGCGGGGTCGGCTGCACGATGTCGAGCAGCCTTTTATAGGTACGAACCTCAAACTGCTCGCGCGACTTCTTGTCGACGTGCGGCGAGCGATTGACGGTGAACTTCTCGATCCGCGTCGGCAGCGGAATGGGACCGCGGATCAGCGCACCCGTGCGACGTGCCGTATCGGCGATGTCGCCAGTTGCCTGGTCGAGCACTCGATGATCGAACGCCTTCAGGCGAATGCGAATATTCTGCGTTTCCATACCTACTACCGATGCGAAAGAGCCGTGCCTTTGCCGGAACCCGAGGGCCCGGCGCGGGCGGTACCAAAGCTAAAAAAGCGAACCGCCCGAATCTCAGATGATCCGGGCGGATGCGCGCCTATATTACTTCGTGATCTCGGCGACAACCCCTGCGCCGACGGTTCGGCCGCCTTCGCGGATCGCGAAGCGCAGACCGGGGTCCATCGCGATCGGAGCGATCAGCTTCACCGCGAGATTCACGTTATCGCCGGGCATTACCATCTCGGTGCCTTCCGGCAACACCACTTCGCCCGTCACGTCGGTCGTGCGGAAGTAGAATTGCGGACGGTAGTTGGCGAAGAACGGCGTGTGACGGCCGCCTTCGTCCTTCGAGAGGACATAGACCTCGGCCTTGAAGTCGGTGTGCGGAGTGATCGAACCCGGCTTGGCCAGAACCTGACCGCGCTCCACGTCCTCACGACCCACGCCGCGCAGCAGCGCGCCGATATTGTCGCCCGCCTGCCCCTGATCGAGCAGCTTGCGGAACATCTCGACGCCGGTGACGACGGTCTTGGCGGTGTCGCGGATGCCGACGATCTCGACTTCCTCGCCGACCTTCACAACGCCGGTTTCGACGCGGCCGGTGACCACGGTGCCGCGGCCCGAGATCGAGAACACGTCTTCGATCGGCATAAGGAACGGCTTGTCCAGCGGACGCTCCGGCTGCGGGATCCATTCATCCACGGCAGCCATCAGCTTCAGGATGGCATCGTGACCGATTTCCTTGTTGCTGTCCTCGAGGGCGGCGAGCGCCGAACCCGAGATGATCGGAATATTGTCGCCGTCGAAGTCGCGCTTGGAAAGCTCTTCGCGGATTTCCAGCTCGACCAGCTCGAGCAGCTCGGGATCGTCGACCTGGTCGACCTTGTTCAGGAACACGACCATGGTGGGAACGCCGACCTGCTTGGCGAGCAGGATGTGCTCCTTGGTCTGCGGCATCGGGCCATCGGCGGCCGACACGACCAGGATCGCGCCGTCCATCTGCGCGGCGCCGGTGATCATGTTCTTCACATAATCGGCGTGGCCGGGGCAATCGACGTGCGCATAGTGGCGCGCGGCGGTCTCATATTCGACGTGGGCCGTCGAAATGGTGATGCCACGCTCGCGCTCCTCGGGAGCCTTGTCGATATTGGCATAGTCGACGAAGGTCGCGCCGCCGGTTTCGGCGAGGACCTTGGTGATCGCCGCGGTGAGCGACGTCTTGCCATGGTCGACGTGACCGATGGTGCCGATGTTGCAGTGCGGTTTCGTCCGCTCGAACTTAGCTTTCGCCATTTTGCCTTACCCTCGTCTTTCCTGACTTACTTGCTTCCCGGCCAACGCTCAGGCGAGCTTGGCCTTGACCTCGTCCGCAACATTCTGCGGCACTTCCTCATAATGCGAGAACTGCATCGTGTACTGAGCGCGGCCCTGCGAGAAGGAACGCAGCTCATTAACGTAGCCGAACATATTCGCAAGCGGCACGATCGCTTCAACGACCTGGGCGTTGCCGCGGCTGTCCGTTCCCTGGATCTGGCCGCGCCGACTGTTGAGGTCGCCGATGACGTCGCCCAGATAGTCTTCCGGGGTCACGACCTCAACCTTCATGATCGGCTCGAGCAATTTGATGCCGGCTTTCTGCGCGGCTTCGCGCATCGCGCCGCGTCCGGCGATCTCGAAGGCCAGTGCCGAGGAGTCCACGTCATGGTACTTGCCGTCGATCAGCCGGATCTTGAAGTCGATGATCGGGAAGCCGATCATCGATCCGCCCTCGGCGGTCTCGCGCATACCCTTCTCGACTGACGGAATATATTCCCGGGGGATGTTACCGCCCTTGATCTCATCGATGAACTCGATGCCCGTGCCGCGTTCGCCCGGCTCGAGCTCGACGCGCACTTCGCCGAACTGGCCGGAGCCGCCCGACTGCTTCTTGTGGGTGTAGGTCAGTGAAACCGGCTTCGCCAGCGACTCGCGATAGGCGACCTGCGGCGCGCCGACATTGGCGTCGACCTTGAACTCGCGCTTCATGCGGTCGACGAGGATTTCGAGGTGGAGCTCGCCCATCCCCTTGATGATCGTCTGGCCGCTTTCCTGGTCGCTGGTGACCCGGAACGACGGATCCTCGGCGGCAAGGCGATGAAGGGCGACGCCCATCTTCTCCTGGTCCGCCTTGGTCTTCGGCTCGACCGCGACCTCGATGACCGGGTCCGGGAACTCCATTCGCTCGAGGATGATCGGCGCACCGGGCGCGCAGAGCGTGTCGCCGGTGGTAGTGTCCTTGAGGCCGACGAGCGCGACGATGTCGCCCGCGAAAGCTTCCTTGATGTCCTCGCGGTCGTTAGCGTGCATCAGCAGCATGCGGCCGACCTTTTCGCGCTTGTCCTTGACCGAGTTCATCACGGTCGAGGCGCCTTCGAGGGTGCCCGAGTAGATGCGCACGAAGGTCAGCGTGCCGACGAACGGGTCGGTCATGATCTTGAACGCCAGGCCCGAGAAGGGCGCCTTGTCGTCGGCCGGGCGGGCTTCCTCGCTGGTGCCGTCGAGCTTGAGGCCGTTGACCGGCGGAATGTCGAGCGGGCTGGGCAGATAGTCGACGACCGCGTCGAGCATGGGCTGCACGCCCTTGTTCTTGAACGCCGAGCCGCACAGCACCGGCACGAAAGAAAAGTTGAGGGTGCCCTTGCGGATCAGCTTCTTGAGCGTCGCGGCATCGGGTTCGGTGCCTTCGAGATAGGCCTCCATCACCGCATCGTCCTGCTCCACCGCCATCTCGACCAGCTCCATGCGGGCAGCCTCGGCGGCGTCCTTCATGTCGTCGGGGATGTCGCGGATCTCGAACTTGGCGCCCAGGCTCTCCTCGAGCCAGACGACCGCATTGTTGGCGACCAGATCGACGATGCCGATGAAGTCGCCTTCCAGGCCGATCGGCAGCTGCAGCACCATCGGGCGCGCGCCGAGGCGGTCCTTGATCATGCTCACGCAGCGATCGAAGCTGGCCCCCATGCGGTCGAGCTTGTTGACGAAGCACATCCGCGGGACCTTGTACTTGTCCGCTTGGCGCCACACCGTCTCGGACTGCGGCTCGACGCCGGCGACGCCGTCGAACACCGCGACCGCGCCGTCGAGCACGCGCAGCGAGCGCTCCACCTCGATGGTGAAATCGACGTGGCCCGGGGTGTCGATGATGTTGATCCGGTGATCGTTCCAGAAACAGGTCGTCGCGGCCGACGTGATCGTGATGCCGCGCTCCTGCTCCTGCTCCATCCAGTCCATCGTGGCGGTGCCTTCATGGACCTCACCGATCTTGTAGGACTTGCCGGTATAATAAAGCACGCGCTCGGTGGTCGTCGTCTTGCCGGCGTCGATATGCGCCATGATACCGATGTTGCGGTAGCGGTCGAGCGGATGGCTGCGTGCCATGGTCTTAAACTCCAGTGCCGGCGGGCCATGTGCCCGGGCCGGCGATAGTGGGACTGATTACCAGCGGTAGTGCGAGAAAGCCCGGTTGGCCTCGGCCATGCGGTGCGTGTCTTCGCGCTTCTTGACGGCGTTGCCGCGATTGTTGGCCGCATCCATCAGCTCGCCCGATAGGCGGGCCGACATCGTATGTTCCGAGCGGGCGCGCGCGGCCGAGATCAGCCAGCGGATCGCCAGCGCCTGGGCGCGCTCGGGGCGCACTTCGACGGGGACCTGGTAGGTCGCACCGCCGACGCGGCGGCTGCGGACCTCGATGCCGGGCGCGACATTGTTGAGCGCATCATGGAAGATCTGCAGCGGCTCTTTCTTGGCCCGCGCCTCGGCGGTTTCGAGCGCGCCATAGACGATGCCTTCGGCGACGGACTTCTTGCCGTCGAGCATGACGCTGTTCATGAATTTGGAGAGGACCACGTCCCCGAACTTGGGATCGGGGAGGATTTCGCGCTTCTCTGGGCGGCGGCGACGAGACATTTTCTATATTCCCTTACTTCGGACGCTTGGCGCCATATTTGGAGCGGCTCTGGCGACGATCCTTGACACCCTGGGTGTCGAGAACGCCGCGCAGGACGTGATAGCGCACGCCGGGCAGATCGCGGACGCGGCCGCCGCGGATCAGCACCACCGAATGCTCCTGAAGATTATGGCCTTCGCCGGGAATATAGCTGATCACTTCGCGCTGGTTGGTGAGCCGCACCTTGGCGACCTTGCGGAGCGCCGAGTTCGGCTTCTTCGGGGTCGTGGTGTAGACGCGGGTGCAGACGCCGCGCTTTTGCGGATTCTGTTCCATCGCCGGAACCTTGGATTTCGCCTTCTGCGGCTCGCGACCCTTGCGGATCAGCTGGTTAATCGTCGGCATGAAGCCCTTCACTTCCTTAAGTTACTTTACCATGCGCCAAAAACGCAAAAGCCCCGGCGGCGCTGTTAACTGCCACCCAGGCCTTGCGATCGCACAGCAATGTTCAAGCTCTTGCTGCGCCCGTTTCAGGCAGCGTCTGGTCGGTTAGACCACCACCAGCCCCGGGCTCGGGCGGCCTATAAGGGCGATTGCCGAGAGGGTCAACGGGGGAAGTTGGGGGTCAGCCGGGGGGAATAAAATATGGAGAAATAATATGGGGATCGATCCCCGCCGGTTCATCCCCCGGATGAACCAGGATGCGGGATCGACGGGATTTGGGGGTGGGTTTTGGGGTGGTGTGACGGAGTTGTCCGTCTTTTTGCTTGACTTTCGTAACGGGGTGGAGTAAGGGATGGGCAGGCTCGCGAGGTGCGATTCGGGCGCCCTCTCCTGCTTTCACTTTTCCGTCACCCCAGCCCTTCGGCGAAGCTCAGGATAAACTGCGGCTGGAGTCCATAGAGGCCTGGCCGAAGGTCCGTATGGATGCCAGCCTTCGCTGGCATGACGGTTCCTTTTTTTAGGTTTCCCCGTGCCGTGCCCCGGCACTCACTTTTCTGTCACCCCAGCGCAGGCTGGGGTCCATCGGAGCCTGGCCGAAGGTCGCAATGGATGCCAGCCTTCGCTGGCATGACGAAAGGGGCGGCGTGAACCTTCTCCGCCCGTCTCCATCCCCTCCCTAAGCTCCACCGCCTGCGGTCCCTGCCCGGCCGTTAAGTGACTTACCTGCGTTAAACGAGGGAACCTGTGGTTTTGCGCGGCATTTGCACAGCGTGCCTCTCTACCGCTTTCACATTCTGAACGATATCGACGTGCCTGATGACGAAGGTCTGGAGCTCGACAATCTGGCAGCCGCCCAGCTCAAGGCGGTGGATTACGCGAGGGACCTGGCCGCAGCCTCCGTGCAGCTCGGACGGCTGGATCTGAAACATCGGATCGATGTGGAAGATGAGGGTGGGAAGCGGCTGCTGACGGTGACGTTCGCGGACGCGATTGAAATAACGAAATAGGATTGGCGCGGCAGCCGCGCGGATCGAGACGGGGCGGCGGCTGTTCGGCCAGATCTGGTTCGACGAAGCGACCACCGAGGCCGGGCGCGATGCGCTGGGATGGTATCACGAGCGGCAGGATGAGGCGCCGCGGGATTGGGCGCGGGGGCGCGGCGGCGACGGGCGGAGGAGTGGGCTCGGCCGTGGGGGTGGATGCGGTGAGCGCGAGAGAACGAAGCCTCCGATGCCTCAGTGCTTCTTCTGCCCGAAAAAGCGACTGAAGAAAGCTGGCTTTGGCTTCGAAGGCTGGGCTGGCACGCCGTGACCGATCACGAAGGTTTCCCATCCATCATATTGGACACCAGCTTCGTCCGCGGAGTCGACCAGATGCGGAGTCAGATCGGCAAAGCTAGCGAAGTTCGCCGGGGCCTCTAGCGAAACGACGACGCCTGCCGGCCCGTCTATCCAATGGTCCAGAACGAAGCCCCGCGAAGTTATCCGCTGGACGAGCTTCTCCAAGCGCGGCCGATCACCGTAGAACCAGAAGTCGATTTTGCGCGGCTGGGAGCCATCGTCGCCTTGCTCCAGAAGCGTGGCAATGACCTTCCTGTCTCCATCAAACTGCACATCGATAGGAGATGGAGTGATGAAGTCCCGATAGGTTTCAAACTCGAATTGCGTGAAAACCGAGACCATCGAAACTTCGCTTGTAAAGGAACCTAGGCGCGCGCGAAACTGCTGGTCCCCCGAATGCGCAATGTAGATCGTGCGGCGCCCGTCACCGGTAGCGCTGGCGGTATGATAAGCCGTCTCATCCATCGTTGCGATCAATACCACCAACCTGTCCTCATCCTCATACAGGGCATCCATGCACGTCGGCATTCCGTCTTCGCGCAGGAAGTGCTCATGGACGTCGCAGATCACTGCGGTGACCTGGTTCTGTGCAGCAAACTCATCGATCGCCGGATTGATACGGGTTCGGACGACTAGGTGAAGGCCATCCTCTGAGCCCCTCTCCAAGAGCATCCAACGGTCTTCGTCGCCGGCGACTGACATGTCCGCCATTGAAGTTCCTTTCTAAAACTCGGGCACTTATCCGTCACCGTTGGGAGTAGGTTAGAAACCCTGGCTCATGTTCGCAAGAATACCCTGTGTCCCGGCTGGGCCGGCGCACGATTGGGCGAGCCATGCGGCGGACGCGTTCGGGATGATGTGCGTGGCCTATGAGGCGCCGCGGGAGAGGGCGCGTGTGGTGCGGAGGCGGCGGGCGGAGGAGTGGGCTGGGCCTAATGCTTGGATGCGTTAGAGCGGAGAGGACCTGTTGCTCCAATTTCGGCCGATTGCATCGGTAACAACGCCAAAACTTATCCGCGGCTTGTGTGTTGCGTCAGTGCAACGAGCGGAAAAAACCTTGACAGCATCAGATTTCGTCCTGGACGAAGAAGCAATCTCATTCTACGCGAGGCGAAGGGGGCGACGCCGAATGGGACCTGGTCCATTCATTGACCTGTTTGCAGGCTGCGGAGGGCTTTCCCTAGGGCTTCGTCGGGCCGGATGGAACTCGCTCTTCGCGGTCGAATCGCATCCCGATGCATTTGCAACCTACAGGCAGAACCATTTCAACTCTGCCAACCGTTGGCCCGAATGGCTGCCGGTGGAACCTACCAAAATCGAACAACTCATCGCTGACCACCGCCGTAACCTCGAGGCCCTCGCCGGCACCGTGGGTCTAGTCGCGGGGGGCCCACCCTGTCAGGGCTTTTCTACCGCCGGCCGCCGCCGGGCTGACGACCCTAGGAACCGGATGGTTCGCTACTACCTCGACTTTCTCAAACTGGTGCGGCCACAACTAGTTTTGCTCGAAAATGTCCGCGGCTTCACTACGATGCTGCGAGAGGACTCCGTAAGCTACGCTACTCATGTGGTGACGGAGCTGGAGGCACTCGGGTACAAAGTTTGGAGCGAATTACTAGTGGCGTCAGACTGGGGGGTTCCCCAGCGACGGCCGCGATTCTTCGTCGTTGCTGCGCTGGGAGAAGGGCTCGCGGGTATTGATCCATTCTTGCGCTTGCGTGTTGGACGAAGCAACTTCCTCGCTTCCCGGGGACTCCCGGTCGACCGCGAAGTCACGGCCCAAGAGGCGATTGAGGACCTTCGCGTAGAAGATGCGGACCTGATTACATGCCAAGATGGAGGCATCGCTGGCTTCAAGCAAATACGGTACAAGCCGCCGCATGAGAGCTTCGGCTATCTCGCCCTCATGCGGGGAGGCGCCACCGGGGCGCCGTCAGGGCTTAGGCTCCCCCGCCATTCGCCATCCGTATCGGCGAGGTTTGCTGAGATCCTCCGGAGTTGCAAACGCGGACGGCCCCTTTCGCTCGAAGACCGAGTTCGACTGGGCATGCAGAAGCGATCACTTACCCCACTCGCCGCGGACCGTGCCTCGTGCACCATCACAACGTTACCAGACGACGTGCTTCACTACGCCGAGGCTAGAATCCTGACGCTGAGGGAATGTGCCCGGCTCCAGTCATTCCCTGACTCGTTTGAATTCCTAGGTCCTTACACCACCGGCGGACCACAGCGACACAAGGCATGCCCCCGTTATACTCAGGTCGGAAACGCCGTTCCACCACTTCTGGGTGAAGCGATCGGCGAGACGCTACTCGGGCTCTGGCGGCACTTGGAGGAGCCCGGCGAGCTGCGCGAAGTTGCCAAGGTGGCGGGCTAGGTTCTTACGCATCGAGGCAATGTCAGCCTTGGTAAGCTTCCGGCCATTGGCATAGTTAATCACCCAGCCATCGACGTCTCTGGTCTCGACGATGTGACCGAGGGCATTGCGAGGCTGGATTACTTCGACCAGATAAGTCTTTAGGGTCTCGAGTGGAGCCTCGCAGCCGGCAACGCTCCCGGATACCCGCTCAATAGCAACAATCGCAACTTCGAGTAGAAGATTACTGTTCAACGCGCGGCTTTCTAGCCTTCCATCTAGGTCCTTGAGCTTACCATATGCCTTGCTATGGCTAGCAGAGGCACCAGCCACCTTCGCGTCGATGGTTGCAATCAACTTGGCCTGATCTTTGGCCTCCATTCTCGCATGAGCAAGTCGTACGACGTCGCGCATATGGTCATCCGCACGCCCCGCTGACACCACCGCGAGGCCGCGCATTGCCTCTAGCCTCGACAGACGCTCGACTACGTGCGCGACATGATCGATTAACCTCCCGCGCAGTTCATTTCTCCCCGCGCAATAGACGCCGTCGATGGCCATGTCCTTGACCATATCGCGAAGGGAGTGGGTGGCCTTGCCGCTGTAGAAGATGATGTCGGTAAAACCGAAGCTATTGCGAATACGCTTCGCGACTTCGTCTCCTTTGGGCTGGTCTTCTCCCAGATCCCAGTCGACGACGACAAGATCATAATCATGGAAGCGCTCCTGATGGCGCGCGAGTTCATCGAGTCGGGAGGCATCGGCCTGCTGATCGAGTTCCAACGCTAAACCGTGACGGGCGAGTTCCCGTCGCAAGCCATTTGCAGCCTGCTGCACGCCGTCCATTTGGTTCTCAAACCAGAGCACCCTGAATTCGAGCCGCATCGACTATCCCCCCCTATTGCCGCCCCCGCGGCAGTCGCACGATAAAGCGCGTGCCCGGCCCGTCGTACTCAGTGTCAAGTGCTATCGACCCGCCCATGTCTGAGAGCACCTGTGCAGCATGGTAGAGACCAAGGCCGGAGCCCACTTTAGTTCCGCTATAGCCCTTTTCAAAAATGCGTGACCGCTCGACCTTTGACTCGTCGATACCGCGACCATTGTCCTGCACGAGGACCTCAAGTGCGGAACCTTGCTTCACCTTTCGGACCGTGAATATAATGCTAGTCGCTTGCGCCTTGCGCGCGTTGCTAATTAAGTTGTCGATAACGATCGCTATATCGATTGGTTTGAAACGACCTACCAGCGCGTTTCCACCGTCGTCGAAGGTGGCAAAACGCCCGCCCTCATAAAGTGAAGCCACATTGTGAACGTATTCCGACATGTACTGTACAATGTCGATCTTGGCCTGGTCCGCATCTAGTTTAAAGTTTGCTTGCGTCGCGAAACGCGTGACCGCTAAAATGCGGCTGTTCTGAAAACTAATATGCTCAAGATCGGCGGCCAGTTCGACCAAGTCGATCGGATCCCCATCAGCTATTGCGCGAAGGTTGTTGGCAACGGCGTCTTGGATTGCGGTTGCATAAATTACGACCTGATGGTGTAGTAGCGTTAACGTCTCGGTGTCGCGCGCCTCAAGGCTCGTCAACAATAACGCACGCTTCTTCTCGTGCTCGAGTTTTTCTTCGGCGACGTCCGCTCGCTCAGTCGCCGCACGGGCCTGCGCCTCCGCTTCCGCCCTCCGCCTCGCTTCCTGCTCCGCGCGTTCTGCCGCCTCAGCGGCAGCTGCCCTTAGTTCGCTAAAGCGGCGGCGAGATCGCTCGATTCTGCTAAGAAGCTCACCGTCGCCGGTACGTTCGGCGACGACGGATAGTCCTTCCATGGCCCGCTCGAAGTCGCTTGACCTATCACTGATCGTATCGATCAGCTCGCGATCATATTCAAGTAGCTCAACGCCCTTGCGGCCGACGAGGTTACGGACGATCTGAATGATGCGCGACCGAGCATCGTCGGTTGCAAGGCCACTAGTATCTCCCCGCTCGGCGTCGAGTGGGTCTACCCAAGTCACATCGACAACGTAACGTTCGAGGCGCGTCAAGAGGTGGCGAAGGACGAATTCATGAAGAGCCTCTGTGCGTGGTCCCTGCACCAAGCCATTGTCACGGCTCGATGCTTCCATAAAGAAACGTTGAGGAGCACGAATGTCGATGCGTCCAAGCAAATCGCGCGTGCCAAGGTACCGCGCATAACCCTGTTGTTTCCGGCGATCGATTCCAAACTCGTCGTCGCCTTCTTCGCCAATTGGGAATACGCGGAAACCATTCAGGAACAAGAACACGGACCCAAACCGAACGGGCTCCACCCCCATTCGCCGCGTAAATGTCGCCTTTGCGCTCCGATTGAGGTACAGTAGGTCAGCAGTAATGCTCGCGCCAGATAAGTTTCTGTAGGGGCTTTTTTCGCGGACCTTATATATCAACCGATCTCTGTCGAGGAGAGTAGAAGTCATCATTTCACCAACGACTTCAACTGATAGCCTAGTTGTCTTTCCTTCGATTACCTCAAGAATGGTATTCGCGACAGGACCATTTATTAAGGACTGACCGCTGACTGCGGCCAGGCGGTCCTCCTCCACTTCCCCAGGGGCGTGGAGGTGGACCTCCATTCCCCCAGGGGGGGCGAATGGGTCGACGAGCTTAGCAAGATAGTCCCGCAAGCGCAGGAGCTTTGCGCGGTCCCAATTGTCTCGGAGTGAGCTGATCTCAAGCACTGTACCACCATCTCGAGGAGAGGGGACGCCCGGGATCACCGGCAAGTTTCTTGCTTGATTGAGGGCAACCTCCACTGAACCGAACTCTTCGTGCGGATGCCCTTCGAAATCTTCCCAGTGGACCTCCAGCCTATTCACATTGCTGGCACCCTCCTGTCGGCTGTACAGCACGAGCGAGCTACCGAGCCGATCACAGGAGAAGCGCCCGATGCCTTTGTTGCCGGCGTAGCCCCGTCGAAGGGAGATTTTATCGCGGAAATCCGACGAAAGGGCGGCGTCCTCTTCGCCGGTGGCCTTGGCGGAGAACGCAACGAAGAGCCATTTGTCGATGAGATCGTCCTCAGACATGCCCTTGCCATCGTCGATGACCCAGAGCCGGTCCTCTTCGACGATAATGTCGACTCGATGCGCATGCGCATCAAACGAGTTTTTGACCAACTCGAACACGGCGACGAAGTCGTTCGTGATGAGGTCGCGACCTATAATGTCCTTTAGGGAAGAACTTATGCGAAAATGCCTGGCCAACAAATCGATCCTCTCAAGAATAGGATAGCAGCAGCTATGGCGGAGTCGAGCATGGAACCGGAGGCAAAGCGGCGCCTGATGGCTCGTTTCCGCCAACGCGATACGAAGCCGGAACTGGTGGTCAGACGTGTGCTTCACCGCATGGGATTTCGCTTCCGCGTTCATGTCGGAAGGCTGCCGGGAAGGCCCGATATTGTGCTTCCCAAATACCGTACAGCTATTTTTGTGCATGGCTGCTTCTGGCATCGCCATCATGGTTGCAAAATCGCTACGTCGCCGAAGACGCGCCAGGAATTCTGGCAGGCGAAGTTCGAAGGCAACGTCGCTCGCGATCAGCGAAACACCGATGCGCTCGCGGCGGAGGGTTATCAAGTGCACATAGTATGGGAGTGCGAAGCCAAAGACGATGAGGCTCTGGCTTCTCGCCTGCGGGATGCCATTCAAGGCCCTGCGGCATAGAATTTAGCACCGAGCCGCGCCAAAGACCTTCGTTTCATGACCTGCACCCGGAGCAAACCTCATGATCACCGAACATCTCGACTTCACGGGCAAGGTGGCGATCGTCACCGGCGGGGGGACCGGGATCGGCTATGCGACGGCGCTGCAGCTGGCGCGGCTGGGCGCTTCCGTTGCCATCGCCAGCCGAACGGCGGCGGAGCTGGAGGCCTCCGCGCGGCGGATCGCGGAGGAGAGCAATAAGGCGTGCATCGCCATTCCCACCGACGTGAAGGACGAGGCGGCCTGCGTGGCGTTGGTGGCGCGGGTGATGGAGACATTCGGCCGCATCGACATATTGATCAACAATGCCGGCGGGACGCGGATGGGGCCGCTGGAGACGATCCCGACGCGGGGATGGGATTCGATCTTCGCGCTGAACGTGCGCTCCGCCTATGTCTGCACGCGCGAGGCGGGGCGGCACATGATGGCGCAACGATCCGGCGCGATCGTCAACATATCCTCCAACGCCGGGATCAGCGGGGTGAAGGGCGGCGCGCATTATGCCGCGGCGAAATCGGCGCTGCAGATGTTCACGACGGTGACCGCGGCGGAATGGGGGCGGTTCGGCATCCGCTGCAACTGCGTGGCCGCAGGGCTGATCGCCTCGCCGCGCGCGGTGGAGGCTTGGCGGGTGGCGGGGATCGACACCTCCGATCTCGGATCGACCATCCCGCTCGGCCGCGCGGGCACGCCGGAGGAGATGGCGAACATGATCGTCTTCCTGGCGAGCGATGCGGCTTCCTATGTGACCGGGCAGGTGATTGCCGTGAACGGGGGGCCGGCGATGGGGGGGATTGGGCTGGAGTGAGGAGGGATTGATCCCGCTGGTTCATTCTCCGGATGAACCAGGCAGCGGGGATCAATGGTTTCACGCTAAGACGCTAAGGCGCGCGAAGATCCTCTCGTATTCCAGCCCTTCGGCGAAGCTCAGGATAAACTACGGCTGGAATCCATGCGGTGGGGTGGATGAGCTTTGATGGACCCCATTGAACAGGTGAACCGTGCCCCGCACGGTTCAGCCATGTCCGGGAGACATGGCGACCTGTCAATTTCGCTGGGGTGACAGTGTTTCCTCTCCCCAAGCCTTGTGCCAGCCCCTCCACCGCCTTCGGCGGTCCCCCAACGGTCGCTTCGCCTTTGGCTCGCAACCGACTGCGGTTCTCGCCATGCCCCC
>JADMIO010945832.1_pt1 | contig 16355 bp, 13 predicted proteins | sample 8958161 | NCBI WGS metagenome assembly JADMIO01 (sample SAMN16585339, study PRJNA669376) | soil metagenome | isolation source: Crop rotation soil | place: USA: Cullars Rotation, Alabama | collected 2011
TGCCCGCCGCGACATGGCGGATCTCGTCGCGGTAGATGCGCGCCAGGATCGCCGCCGAGCGGCCGTCGCCGGCGCGCGCGAAGGCCGCGGTCAGCGCCGGCGTGACGTCGAGCCCGCGCGCCTCCAGCACCATCGGCACGACCGCCAGCCGGGCGAGCAGATCGTGCGCGGTCCCCTCGGCCGCTTCCCAGAGGCCGTCATGCGCCGGCAGCGCGCCGTAACGGGAGCCGAGCGCCCGCAGCCGCCGGTCGAGCAAAGCGAAATGCATCGCTTCGTCCGCCCCGACCGCGACCCAGTCGTCGACGAAGGCGCGCGGCAGGCCGGCGCCGAAGCGGCCGGCCATGTCGAAGGCGAGGTCGATCGCGTTGAGCTCGATATGGGCGAGGGCGTGCAGCAGCGCGATCCGGCTCCGCTCCGATCCGGCCTTGCCGCGCTTCGGCATCCGGTTCGGCGGCAGCAGCAAGGGCGCCGCCGGCCGCCCCGGCCGGTCCGGCATCGCCGCGTCGAAGACATGAGCTAGCCCGCCGCGCCGCCATGCCCGCGCCGCGGCCCGCGCCGCGCGCACCTTCTCGCCCGGCGCCGCGGCCAGCAGCACCGCGCGGCACGCTGCGGCGATGGAGGTCAAATGCGGGTCCGGCGCCTAATTGCCGGTCTGGTCGGCGGGCGGATCGTCGGCCTCGGGCGCATCCTGTTCGGTCTGCGGCGACTGGCGCGCCGCGGGCGGTGCGGCCGGCCGCGCCGCCGGCTTCTCCTCGATCGGATAATCGGCGTAGCGCTCGACCTCGGGATGGGAGGAGATCTGGCCCGGCGGCCAGGGCGCCAGGGTCACGTGGGCCGGCGGCTCGCGCCAGGCCGGCGCCGACGCCTGCTGCACGACCGGCTCGGGCACATAGTCGAAGTCCCGCGGCGCGCCCCAGGCGGCCATGTCGGCCTGGCGCGCCGCGTCGCCCTCGGTCCAGCCATAGGCCTGGGCGTAGCTGGATTGCTGCGGTGGCGGGGAATTGGGATCGATCGCCTGCACCGGCGGCGCGGCGCCCTGGAAATGGACCGGATCGATCGCGCCGATCGCGCTCTCGCCCATCTGGACGCCGATCCCGACCGCAAGCGCGATCCCGATCATCCCCGGCCAAAGCACATTGTTATTGAGCATGTGGCGAAAACGCCCGCGCCGCGCCCCCGTTCCGGGCCGGCGCCGGCCGCGTCCGAGGCGAAGGCGCCAGGCGGGCATCAGGCCCTCAGGGGAGCTCGCGCGCCGCGGCGAGCACCGCTTCGGCATGCCCGGCGACCTTCACCTTGCGCCAGATCCGCGCGAAGGTGCCGTCGCGGTCGATCAGGAAGGTGGCGCGGTCGATCCCCATATATTTGCGGCCGTAGAGGCTCTTCTCGCCCCAGGTGCCGAACGCCTCGCAGACGCTGCCGTCGGGATCGGTCGCGAGCTTCACCTTCAGTCCGTATTTGCCCGAGAATTTGGCGTGGCTTTCGGGGCTGTCCTTCGAGACGCCGATGATCCAGGTCCCCGCTTTCTCGAACTCGGCGGCGAGCGCGGTGAAATCCTGGGCCTCCCGGGTGCAGCCGGTCGTATCGTCCTTCGGATAGAAATAGAGGACGAGCTTCTGGCCCTTGAAGTCGGCGGGGCTCACCGTCCCGCCGTCCGCGCCGACCAATCGCACATCGGGAACCTTGTCGCCTTCGACCAGCATCAGCCTTCTTTCGTTACCGCGCTCCACAGCTCGCTCACCATCTGCCGCGCATCTTCATGGGCCGCAAGCAGTTCCTCCCACCCGCCTGTCCCGCAGGCGCGCGCGACGAGGTCCCGCGAGGCCGGAGGCGGCTCGGCCGAATCGGGCGAAACCAGCCGCAAGGTGACCAGCATGCGGGTGAGCAGCCGGTGGGCGCCCGCAATGCCCGGCGGCACCAGGCCGGCCTCCGCAAGCGCCGCGATCGCCGCCGACAGGCGGGGAACCAGGCCGACCCGGTGCGAGAGTTGGAGGACGTGGACGGCGAATTCCAGGTCGACCAGCCCGCCCGGGCCGAGCTTGATGTCGAACGGGCCGCGCGGTTTCTTGTGGCGGGCGATTTCCGCGCGCATCCGTTCGGCGTCCGCGGCCACGCGCGCGGGGTCGCGCGGGAGCGCCAGCGTGTCGGCGACGATCCCGGCAAGCATCGCCCGGTCCGCTTCGGCGCCATAGACCGGCCGCGCGCGGGTCAGCGCCATATGCTCGAAGGTCCAGGCCTTCTCCCTTTGATAATCGGCGAAGGTCTCGAGCGAGATAGCGAGCAGGCCGTCCGTCCCCGAAGGCCGCAGCCTGGTGTCGACCTCGTAGAGCGGGCCCGCCGCGGTCGGCACGCTGAGCGCGGCGCCGACGCGCGGCGCGAGCCGGTTGAAATAATCGGTGGCGCGCAGCCTCTTCGGCCCGTCCGATTCGCCCTCGTGACTGCCGCTGAACAAATAGATGAGGTCGAGATCGGAGGCGTGGGTGAGCACGCCGCCGCCGAGCCGACCGAGGCCGAGGATGACGAGCCGCGCGCCCGGCACCTTGCCATGCGCCTGCTCGAACGCGGCGATCGTCGCGTCGGCGAGCACCGCGATCGCCGCCTCGGCGACGCGGGCATAGCCCTCCCCGACCGCGATCGGGTCGGCGCGGGCGAGCACGATCTGGGCGCCGAGCGCGAAGCGGGTCTCGTTGACCCGGCGGCGCACCGAATCGAGCAGCATCTGATAATCCTCGCCGCGCCGGTCGGGCCTGGCGAACAGCGCCGCGAGCGCCTCCACCGGGCCGACCGCGTCGAACGCGCTCGCATCGATCAGCCCGTCGAGCAGCTCCGGCCGGCGGCCCAGCGTTTCGGCAAGGGCCGGCGCGTGGCTGAGGATGGTGGCGAGGACATGGGTGAGGCCCGGCCGCGCCTCGAGCAGGCGATAGAAATTGACCCCCGCCGGCAACCCGGCGACGATGTCGTCGAAGCGGTTCAGCGCGCGCATCGGATCGGGCGCCGCGCCGAGCGCCTCGATCAGCACCGGCAGCATCGCCTCGAACGCCGCCTGCGCGGCGGGCGTGCGCAGCGAGCGCATCTTCCCCGAGCGCCAGCCCTCGATCCTGGCGCGCGCGGCCGCCGGCTCGGCGAAGCCGGCGGCGGCAAGCTGGGCGTCGAGCGCGCCGGGTTCCTTCGACAGCCTCGCTTCGCCGGCCTCGCCGCCGCCGAGCGTGTCGTAGAGCGCGCCGACCGCCGCGACGTGCGGGCGCAGCAGACCGAGCAGCGAGCCGCCGTCCGCGAGCCCATGCAGGCGCGCGACATTGTCGAGCGCGTCCGCGCCCGCCGGGAGGCTGTGGGTCTGGCGGTCGTCGACCATCTGCAGCCGGTGCTCGATCGTGCGCAGCAGGGGATAGGCGCCGCGCAGCACGGCCGCATCGTCGGGTCCGATCCGGTCCGCCTGCTCCAGCGCGGCGAGCGCATCGAGCGTCGCCGGCGCGCGCAGCTCGGGCTCGCGGCCGCCATGGATGAGCTGCTGGATCTGGATGAAGAATTCGACCTCGCGAATCCCGCCTCGGCCGCGCTTGAGGTCGAAGCCCGGCCCGAAGCTCTGTCCCTGCGCATAATGGTCGCGGATCCGGCTGCTGATCGCCCTGATCTCGCCCGAGGCCCCGAAATCGAGCGCGCGCCGCCAGACGAAGGGATGGATCGCCTCGAGGAAATAGCGGCCGAGCGCGGCGTCGCCCGCGACCTGCCGCGCGCGGATGAAGGCGGCGCGCTCCCAGGGCAGGGCAGCCGATTCGTAATAGGAGATGGCGGCGTCGACCGGCAGCGCGACCGGCGTCACTTCGGGCGATGGCCGGAGGCGCATGTCGACGCGGAAGGCATAGCCTTCCTCGGTGCGCTTCTGGAGGATCTCGATCACCCGCTGGCCGATGCGCAGCGCCGCCTGCTCCGCCTCCTCCCGCGGCCTGCGCGGCAAGATCTCCGGGTCGTAGAGGAAGATGAGATCGACGTCGGACGAGTAATTGAGCTCCCGCCCGCCCAATTTGCCGAGCCCGATTATGGCAAAGCCGCGCATTTCTTCGCCCGGCGTCCGCTCTTCTACTGCGGCGGCCAGCGCCTGCCCGATCAACCGGTCGGCGAGATCGGACAGGGTCCCCAGGAGTTCTTCCAGAGTAATAATACCAGCAAGGTCGGCGAGACCGAGTGCAAGGGCATGCGCGCTGCGCTCCCGCCGCACCGAAACCATCACCTCTTCGCCGTTTCCGGAGGCTGCCGCCAGCGCCGCGGCGAGGCCTTCTTGCGCAAGCTTTTCAGCGACTTGCGGCAGGCGATCGAGCTGCATCGCGAGGAACGGCGAATGCGCGCGGGCGCGCCGGATCGCGTCGTTAAGAATCATGAAACCAATCGTCTCTTTCCTGCAACAGCTCCTGAAACACTCCGTTCGGCGCCCGCAACATTTGCAACTGGCGCGGGCAACATACGTTAATCGCAGTGTGAAGGAATGGAATGAGCGTATGAAGGCCCTGGCCAGCACATCGACTCGCCGGTTCGTGAAGGTGGCACCGCCCACCGTTCACGCTGGCGTCGGCGACGCCCTGCGCCAGGCCTATCGGATGGACGGGGAGATCCGCTCGCTCAAGGCCTTCGAGGACCTGCTGGAGCGGCTCGACTAGGAGGTTTTCGCGGCACCCCGGCGCGTCGTTCGCGGCGATTTCCCGGCCGTTCGCTGCGCATCCGGGCCGATCTCTCCCGCCAGGCTTGCGGCTTCAGCCGCGCCGTCATAGGGGCGCAACACAGTCTCTCCCCATGCCCGAAGGACGACGATGGCCGCCCGCTCCGCTTTGCTCCTCGCCTCTTTTCTGCTCGCCTCCAGTCCCGCTTTCGCCCAGACCGCCCCCTCCGCGCCGGCCGCCGCGGCTGCGCCGCAGAGCGCGGCCGCGCGGCTGCGCCAGCTCTTCCAGGACAGCGACGAGGACGCCCTGCGCCGCAACCCGATCCAAGGCGTCTTCCGCGGCGACTATCGTTACGCCGCCCATCTCGGCGACTATGTCACCGATGCTTATTATGCCGGCGAGCGGGCCGCCGCGGAGCAGGAGCTGGCGCGGCTCCGCGCGATCGATCGGGATGCGCTGAGCGCCACCGACCGGATCGCCTACGACGTGTTCAAATGGCAGCGCGAGAACGATCTCGCCGACGTCCAGCCCGACATCCTGGCGCTGACCGCGGTTCGGCCGCTCAACCATTTCTCGGGCTTCCAGGTCTTCTACCCGGTCTTCGCCTCCGGCCATGGCGGCGCGCCGTTCCGCAACGTCGAGGATTATGAGAACAACCTCACCCGCCACCGCGAGTTCGCGACCCTGATCGACCGGGTCATCGGCCGCTTCCGCGAAGGCATGGCCTCGGGGGTGGTCGAGACCAAGCTCACCATCCGCAACGTGATCGACCAGCTCGACGCGCAGCTCCGCGATGCGCCCGAGGCCTCGCCTTATTACGCGCCGGTGACGAGCTTCCCCGACGCCGTGCCGGAGGCGGAACGGGCGCGGCTGCGCGCCGCCTATCTCGTCGCGGTGCGCGACGAGATCTATCCGGCCTACCGGCGGCTTCGGGACTTCCTGCGGGACGAGTATCTGCCCCGTGCGCGCGACGGCGTCGGCCTGTCCTCGATGCGCGGCGGCGACAGGATGTACCGGCGGCTGATCGAGGAGAATACGACGCTGCCGCTGACCGCCGACTATGTCCACAATCTCGGGCTAAGCGAGGTCGCCCGGATCCGCCACGAGATGGAGGCGGTGAAAGAACGTACCGGCTTCCACGGCACGCTCGGAGAATTCTTCAACTATGTCCGCACCGATCCGCGCTTCGCGCCGCCGAGCGCGGAATGGCTGCACGAACATTATCTGGAGATCGGCCGGCGGGTCGACGCCCATGTCCGCGAGATCTTCTCGACCATCCCGCGCACGCCGATGGAGATCCGCCCGGTGGAGCCGTTCCGCGAACGGACCGAGGCGGGCGGCTCCTACAATCAGGGCACGCCGGACGGCTCGCGGCCCGGCATCTTCTATTTCAACACCTACGACCTGCCCTCGCGCCGCACGCCCGGAATGGAGACGCTCTATCTGCACGAGGGCATCCCCGGCCACCATTTCCAGATCAGCCTCGCCCAGGAGAACGAGGCCCTGCCCGCCTTCATGCGCTTCGGCGGCAACACCGCCTTCGTCGAGGGCTGGGCGCTCTATGCGGAGACGCTCTGGGACGAGCTCGGCATGGAGAGCGATCCCTATCAGCGCTTCGGCGGCCTCAACGACGAGATGCTGCGCGCGATGCGGCTCGTCGTCGACAGCGGCATCCATGCCAAGAATTGGACCCGCGAGCAGGCGATCCGCTACATGCTGGACAATAGCGGGATGAGCGAGACCGAGGCCACCGCCGAGGTCGAGCGCTACATCGCGATCCCGGGCCAGGCGCTCGCCTACAAGATCGGCGCGCTCACCATTCTCCGCCTCCGCGCCCATGCCGAGCAGGAGCTCGGGCCCCGCTTCAACCTCAGCGATTTCCACGCCCAGGTGCTGATGAGCGGCGCGCTGCCGATGCCGGTCCTGGAGCACAAGATCGACGACTGGATCGCCAGCCGCCGCGCGGGGTGAAGATGGGTGCCGGCGGTCGAAGCGGCGGGGCGGTTGGTCGAAAGCGGCCTTCGCGTCCGCGCGGCCTCGATTTTAGTACTAAAAGTATGATCCGACCCTTCCGGCACGGCCTCTCGATCCTGCTGGCGATGCTGGCCGCATCGCCTTCGGCGCTCGCATTGCAGCCGCCGCAAGCGGCCGAGGCTCCGGTCGCACCCGCCGCGGCGCGCGAGGTCGCGGAGACGCTCGCCGGCGCGCTCGAACGGCTGTTCGTTTCTCCGGAAACCGGCCGGCGCTACGCCGCCGCTTTGCGCGCCCATGCGGCCGCCGGCGACTATGATGCGCTCGCCAGCCGCATTGCGCTGGCCGAGGCGCTGACCCGCGACGTCCAGGCCGTCCAGCCCGAAGGCCATTTCCGGGTCTTCCCGGCGGGCGCCGCGCCGGGCGCCGCGGCAGCGGCCGCGCCGGCACGGCCGGAGATCGAGGAGGCGCGGATGCTCGCGCCCGGCATCTTCTACCTCAGGCCGACCATCTTCACCGGCTCGGCCGAGGAGCTCGCCGCGGTCGAGCGCTTCCTCGAAGCGGCCGAGGCGGAGGGCGCGCGCACCCTCATCTTCGACATGCGCGTGCATCGCGGCGGCGGCCTCGACGAGATGGACGAGATCAACCGCCGCATCTTCGACCGGCCGACCCGCCTGCTGGTGATGGACACCCGCGCCGCCGCCGACGGCGAGCTGCCGTTCGAGGACAGCCCGACCCTGCGCCGCGCGAGCGCTCCCGCCGAGATCGTCCGGCGCGAGCATTGGGCGGTGCCGCGGCCCGGCGGCAGCGTGCTGGCGCGGGCGCGGGTCTGGCTGCTCGTCTCCGGCTTCACCGTCTCGGCCGCCGAGCATTTCTCGCTCGCGCTGCAGCGCACCCACCGCGCCACCCTGATCGGCGCCGGCACCCAGGGCGCCGGCAATTTCGGGACGATCGCGCCGCTCGGCCAGGGCCTCGCCGCCTTCATCGGCATCGGCCGCACCTACGATCCGGACACCGGCGAAGGCTGGGAAGGCACCGGCGTCACCCCGGACATCGAGGTGCCGGCGCAGCGGGCGCTGGTCGAAGCGCTGACCCGCAGCGGCGTCGCGCCGGCCGAGGCCGAGCGGCTGTCCGCATCGGTCGCGCCGACGACCTCGATGGAGCTTCGCCCCGGCCGCCCGGTGCCGCACCCGCGGCCGCGCCGGACCTGAGCCCCACGCCCCTTTCGGGGAGGACGGAACCCGCTTAACCTCTTCCGATGAGCCGCATGGACCGTCCCCTCTGGCGCTGCGACGCCTGCGGCCGGTCCTTTGCCAATCCCAAGCAGAGCCATGCCTGCGCCAGGCACGCGCTCGAAAGCCATCTCGAAGGGCGCTCTCCCCGGGTGGGGGCGATCTATGAAGCCTTCCGCGCGATGCTCGAGGGGTTCGGGCCGGTGACCGTCCTGCCCGAAAAGACCAGGATCGCCTTCCAGGTCCGCATGTCCTTCGCCCAGCTGACGCTCCGCCGCGATTGGGCGCTCGGCCATCTGGTGCTCGCGCGGCGGGTCGAAAGCCCGCTCTTCACCAGGGTCGAGAGCTTCTCGCCGCGCAACCATGCGCACCATTTCCGCCTGGAGCGCCCCGAGGATGTCGCCGCGCTCGCGGATCTCGCGCGCGAGGCCTATGCGGTCGGCCGGCAGGACCATCTGGGCTGAGCCGGGGCCGGCCGGCTTTACATAACTTTACCTCGCGCACATCGGCGCGAAAAAGCCGGGGCCTAGAGCGCGGTCGGCGCGGCGGCTTTCGCCACGCATCGACTTTTCGAAAGGCTCTTCGCATGAACACCGACGACACCAACTCCGCTTCCGCCCGCCCCTCGCGGCGCTTCGTGACCGCCGGGCTGATCCTGGCGATGGCCGCAGCCACCGCGACCTTCGGCGGCGCCCGCCTGGCCGGCGCGCAGGCCATGGCCGGCCATCATATGGGCATGCACGGCGCGATGGATCCGGCCGAGATGAACCGGCACGTCGACGCTCTGGTCGATCAGGTCCTGCCCGACGGCAATGCGGAGCAGAAGGCCAGGCTGGCCGGCATCATCCGCTCCGCCCATGCCGAGATCGCGCCGTTCCACCGGCAGCTGCATCAGGCGCATGCGCGCGCGCAGGCGCTGCTGATGCAGCCCCATGTCGACCGGGCTGCGCTGGAAAGCCTGCGCGCCGAGGAGGTCCGCCAGCTCGACGCGGCATCGCGGCGCCTGGTGCAAGCGGCCGCCGACGCGTCAGACATGCTGTCGCCCGAGCAACGGCAGCGCCTGTTCGCACATCTCGGCCACCAGATGCATTGAGCGGCTTTCGCTTCGTGTCCGGCCGCGAGCCTGTATGATGGCCGGATACCCAGCTGCCGGGGCCCGATCCGAGCGGGCCCCGGCGGTTCCTCCAGAGGCGAACCGGGCCAAGATGCAGCGCATCCTGATGATCGAGGACGACGAACGGCTCGCCGCGATGGTCGGCGCCTATCTGGCGCAGCACGGCTATCCTGCCCGGCACGCGGCGACCGGCGCCGCCGGACTCGCCGCCTTGCGCGGGGCCGGGGCTGAACCGTTCGCGGCGGTGCTGCTCGACCTGATGCTTCCCGACGCGGACGGGCTGGAGCTCTGCCGCGCGATCCGCGCCGACCCGGCGACCGCCGCGGTGCCGATCCTGATGCTGACCGCGAAGGGCGACCCATTCGACCGAGTGGTCGGACTCGAGCTCGGCGCCGACGATTATCTGCCCAAGCCGTTCGAGCCGCGCGAGCTGCTGGCCCGGCTGCGCGCGGTGCTGCGGCGGCCGGCGCCGCCCGCGGGCGCAGGGCCGCTGCGCTTCGGCCGGCTCGAGCTCGACCGCGACGCGCGCGCGGTGCGGATCGACGGCGAGGTTCGGCCGCTCACCGCCTATCAGTTCGATCTGCTCGCCGCCCTCGCCGAGCGCGCCGGGCGCGTGCTCAGCCGCGAGCAATTGCTGGACGCGGTCCGCGGCGCGGCGCTGGAGCCGTTCGACCGCTCGATAGACGTTCATGTCGGCCGGCTCCGCGCCGCGATCGAGGACGATCCGAAGCAGCCGAAGCGGATCCTCACCGTGCGCGGCGCCGGCTATGTCTTCGCCCGGGTGCAGGATGGCTGAGCCCTGCCCCCGCGCGCCGCAGCGGCTCTACAAGCGTTTCTACCTGGCGCTCGTGGTCAGCATCACGGTCGCGACGGGCCTCTTCATGCTGCTCCACTTCTTCTACGATCCGGGGCGGCTCGCGACGTCGCCCCATCGCATGCTGCTCATGTTCCTGGGCACGGGCGGTGTCGTCGCCCTCGCCGCCTATCCCGCCGTCCGGCGGCTGACGCGCCGGCTCGAGCGGCTCCAGGCGCATGTCGACGTCTGGGGAGAAGGGCGGCTGTCCGCGCGAGTCGCGGTCGAGGGCAATGACGAGGTGGCGGCGCTCGCGGAGAGCTTCAACCGCGCCGCCGGTCGGATCGAGGCGCTGGTCGGCGCCCAGAAGAGCCTGCTCGCCAACGCCTCGCACGAGCTGCGCTCGCCGCTGGCGCGGCTGCGGATGGCGGCGGAACTGCTGCAGGACGAGGCGCCGGCGACGGTCCGCGAGGAGCTCGCGCGCAATATCGCCGAGCTCGACCAGCTGATCGACGAGCTGCTGCTCGCCAGCCGCCTCGACGCCGCCGCCGATGCCGGCTTCGCGCCGGTCCCGGTCGACCTGACCGGGCTGGTCGCGGAGGAATGCGCGCGCGCCGGCCTCCCTCTCGCCGCGCCGCCGCTCGTCGTGCCCGGCGAGCCGAGGCTGCTTCGGCGTCTCGTGCGCAACCTCCTCGAAAATGCGGCCCGCCACGGCGCCGCGCCGATCGACGTGACGCTCGGCGCGCCCACGCCGGGCCTCGCCCGCTTCGACATCTGCGACCGCGGCCCCGGCATTCCCGAGGCGGAGCGCGAGCTGATCTTCACGCCTTTCTATCGCCGCGCCGGCGCCAGCGAGGCGGACGGCGGCGTCGGCCTCGGGCTCAGCCTCGCCCGCCAGATCGCGCGGCGCCACGGCGGGGATGTGGAGTGCCTGCCGCGCGAGGGAGGCGGCTGCTGCTTTCGGGTGACCTTGCCGGTCGGGGGCCACGACTGACGCCCTTTTCGTTCTTCCCGCTTTCGCGGGAATGACGAGAGAAGGTTTAGTCCGTCCGTGCCAGCGCCTCGCCGATCAGCTTGCGGCTGTTGCCGATGCCGTAGAGCGCGATGAAGCTGCCCATGCGCGGGCCCTGGGCGGTGCCGAGCAGGATTTCGTAAAGCGCCCTGAACCAGTCGCGCAGGCTCTCGAACGCATGGGCCTTGCCGACCTCGTAGACCTCGGTCTGGATGGTCTCGCCGTCCGCATCGTCGGGCAAGGCGGCGAGCCGCGCGTCGAGGTCGCGCAGCGCTTCGGCCTCCATCCCGCTCGGCGGGCGGTGGCGCAGCGAATCGGCGATGAAGTCGCGGAAGTAGGCAAGTGCGAACTCGATCCTGCGATCGAGCTCCGGATGCGTCTCCGGCGAGGCCTCCGGCGCGTAACGGCGGACGAAGCCCCAGAGCAGGCCCTTGTCGTCGGTCGAGGCGACCGCGACCAGATTGAGCAGGAGCGCGAAGCCGATCGGCATGCGGGACTGGGGCACCGCGCCGGCATGGATATGGTGGACCGGATTGCCGAGGCGCTTGTCCCACTCCTGGCCGGGATAGGCGGCGAGGAACTGCTCATATTCGTCGACCGCCTTGGGGATGACCGAGAAGCTCAATTGCTTCGCCTTCCTTGGGTCTCGGTAGATGTAGAAAGCGAGACTCTCCTCCGGCGCATAAGCGAGCCATTCGTCGATGGTGACGCCATTGCCCCTGGTCTTGGAGATCTTCTCGCCATTCTCGTCGAGGAACATCTCGTAATTGAAGCCTTCGGGCGGGCGGGCGCCGAGGATGCGGGCGATCTTCGAGCTCTGGACGACGCTGTCGATCAGGTCCTTGCCCGACATTTCGTAATCGACGCCGAGCGCGGCCCAGCGCATCGCCCAATCGACCTTCCACTGCAGCTTCGCCCCGCCCGACAGGATCGAGCGCTCGACCCGCTCGCCTTCGTCCTCGAAGGCGATCAGCCCCGCTTCCGCATCGATCACTTCGATCGGTACCTGCAGCACCTTGCCGCTCGCCTTGCTGATCGGGAGCACCGGCGAATAGGTCTTGCGCCGTTCCTCGCCGAGCGTGGGCAGCATCACGTCCATGATCGCGCCATAGTGACGCAGCACGCTTTTCAGCGTCTCGTCGAACCGGCCCGATGCGTAGCAGTCGGACGAGGCGAGGAACTCGTAGTCGAAGCCGAACCGGTCGAGGAACTGGCGCAGGATGCCGTTATTGTGCGCGGCATAGGAATCGTGGCCGCAGCCGAAGGGATCGGGCACGCGCGACAACGGCTGATCGAGGTGCCCGTGCATCATGTCCTGGTGCGGCACGCCGGGCGGCACTTTCCGCATCCCGTCCATGTCGTCGGAAAAGGCGATCAGCCGGCTCGGCCAGTCGACCATCTCGGCGAGAGCATGGCGGACCATCAAAGTCCGCGCGACCTCCTGGAAGGTGCCGAGATGGGGCAGGCCCGACGGACCGTAGCCGGTCTCGAAGACGATGCTCTTCTTGCCCGGCCCGTCCGGATAGCGCTTCAGCAGCTTGCGCGCTTCCTCATAGGGCCAGGCCTTGGAGACCTTGGCCGCTTCGCGCAGCGCGGGGGGAATGGCGGCGGGCATGACCAGGCCTCCTTCGCCGCTTCGCCCGGATGACGCAAGCGCCGCGGGCAATGGGAGTAGGCGCCGGACGCGATTTGCACTATGGAGCGCTGCGCAGGGGGACAGGATCATCAGGAGGCCGTCATGCGCGCGCGTTCGCTGTTGTTGCCGCTTTTCTTTCTCGCACCCCCCGCCGCCGCCCAGGACCAGGCCGCGACCGTCGAGGTCCGGCTTTCCAATTTCGATTTCACGCCGAGCACGATCCGGCTGCGCGCCGGCCAGCCGGTCGTGCTGCACCTCGTCAACACCGCGCATGGCGGCCACAATTTCGCCGCGCCGGAATTCTTCGCCGCGGCGAGCGGGGTCAGCGGCCCGGTCAGCGACGGCAAGGTCGAGCTGCACGGCAACCAAACCGTCGACGTCCATGTCACGCCGGCACGCGGCCATTATCATCTGCGCTGCACCCACACGATGCACACCGCCTTCGGGATGAGCGGCGAGATCGACGTCGAGTGACGGGCCGCGGCGCCGAACCCGGCCTTGCCGCCGCCGCGGGGGCGGGTCTATAGGCCCGCCCAGCGGCGGGCCACTGCGCCCGCATTCCGGGAGCGGCATATATGAAGGCCGATGATGTTGCCGGTTCGAGCGGCAACATGAAAGCGGGACGAGGCGCTCACCAGCGTCTCCTGGACAATCTCGGCAGCGCCCTGTGCGCCGGCGCACTCCCCGGGGAGCTCAAGGATTTCGGCGCCGAGGATTGCGCCGCCGCGGCCGAATTCGTCGCCGGCTGCGCGGGCCGCCGCCAGCCGGGCACCGCCCTCGTCCGCGTCGAATCGACCGGCACCAGGCTCGGCCAGCGCCGGATGCGCATCTGCGTCGTCAACGAGGACATGCCCTTCCTGGTCGACAGCGTCGCCCAGGCGATCGCGGCGCGCGGGCTGATCATCCACCGGCTGCTCCACCCCGTGGTCTGCGTCGACCGCGACGCGCAGGGCTGCCTGACCGGGCTCGAGCCGCTCTGCGACGACAAGACGCGGCGCGAATCGATCATGTATCTCGAGGTCGACCGCGCCGACGCCAGGGGCCGCAGCGCGCTGACCGCCGAGCTGCGCCGCGTCCTTGCCGACGTCCGCGCCGCGGTGACCGACTGGCGGGCGATGCAGAAATTGATGCACGACCAGGCGGAGACCATCGCCGACGAGGAAGGCAAGGCCTTGCTCCACTGGCTCGCCGACGGCGCGATGACCCTGCTCGGCTACGAGGTCGAGCGGCCGGGCCAGCCGCCGTCGAACGGGCTCGGGATCATGCGGCGGTCGGACGACCCGACCGACGAGGGCGGCTGCGAAGGCGCGATCCGCTATTTCGAGCAGGGCGGCCAGGAGCCGCTGATCGCCAAGGCCGACCTCCGCTCCCCGGTGCACCGGCGCGTGCCGCTCGACCTCATCGTCGTGCCGCTCCGCGAAGGCGGCAAGATCGCCGGGATCGGCGTCCATGCCGGCCTCTGGACGAGCCAGGCGCTGACCGCGCCGATCGAGGACGTGCCGGTGCTCCGCCGCCAGCTCGCCTCGCTCGAAAAGGCGTTCGGCTTCGATCCCAGCGGCCATAGCGGCAAGGCGCTGCGCCACGCTCTGGCCTCGCTGCCGCGCGACCTGCTCGTCAATCTCCGCCCGGCCGAGGTGAAGCATCTGGCGGCGACCGCGATCACGCTCGCCGACCGGCCGCGGCCGACGCTGATCCTGGTCCGCTCGATCCTCAAGGGGCACATGTTCGCCTTCGTCTGGCTGCCGCGCGACGAGCTGACCACCAGGCGCCGCATCTCGATCGGCGAGATGATCGAGGGCGCGGCCAAGGGCCGGATCACCAACTGGTCGGTCGATCTCGGCGACGGCGACCTCGCCCTGGTCCGCTACACGTTGAACGTCGACGCGAAGACGCCGACCCCGGACGTGGCGGCGCTCGACCAGAGGCTCGATGCGATGGTCCGCGGCTGGGAGCCGCACGTCGAGGAGGCGCTCGGCGAGCTGGTCGGCCCGGCCCGGGCGACGCGCCTCACCATGACCTATGCGTCGGCCTTTCCCGTCCCCTATCGCGGCCGCTATCCGGCCGCCGACGCGGCCGAGGATATCGTCCGGCTCGACGCGCTCGCCGACGACCGGCAGCGCTCGGCGCGGCTCTACCGGCTGGCGATCGATCCGGAGAACCATCTCAGGCTCAAAATCTACCGCAAGAGCGCGCTCGTGCCCTTGTCCGACGCCGTGCCGGTGCTCGAGAATTTCGGCTTCCGCGTGCTCAAGGAGACGCCGACCCGGCTCGAAGGGACGAGCGCCGGCCATATCCACGAATTCCTCGTCGTCACCGCAGACGAATCGCCCTGCGGTCCGGTGATGGCGCGGGCCGAGGTGATCGAGGGCGTGGTCGCGGCCGTGCTCGAGGGCCGCTCCGAAAATGACGCGTTCAACCAGCTCCTGGTCTCGGTCGGGCTGGAGCCGAAGGGTGTCGTGCTGCTGCGCGCCTGGTTCCGCTATCTGCGCCAGACCGGCCTCTCCTACGGCCTCGCCACCGTCGTCGAGGCGCTGCGCAAGGCGCCCGACGTCGCGCGCGGCCTGATCGCCTTGTTCGACGCCGGCCACGACCCCGATGCCGGCGAGGCGCGCGACGAGGCGGTCCGCGCCGCCGAGCAGCGCATCGCCAAAGGCCTCGCCGGAGTCGCCGCGATCGACGACGACCGCATCCTGCGGCTCATCCGCGGCGTCATCTCGGCGATCGTGCGGACCAACGCCTTCGCGCCCTCGGGCGAGGAGGCGCTCGCCTTCAAGCTCGATTCGGCGCTCGTTCCCGGCCTGCCGGCGCCGGTGCCGTGGCGCGAGATCTGGGTCTACAGCCCGCGCCTCGAAGGCATCCACCTGCGCGGCGGCCCGATCGCTCGCGGCGGCCTGCGCTGGTCCGACCGGCGCGACGATTTCCGCACCGAGGTGCTCGGCCTGATGAAGGCGCAGGTGGTCAAGAATGCGGTGATCGTGCCGACCGGCGCCAAGGGCGGCTTCTATCCCAAGCAATTGCCGCCGCCCTCGAACCGCGATGCCTGGCTCGCCGAAGGCACCGAGGCCTATCGGATCTTCATCCGCGCCCTGCTCTCGGTCACCGACAATCTGGTCAAGGGCAAGGTCGTCCATCCGGCGAAGGTGGTGATCCGCGACCGCGACGATCCCTATTTCGTCGTCGCCGCGGACAAGGGCACCGCGACCTTCTCCGACGTCGCCAATGCGATCGCGATCGAGCGCGGCTTCTGGCTCGGCGACGCCTTCGCCTCGGGCGGCTCCAACGGCTACGACCACAAGGCGATGGGGATCACCGCCAAGGGCGGCTGGGTCTCGGTCCAGCGCCACTTCCGCGAAATGGGCGTGGACGTGCAGAAGCAGCCGATCCGGGTCGCCGGCGTCGGCGACATGTCCGGCGACGTGTTCGGCAACGGCATGCTGCTGTCGAAGGCGATCAAGCTCGTCGCGGCCTTCGATCATCGCCACATCTTCCTCGATCCCGATCCCGATCCGGCGGCGAGCTGGAAGGAGCGCAAGCGGATGTTCGCGCTGCCGCGCTCGTCCTGGGCCGATTACGATGCGAAGCTGATCTCGAAAGGCGGCGGCATCTTCCCGCGCAGCCAGAAGTCGATTCCGCTCAGCAAGGAGGTGCGCGCCCTGCTCGGCCTGGATGCGAAGGAGATCGAGCCGGCCGCCCTGATCAGCGCGATCCTGAAGAGCGAGATCGACCTGCTCTGGTTCGGCGGCATCGGCACCTACATCAAGGCGAAGGGCGAGAGCCAGTCCGACGTCGGCGATCCCGGCAACGACGCGATCCGGGTCAACGCCTCCGAGCTTCGGGTGAAGGCGATCGGGGAAGGCGCCAACCTCGCCATCACCCAGGCGGGCCGGATCGAGTTCACTTTCCAGCACAGTGGGATCCGAAGCTTGGAATTCACGTGACTTGAAGTCG